>ERZ773061.891-NODE-891-length-11544-cov-4.288798_pt1 | contig 11544 bp, 9 predicted proteins | sample MGYA00580627_ERZ773061 | MGnify/ENA primary metagenome ERZ773061 (study PRJEB29015, sample SAMEA2738119) | human oral metagenome | biome: human oral; feature: human-associated habitat; material: saliva | place: China | collected 2223 ...
GATTTAAATAAACGAATTATTCTCTAACTTAAAGTACGATTGACGTTTAACTTAAAGTACAATCGTTGTTTAACTTAAAGTACGATTGTCGTTTAACTTGAAGTACGATTGACTTACAACGAGGTTGCAATCGTAGTCCCATTACATAATCCCCGATAGCTAACCTTTATTTATGCACATTTTATTTTGTAATGTGCGAAGAAGTATGTACCTTTGCGCATATATTGAAGTAATGTGCAATGGAACAGATTTCGAGTTTTAATGAACTAGTCGAAGAGAGTATCATTAAGTATTGGGACATGGATGCTCTTACAGATTACAAGGGTAAGACCCTTCAGTATCATGATGTTGCCAGAAAGATTGAAAAGCTACATATCATGTTTGAAGCGAGTGGTGTACAGAAAGGCGATAAGATAGCTTTATGTGGACGCAACTCCTCGGCTTGGGCGGCTTCTTTCTTAGCCGTGTTGACCTATGGTGCAGTAGCTGTACCCATCTTGCATGAGTTTATGCCCGAACAAATACATAATATTGTAAACCATTCGGATGCTAAACTTTTATTTGTTGGCGACGTTGTTGTAACCCAGATTGATGCTACAAAGATGCCGAAGCTGGAAGGTATTATTTATATTCCAGATTACTCCTTAGTAGTGAGCCGTACAGAGAAACTAACCTATGCTCGCGAACATCTGAATGAGGAGTTTGGACGCCGTTACCCAAAGTATTTCCGACCAGAGCATGTACATTACTATCGTGAGCAAAGCCCCGATGAATTGGCGTTAATAAACTACACAAGTGGTACTACTGGTCGCTCGAAAGGAGTAATGCTTCCTTATCGTTCCTTGTGGAGTAATACTGACTTTGCTAAACATGTACTTGGAGATGTTGTCAAACCTGGAAGTAATGTTATTAGCATACTCCCAATGGCACACATGTACGGCATGTCCTTTGAGTTCATTTATGAGTTCCTTTCAGGTGTCCATGTATATTACCTTACACGTATACCTTCGCCAGCTATAATCTCTCAAGCATTACAAGAGGTAAAGCCTATCATTATGATAGCAGTGCCACTTGTGATTGAAAAGATTATCCGCAAGAAAGTCTTCCCTAAGATTCAGAACAACAAGATGCGTTTGCTACTGAACATGCCTGTTATAAACAAGAAAGTTCGTGCAAAGATACGTGAGCAGGTTTATCAAGCATTCGGTGGCAATTTGTATGAAATCATCATCGGTGGAGCTGCACTTAATGGAGAGATTGAGAACTTCTTACGCATGATAGAGTTCCCTTATACTGTTGGCTATGGAGCTACAGAATGTGGACCAATCATTTGCTATCGTGATTGGCATACCTTTGCAAAAGGATCGTGCGGGCAGGCTGCACTTCATCAAGAGGTGCGCATAGATAGTCCTGATCCTGCTAATGTAGCTGGTGAGATTCTTACAAAGGGACCTAATGTTCTGTTGGGTTATTATAAGAATGAGGAAGATACTGCACGTACCATTGATAAGGAAGGTTGGTTCCACACTGGAGACCTCGGATTAATGGACGAGGATGGCAATGTATTTATAAAGGGACGTTCCAAGAACTTACTGCTCGGTAGTAACGGACAGAATATCTATCCTGAAGAGATAGAGGATAAGTTGAACTCTTTGGCACTAGTAAGTGAATGTTTGGTTATTCAGAAGGGCGAGAAACTCATAGCTTTGGTTCATCCAGACTATGACGAAGCACAGAGTCTTGGGTTCAATGCGGAGGATATCAAGAATATAATGGAAGAAAACCGCACACAGTTGAATACCATCGTACCAGCTTATTGTAAGGTGTCAGAGATTCGTGTTCAAGAAGAAGAGTTTGAGAAAACCCCGAAGAAGTCTATTAAACGTTATCTCTATACTGAATAAGATAAGTTTAAACATTTATAGCACCTAAGGTGCTAATGACATAAGCCTTAGAGTAGGAGTGTGTCGATCATATAAATAAGGGCAAATATCCCTGCCTATTTGTAGAATCATTGATTCATTGAATAGACGAGGATATTTGCCTTTATTTGTATTTCTTTCCTATTTAAATTTACGTAGAATCACTTCGCTAATTGCCATCATTCAAGGATGAAAACATAGACATTAACCTATTTCAATTAAAAAAGTCTTTAAAAACTAACACTAAGTTTTTATTTAATATAATTTAGATACAAATATTCGCCCTATCCGCTTTTATGTTGTACTTTTGTGACTCGTTGAATGATACATAAGAATACAATATAAATTGTGAGATAATGGCGGAATCTATTGATATTAGAGAGTTAAATGAGAGAATCGAACGGCAGAGTTCTTTTGTGACAGACCTTACGACAGGAATGAATCAAATAATAGTTGGACAAAAGCATCTAATTGATTCGTTACTTATATCTTTACTTAGTGATGGTCATATCCTATTAGAGGGTGTCCCTGGTCTAGCAAAGACACTTGCTATCAAGACGCTATCACAGCTCATTGATGTGCGTTATAGTCGTATTCAGTTTACTCCAGATTTGTTGCCTGCTGATGTTATTGGTACACAAATCTATTCACAAAAGGACGAAACCTTCCACGTAAAGAAAGGACCTATCTTCTCTAACTTTATACTTGCAGATGAGATTAACCGTGCGCCCGCAAAGGTTCAAAGTGCACTATTGGAAGCAATGCAAGAACATCAAGTTACCATTGGTGAGTCTACATTCACCTTGCCTGATCCTTTCCTTGTCATGGCAACACAGAATCCAATAGAGCAAGAGGGTACTTATATGTTACCAGAAGCACAGGTGGATCGATTCATGTTGAAGGTTGTTCTTGATTATCCAACATTAGATGAAGAGAAACTTGTTGTTCGAATGAATCTACAAGGCAATACTCCTGTAATTCGTCCTGTTATTGGTACTAAAGAAATCCTTGAAGCAAGAAAGGTTGTTGAGGATGTTTACTTGGATGACAAGATTATGCAGTATATTACTGATATCGTCTTTGCTACAAGATACCCTGAGCGTTATCAGTTAGCTGACTTAAAAGAGATGATAACCTTTGGTGGTAGTCCACGTGCAAGTATCAATCTTGCCAGGGCTAGCCGTGCATACGCCTTTATCAAACACCGTGGCTATGTAGTACCAGAAGATGTACGTGCTGTCGCACATGATGTTCTTCGTCACAGAATTGGTTTATCATACGAGGCAGAAGCGGCTAACTTAACTACAGAGACAATCGTTAGTGAGATTATTAACAAGGTGCAAGTACCTTAATGATTCTCGTTTCATTGTTAAGTAGTATTGTAAGAAAAGATAGTTTTCATCATTGTATATGGATACAACTGAGTTACTAAAGAAAGTACGTAAAATAGAAATTAAAGCTCTAGGCTTAAGCCAGAATATATTTGCTGGTCAATATCATTCTGTCTTTAAGGGTAGAGGTATGGCATTTTCTGAAGTACGCGAGTATCAGTATGGCGATGATGTTCGTGATATTGATTGGAATGTTACGGGTCGCTTTCATCGTCCTTACATAAAAGTCTTTGAAGAAGAACGCGAACTGACTGTAATGTTGGTGATAGATGTGAGTGGCTCTTTAGATTTCGGTACCGCTGGACAACTTAAACGCGAATGTGTGACGGAGATTGCTGCTACATTAGCATTCTCGGCTATTCAAAACAATGATAAGATCGGGGTAATATTCTTTTCTGATCACGTTGAGAAGTATATCCCACCAAAGAAGGGTAGGAAACATATTCTTTATTTAATTAGAGAGATGTTGACTTTCACACCAAATAGTAAGAGGACTGACGTCGGAGTAGGACTGGAATATCTTAATAAGGTTGTCAAACGTCGTTGTACTGCTTTTGTTATTAGTGATTTCTATACAAGGAAGGATTTTAGTCAGGAATTACGTATTACAAATAGAAAACATGACGTTGTTGCCATTCAAGTATATGACCCACGTGCAAAGGTAATGCCTGATGTCGGTTTGCTGAAAGTTATTGATGCAGAGACAGGACATGAGATGTATGTTGATACACATGATATTCGTGTTCGAAAGGCTCACAATACCTATTGGGAAGAGCGTGAACAGCGATTGCATGATACTTTAACGCAAAGTCACGTTGATAGTGTGGCTATAGCTACTAATGACGATTATGTCAAGATGTTGATAACGTTATTTTTAAAGAGAAGACGATGAAAAGGTTTTTGGTGATAATAGCGTTATTGTCTATAGTTGGTGTCAGCTATGCACAGATAAATGTTAAAGCTAGTATTGATTCTACCCATATATTAATAGGTGGAAGAACTAGTTATAGTATTGTCGTAGATGTCCCCCGTGGTACAAAGGTTTCCTTTCCTAAACAGATTGTACCGAAAGAGCATGCACAAGACTTGGAAGTGTTAAAGGTGAATCGTAGTGTTACAGATTCTTCTAATCATCAGTTGAATAAACGTACCTATGTGTTGACGGCATGGAATGCAAAGCATTATATTATTCCTGCACAGAAAGTTGTTATTAATGGTAAGACGAGTTTAACGAAAGCCGTTAGCTTTGATGTCCGTTCAATTCCTGTTGATACGGTCAAGAATGCCCCAATGCCACCTGATGATATTCAGCAGGTCAGCCTTACTTTCGCCGAGTGGCTTCCCGTCATTCTAATTGGATTGTTGATCCTCATACTTTTAGGGCTTGCTTATTATCTCTATAAGTCATTAAGTAGACGTAAGGTTAGTCAGAAAGAGCGAGTATTGTCTTCTTATGAACAGGCACTTAATGAATTGGAGAAGATTCGCTCACAAATAAAATCTTATTCAGATCAAAAGACCTATTATACTCATGTAACTGATGTCTTGAGAAGATATATTTCTAAGCGTTATAAGTTTAATGCCTTAGAGATGACCTCTTCTGAAATATTGGATAAACTACATGATGAATGTAAAGAGACAGATCTTAAAGAGTTAGAAGAAATTTTCAATACAGTAGATCTCGTAAAGTTCGCAAAATACCAAACGGGTGAAAATGATAAGAACTACTATTTCGATAATGTAGTGCGTTTCATAGAAACAACAAAGAAAGATGATATTGTCCCAACAGTTGACAAGACTGAGGAGACAAGGAGTCAGCGTACTCGTAAAATTATCAAGTTGGCTATCATATTATTATTAGTTTGTTCTGTGGCTCTGTTCATATATTTCGTGTCAGAGATTGTAGGACTTCTAGTGTAATGTAAATTGAAGTAGAAATGGAATTTGCCAATAGTGGATACCTTCTTTTACTTATCTTGTTAATACCTTATTTATTATGGTATTTCCTTTGTGGTAAAGGTAAGGAACCAACCATAAAGATGAGTGATACATTCGCTTATCAACATATCTCAAAGAGTTGGAGGATTCGGATGATCCATCTTCCAATGTTTCTGCGTTGTCTAGTTTATACTTTGGTGGTCATTGTGTTAGCACGTCCACAAACGTATAACTCCTGGGATAATAAGGATGCCGAAGGAATTGATATCATGTTGACGATGGATATTTCAGCAAGTATGTTGACAGAAGATGTGTTCCCTAATCGTATAGAAGTAGCAAAGGAAGTGGCTTCAGATTTTATTAGTGGACGCCCTAATGATAACATCGGTCTGACGATATTTGCTGGAGAGGCTTTCACACAATGTCCAATGACAGTCGACCATGCCGCTTTATTAAATCTTCTTCATAATGTACGTACAGATTTAGTAGTGAAAGGATTAATACAGGATGGAACAGCTATTGGTATGGGACTTGCTAATTCTGTTAGTCGGCTAAAAGACTCGAAAGCAAAGAGTAAGGTTATAATTCTGTTGACTGATGGTAGTAATAATGTCGGTTCTATCTCTCCAATGACAGCTGCGTCTATAGCTAAGAAGTATGGTATAAGAATCTATACTATAGGTTTGGGTAAGGAGTCGGAAGGAGATTTAGGAGCAATAGACTATAAGACATTACAAAATATAGCTGTATCAACAAATGGAGAGTTTTATAGAGCGCAAAGTCAAGCTGAACTTTCCAAGATTTATCAAGATATTGATAAATTAGAGAAGACGAAATTGAGAGTAAAAGCTTATAGTCATTTGCATGAGGCTTATATGCCCTTTGCATGGCTGGCATTGTTCCTCTTCTGTTTAGATTTACTATTACGTCTGACGGTTTTTAGAAGATTACCATAAGTGATTTGCTTATATATAATAAGGTGAATAACTTATTTAATGTGATAAATGAAGAATGTTTAGATTTGATAATCCTACATATTTATGGTTGTTATTGCTGATACCTCTATTAGCAATGATTTATCTATATTCTCTTCGCCAAAGTAAACGTAGACTTAAACGATTTGGTTCGCTAAAGTTAATGCATCAATTATCTCCTATGGCAAGTCCAAGAAGAAAGTTGGTAAAGTTTGTTTTAGCAGAACTAATATTGACATTGCTTATATTGATAGTAGCTCGTCCACAGATTGGTAATAAGATTGCAAATAATACAAGTAGAGAGGGCATCGAAGTTATTATGACGCTTGATATTAGTAACTCTATGTTGGCTACAGATGTTGTACCTTCACGTTTAGATAAGAGTAAACTTATGGTTGAGGGGCTCATGAATAAGTTTACGAAGAACAAACTAGGTTTAATCGTCTTTGCGGGTGACGCTTTTGTTCAACTACCAATAACGAGTGATTATGTTTCAGCAAAGATGTTCTTGGATAATATAAATCCTTCATTAATCGGAACACAAGGAACAGACATAGGTAAAGCGATTAACTTAGCTATGCACAGTTTTACACCTAATACTCAAACAGGTAAAGCGATTGTCGTCATTACAGATGGTGAAGATAATGAGGGAGGTGCAGAAGCTATGGCAAAACAAGCGCAAGAAAAGGGTATTAAGGTGTTTATACTTGGTATAGGTTCTACACAAGGAACTACCATTCCAATGCCTAATGGTGAGGACTTGAGAGATGCCAATGGTAATATTGTTAAGACACATCTCAATGAAGAAATGTGTAAGAAAATAGCAGATGCAGGGCACGGAGTATATATACACGTAGATAATAGTAGTGTTGCTGATGCCCTTCTGGAGAAAGAACTTGGAAAACTTCAAAAGGGAGAGATAAATAATGTTGTATATAGTGATTATGATGAGCAATTCCAAGCCTTTGCACTGCTTGTTGTCTTATCACTCATCATTGATGTCTTTATTCTAGAAAGAAAGAGAAAGTATTAATTAAGTATATGTTTAAGCGGCTTTATTTTATAGTATGTCTTTTGATGTTATCGTTTGTTACGCTCAGTGCTCAAACGAGTAATCAGTTAATTAGGAAAGGGAATAAGAACTTTTCCTCAAAGAACTATGCACAAGCTGAGGTCTTTTATCGTAAGGCTATCGAAAAGGAACCTAATAATGCAATTGGCAATTATAATTTAGCTAGATGTTTACAGGCGCAACATAAGAATGCAGAAGCAAAAAAGATTTACGAGAAAGCGGCTAAATTAGAAACAGATCCTATTCGCCAGGCTAGTAGCTATAATAATCTTGGTACTATTTATCAAGGAGAGAAAAACTATAGTAAGGCTATTGATTATTATAAGAAGGCAATGCGTGATAACCCTTCTCATAATAATGCACGTTATAACTTCGAGTTATGTCAACGTCAGCAGAAGAAACAGAATAATAAGAAGAACTCTGGTGGCTCTAAAAATAATCAGAATAAAAACAAACAAAATAAGAATCAATCGAACAAAGACAATAAACAGAAGAAGAAGGATAATTCTCAGCAAAAGCCTCAAAACAATAATAATGGTATGAGCAAAAGTAATGCTGAACAATTATTGAATGCGGCTATGCAGCAGGAAAAAGAAACTCAAAAGAGGCTGGCAAAGGCAATGCAACAACCTTCAGATAAAAAACTTGATAAAAATTGGTAACTATTAGAAATATGAAACGATATATATTTTTACTTTTCATACTTTTATGTACGCTTGGGATGAAGGCACAATATGTTCGTGTCGTAGCTCCTAAGCATGTATCAGTGGGAGAGGAGTTCCAAGTTGAATATACAGTATATACTCAGGATGTTCGTAGATTTCAGTTAGGTAGATTATCTAATGGACTTGAGAAAGTATATGGACCAGCAACATCCTCTCAGTCTAATTATCAGTTTATTAATGGTCATGCTAGTAGTTCCTCCACTGTCACGTTTGCGTATGTCTTTGTGGCTACAAAAAAGGGTAACCTCGGGATAGGACCAGCGAAGATTGTTGTTAATGGTCAAGAGATTGCATCTACGCCTGTAAGAATTAATGCATCTGGTAATGCAAAGGGAGCTTATGCTTCTTCAAAGGGAAGTTACAATGACGTTCAAGATGATCCACGTTCTTCCTCCTCACATATTAGCTCTAAAGATTTATTCATTAAGGTTTCTGCAAATAAAACAACAGTTTACGAACAAGAACCAGTCCTTTTAACTTATAAAGTTTATACAACAAAGAATCTGCGTCAGTTAATTGGTAAAATGCCTGATTTAACGGGTTTCCACGTTCAAGAAGTTAATTTGCCACAACAGAAAACTTTCCATAAAGAGCGTGTAGGTAATCGAGTTTATAACTGTGTTACATGGAGTAAGTATGTCATGTACCCACAGATGACAGGAACTTTAAAAGTACCTGCTTTGACTTTCCATGGCTTAGTTCAAGAGAGTAATAATTTCAATCCATTTGAAGCCTTTGGTATTGATGATGGTATCACGAATATAAAGAAAGATATTCTTGCTTCTGGATTATCTATAAAAGTTTTACCATTACCAACTCAGCCTTCTGATTTCTCTGGAGGTGTTGGTCATTTTAACCTTTCAGGGCAATTAAATAAGAAAGAAGTAAAAGCTGGTGATCCTGTTTCTATTCGTGTTGTAGTTAGTGGAGCTGGTAATCTGAAATTAATAAAACAACCAATTATTCAAATACCTAAGGGGTTTGAAAAATACGATGTGAAGATTACCGACAAGACACAATTAACAGAAAATGGAGTTGAAGGAAATATAATTTATGACCAAGTTATTGTTCCTCAACAAGAAGGAGTTGTCTCCATTCCTCCAGTTAAATTTGTTTATTATGATTTGGTTCAGCATAAGTATGTTACCCTTCAGACATCTCCGATGGAATTGAAGGTTATGCGTGGTGATGGTAGTTCTAAGGATATTTTATCAGTAGATTTACCCAATGAAGATATTTTACCTTTGAAGGTTGGTGATAGTGCATTGGATAAGGTGGGTCATTTCTTCTTTGGTTCTATTCCATATTATATTATCCTTTTGTTACTACTTGTTAGTGGGTCAATTTTAGCTTATAGATATAGGGATCGTTTTGCTCATCGTGTTGATATGGTTTTGAAGCGAGGTAAAAATGCAAGTAGGATAGCTACTTCTCGTTTGCATTCAGCTAATCTATTAAAGATGAAAGGGAGAAATATAGAGTTCTATGATGAAATCTTACAAGCACTTTGGGGCTATGTTAGTGATAAATTAAATCTCCCAGTCGAACAATTGTCACGTGATAATATTAGAGAACAATTAATGGCTATCAATGTACCAATGGAGGTTATTGACAAGTTCATTATGGCTATTGATGAATGCGAGTATGAGCGTTATGCTCCTGGAAATGAGAAAGGGAATATGCAAAAGACATTTGATGTAGCAATGAAAGCCATTTCAGATATGGAAGAAGCAATCAAAAAAGTAAAGGTTCAGAAGTCTAAGAATACTAATGTTCTTTCCTTCTTGATAATAGCTTTATTAGCTCTTCCTATCCATGCTTTCTCTCAAACTAAGTCAGATGTTGACAAATTATATCAAAAGGGAAACTATGCACAAGCAGTAAAAGGCTATGAAAAGTTATTAGAGCAAGGCGAGTCTGCGGCTTTATACTATAATTTAGGAAACTGTTATTATCGTCTCGATAATATACCTCATGCTGTACTAGCTTATGAACGTGCCCAACGTTTGGCTCCTAGTGATGATGACATTCGTTTTAATCTTCAGTTGGCTCAATCAAAAACAATTGATAAGTTAACGCCAGAATCAGAAATGTTTTTCGTTACTTGGTATAAGGCTCTTGTAAATCTTTTGAGTGTAGATTGTTGGGCTTATTTGAGCCTTATTTCTCTATGTCTAGCTTTATTATCTTTGGTGGTATATATTTTTGTAGAGAGAGAACTTTTACAGAAATTGTCAAGAGGAACACTCCCTTTATTTTTTGTCCTATTTATTCTTACCACATTTTTTGCCATCCAACAAGTATGTTTGTTAGATGCAAGTAATCATGGTATCATAATGTTACCATCAGCTGTAGTAAGAGAAACACCTGATCAAAAGTCTAAAGAGATATTCATTCTTCATGAAGGGTCTAAAGTAAATATTACTGATCAAGGTTTGAGTAAATGGACAGGTGTTCAACTTAATGATGGGCGACAAGGTTGGGTACAAACCTCTTGTATTGAAGCAATTTAATAAGTTTTATATATAAGTTTATTAGTCATTAATTTTGTATGAGTTTTGAAGCCTTACATACAATTGATAAGTGCGTACTACTTACTCTGAATGGAAGCAATAATTTGTTTCTAGACAACCTAGTAGTGACTTTGACTTCTGCTTATACGTGGATATTGTTGTATGGAGCTTTACTTTATTTAGTTATAAAAAATAATGAAAATTGGTGGAAGATAATGCTTATTGTCGGTATCGTTGGAATTGGATTATTGATTGTTGATGGTGTGAATCTTGGCATTGTAAAACCCCTTATTGCACGCCCACGCCCTTTAAATAGTCCAGAATTACAAGGAATCGTTCAATCAGCAAATGGTTATTATGCAAGTGGTTATAGTTTTTTCTCTTCCCATACGGCAAATGCCTTTCTTGTAGCTGTATTCTTTAGTTTATTAGTGCGTGATAAGATTTTTTCTTGTTTCATGTTCTTGTGGGCTATAATCGTATCATTAACTCGTCCATATTTAGGCGTACATTATCCTTCAGATATATTTGTTGGTGCAATTTTTGGAAGTGCAATTGCTATTCTCATTTATTTTTTATATCTTCGCATTTACATTCGATTCAGTGATAAACTTCATTATATTTCCACACGGTACACCCGCACAGGCTATAGCTTTGCAGATATAGATCTTGTCTTAACTGTACTTGTCTTAACATTTATCTATACGGTATTTCGTGCTTTATTATTAATATAAAAACCATATTATGTCTGAAGATACAAAACATATTAGCATTTCTGATTACAACTATCCACTCCCCGATGAGCGCATCGCCAAATTTCCGTTGACAGAGCGCGACCATAGCAAGTTATTGCTTTATAAGCATGGTGATGTATCGGAGGACATTTTTTATAATCTTCCTGAATATTTGCCTAAAGGTGCGTTGATGGTTTTCAATAATACGAAAGTCATTCAAGCACGTATGCACTTTCGCAAGGAGACGGGAGCACTCATAGAGGTGTTTCTTATGG
>ERZ773061.897-NODE-897-length-11486-cov-11.710874_pt1 | contig 11486 bp, 28 predicted proteins | sample MGYA00580627_ERZ773061 | MGnify/ENA primary metagenome ERZ773061 (study PRJEB29015, sample SAMEA2738119) | human oral metagenome | biome: human oral; feature: human-associated habitat; material: saliva | place: China | collected 2223 ...
ATCTCTGCGCCTTGATTATCAGCCTTGTAGATAACCATCGGGCGCTTTTCTTCTAATTTCTTAATATGGATACTCTGCCAAATATTCAATCCAGCAGACAATAATATCCATATAACTATAAATCGTTTCAATCTGTGACCTCTTTTTCATCTCTTACTTTTTTCAAATAATATTTATATATTTCATTGTTGGTATGTTCATTTACTAACTTTTCAAGTGCTTTATTGACCACTTCTGATATGCTTCTATAACCACCATATTCTTTTAAGGCTTCGACATGGTCATACATATCTTTGGTAAGCGTTGCTTGTACCTTTCTAGCCATCACTCCACCTCCTCAACCTCAATTCCCTCACAATCAAACACCCAGCCGAAATCCGCATCTTCTAATTCCTTGCGGGTGTGGTTTGTGCTATGATTCTTAGAATTACCACTTATTCCAAAGTACCAAGTACCAAATTCTTTGTTATAAGCTAGACATCCATTGATACGATTCATACCTTTCACTTTCACTAGATACCGCTTCTCTTCCTCAACCTCGTAGCCGAATTGGTGCATGTTGACGAGGGTTTGAAATGTGGTTATTGAACAGTCCATCCATCTTTTAAATTCCGATTCCTCTTGATGATTCCAATTATAGATGTAATCCCAAATATAATAGTTTAAATCATGTTTTTTCTTCTCATACCAATCTGCCACACACTGCGGAACTTTGACTGGTTTCGGTTCGTCTAGTTGTTCCAAATCTGCTAGAAAAATTTTGCGAGCGGATTCTGCTCCTTCAGCATCCCATACACCCTCAAGTTTTTTATACTTCTCAATTAATCGCTGTACTTTCATCTTCCAACTCCTTTATTTTATTTCTTAATTCTTTATTCTTTTTCTTCAACAAATCACGCTCAAGCGCTCTAATCCGTCTCTTGCATGAATCACGCTGAATAGACTTCTTCATAGATTGACCTCTTTGGCATACCTTCTGGTTCATATCCCAGTAGATAACCTACGCTTACTCCAAAATATTCAGCCAGTTGTTGGGCTTTATCTGGTTTGATTTGACTCTCTTCGTTTTCCCAGCGTTGAATAGTTCTTGAATTTATATTAAGTTCTTGTGAGAATTTATCTTGGGTTAGTTTTTTGTCTTTTCTTAATTCCTTTAGTCTGTTCATCCAAACACCTCATTCAGTCATATTTCCTACCAAAATCCCACGCCTGCCAATTTGTGAGCGAGGCAAGCATGAGTGAAATTCTTTGCGTCATTCGTCCAAGATCACATGACCTTTACTGACGGTTTCTAGTTCGCAGTTTTACAAGAATGCACGGCTTGTTGGTTTTTGAGTTGTTTCCAAAATGGAAATAGTTGGTTTTTGGTTATTTTTTTATCTTTTCTTTTGATTTGATACTTCTTATATTGTTCTCTGAGGGAGCTTTGTAAATAATCAATGCTGACGAATACCGATATTCAGCACTGACTCCACTGTCAGCAACAGCAGACACATTTGATTGAAATTTGATGTCAATCAACTTAATGCCTGGATTTTCGGCAAGCCAGCTATTTATTTGATCGTCAATCGCCTCATGATGTGGATAATCACATGAAAAAAATACGGTTTTAATCATATTCCCCTCCTGGGTTGTGCCACCAGACCATCAGGTCATCCTGATTGTCTCTGATATACTGCTCAAATCTCTCAAAGTGGACGATAGCATGTTTTAAGCGTTGCATACCCTCTCCAGCTTTTGAGCAAAAGCCGCAAACTTTAAAGACAGGCTCAATCATGTCAATAATTTCTACAACTTGGCCATCGAGGTTCCAGACGCTATCCTCTCCCACCTTAAAATCTAGGATAAACTCATCCCCTAGGTTGTGGATAACCTGCAATCTCTTGCCGTCCGAGTAGATGGATACGCTGTCAGATACTTTTCTAATTTCCATGGTTTCATCTCCTAAAATGGCAACAATTCAATTATGATAAAATCTTCCTCAACTACTTTGACTTTATCAACATACGCATCCTGTAACTCTTCTTCTGTGTGATACATTGTTCTGTTTTCAACACTTTCATTCCAACGAATAAATCGAGGTTTGAGACCAGGCCATCCAGAACGACCAAACAAAGCAATACACTCGTCTTTATCTTGATGTATTGCAAATGTGATGCCATGAGGACAACCTGTGTCGTGAGTTTCTAGTATGTCTTTTACTTGTTTACTCATCAAATCACCTCCACACGCTGGGTCAACGCTTTCGATTTGCAATATTCGCAATGGCGGCACGGCTCCGCCTTCTCTTCGCCTCGCTTGACCTTGTCAAGGCGCTGGATAAGCATGGACAGCTTGGTCAACTCATAATCGAGTATTTCCTGCGACTCAAAAGCAATCGCTCTGGTATCAGGGTACGGCTCTTTTGTCACTGCGTAGATGATAGGGAGGAACTCTTTGCCATATTCTTCTTCCAACATCTTCTTGTAAGCTGCCATTTGAAGAATATATCCCCAAGCTTCAAACCAGCGGACTTGAATATTTCGCCCACTTGCTTCATCCTGAACCCAGACCTCGCTATCAATATCTGATTTTGTGGTCTTGATATCCACGAAGTAGCCCTTTTCGACATTGAGGCAGTCAATCTTGCCTTTAAATTCCACTCCTTCGATTTTGCCTGTGACAGCAACCTCTTTCTGGCCGACGTAGCACTTCTTAAATTCCTTGTCAGCTTCCAGTCTCTCAATCATGCGCTGGCCAACCAGAAAGTCAGCTTTTAACTGACCTTTGGTTTTACCAGCTTTTGAAATCATGGCATCTGCATTTTCATCCATAAACTTCTTATGTGCTTCTGGGCTTTCAAAATAGCTGTGAACCATGTTACCAACTAAAAGAGCTGTGTTATCTCGTTGGTCTTCCCACTCTCCCTCTAGCTCCGCCAATGCCCGTGCTTCGCACTCTCTAAATCGCTTGTATTGCGAAATAGACCAGTAGCGACGTGCGGAATCTACCGAGTAGTAGTCTTTTCCAAGTAAGTCCATTGTCATTTCATCTCCACCTTTACTGATTTTGTTTGTGGCTCAAATTGAACGCCGTGAGCATTGAGCCATTCTTTAAATTGCTCCTTTATTTCCTTTGCGTTTTCTGCTGGAAAAATTAAATCTACAGTAAATTTGTAACCATATTTTTTAACACCATCCTCAAAAGCCATATTTTGCGATTTTCGGCCTGTTTCTTGCTCGGTGGTATGATTACCCCCTGAACTGCTTTCCGACCCAAATTCAGGCTGATTTTGGGCACAGAATCGACTCTGAGCATCTTGTTCCGCTTCTGCTTTAGTCCGTCTAAGCTCATCTGCGTCTGCATGTAGGATATCGATAGTATCCAAAGCAGAGCGACCCTCTCTTAGCAAATCAACGTACTTTTCAGGCTTCAAACCTTTAGCTATCGCGATAGCAGTCATTTCATCAATACGCTTTTTCAATTCTTCTTCCGCTTTAGCTCGTTCAGCTAATGCCTTATCATCAAGAATTGCTTGCAAAACATCAGCAAGTTTCGCTCCCTTGTCATAACTGCGAATGTAGACAGTAGGTCCGAGACCAGCTTTAGCTGCCGCTTCTGTAATCTGGATAAGTCCAGCTTCACGTTGTTGCTTCTTAGCGGCTTCTTCTGCAACCAATCCAACAATCATCTTAGAAGTAGCTTGATTGATTCGCACATTATCGGCCATAAAACACTTCTTCTTGCTGAAATCGTCAAAATAAATAGCAAACAGCTTGATGTCAAGATCGACTCCACTTTCTGCGATTGCAGATTCAAAAGCTTTTCTGACCGTTTCCTTTCGGGATTCTGTCTCTCTCTCCTCAAACTCCCTGATTTGATTTTTAATGTCTGTCTGCAAAGTTTTGATAGGGTCTAATATGCTATCAACCCAAGCCTTTGCTTCATCAAGAGGTTTAGAGTATTCTGAAAGCTGATTTTTAAGTTCTTGTTCAATCTGACGCTGTACTCGTCCCAACTCGTCTTTAACCTTGGTATCATCTGACAAGGTTTCTTCCGTCACGATATAGCCAGCGTATTTCTTTTGATAAGCTACTAAAGCTTGCTCCAAAACTTCTTTACCTTGAATTTCGATTTCAGCCGCTTTTAGAGCAAAGCCAATCTCTAAATCTGTTACTGGAATAAGTTCTAGACTATCCGTCACATCTTTTAATTCTTCAACCATTTTAGAAATCCTCTCCTTCTAGCATGTCCATTTGACCATTTTCTGGCTCTTTGCCAATTGCTTCGCCCGTTTCTTGGTCAAAATCTGGAATCTCATCTGCTGGGTAGCTTGTATCTGTGGTTGTCAACTCCTGGTTGATAACCTCTTTTTTTGGTTTTTCAGTCACTTCTTCAGAAGCTCCAAGGATGCTATCCAATGTTTCAACTTCTTCTCTCACTGGTTCAGCTTCTTTCACTTGGCGCTCGTTATCATACTCATTTTCTGTAGTACGGTTCACAGCATCAATAAATAAATCATTATCATCACTAGTATTAAAGAACTGTTTCGCAGCACGATTGATAACTGTACGCTTAGCCATTTCTTGAGGGAAGTTATTCTGAACATTCTTAGTTTTAGCTTGCGCCCAAGACTTGTCAATTTCTTTTTTGGTCATAACAGTCAGGATTTTCTCCCCATCCTCTTTTTCGATAATGCAATAAGCTCCTGCGATTGGATTGTCTGCATTAACCCAATCCGTTTCATGGCTAACAAAAACTTTCCGACCGTTTTCGTTCTTAATTTGGAATTTGTCACCCTCATAGATAACTTCTGCATAAATATCTTTCACTTCTGGTAATTGCTTAACAACTTTCATAGTGCCAAAATATGACCTAGTCAACTTAACAGTATTTCCGTAAGGGATAAAATAGCACTGAGTCTTTGCTGGGCTAAGCCCTTGAGTTACCATGTCAAGGAGTGCATTGTAGATACTATCTTGAGTGCACATCTGGAGTAAATTCCCACTGCTGGAATTTTTTAGAGCATAATATGCTGAACTGAGTGCATTGCTAACGCTATAATTCTGTGCAATCATTAGCCCCTCGTTTTGCATTTCTCCAATGCGTGCTGCAACTGGTGATGTAATTTGTTTTTGTGTCAGTTCGTTTGTCATTTTCATTTCTCCTATGTATTCATGTTAATTCTGCGACTAGACTTGCTGTTTAAGGCATCTAATTCATTATTGTATTCTTGAATAAGTTGCAAATTCCTGTCAATAAAACGTTCTACAACTTGGCCTAGAAGTTCTTGTGTTGTTACACCTCTTAACTTAGCAAGAAGTCCGATATATTCTTTTTGTTTCTCAGATATTTCTGCTCTTACAAATGACTTCCCTTTGTTGGTTATCTGCGTCATTTCTTTCTTCCTTTCGTTTTCTTCAAATTCCAATTTTCACGCTTTATGCGTCTATTTTCGTTTTGCAATTTTAAAATAATATTTTGTTGCTCGTTGATGATTTCCCCGAGCTCTCGGCCAAGATGAATATACTCAGCTCGCCAGTTGTCGATTTCTGCAAGTAGTTCCTCAATCATATTTCATCACCCACATATCGATACCGCCCACATCCAACATAGATGTACTGGCTTGGGTCAAGTTCTTCTCGTTCCTCAGGCGGTTGCATCATATCTCTGTCGTAATCAAACATGCGCATACACCTTTCCAAGTTCCAACACTCTTTTCACATATCTAGCCTTGGATGTTAACCCAAGATCCAGCAATTCGTTTTTTTTCTTCATGATTGGCCAAAAGCCATACACGGTTTTCAAGTTCAATTCTAGTCATTAGCGTCTCCTTTGCTCTACCCCAAATACTTTGCATAGCATGCTCTTCGTGGTTCTGGTAAGGCTAACGGCTCAGGACGCAAGCCTACAGGCGGTTCGTTATCAAACGTAAAGCCCTTGAACTCCCGACGGATGTTCTTGCGGATTTGTTCTCTTTCAATCTCACGACCCATTTCAAGCAATTCATTGCAAGTTCTAATCACTTGCGTATCATACTCTTCTTGCAATCGTCTTTCTTCCTCTTTTTGCTTTTCTAACTGATGAACTAGAAACCCTGCGCTGATAAATCCTAAAATCACTGCGCCAGTTCCTAAAAGCTGGTTGATTAATGGTGGTTCAAACATTATTCTTCCTCCTGATTTTCCTGATTTTCTACTGCATATCTCATATTTAAGCCCCTTTCTGTAACTCTCGATCGTTCATTCCTAAAATGATGTCATAGTACGAATGACCAGCAGGGATGACATATCCTGTCAAATCATCAACTTGAGAACCATCAGCCATGATGTTTACAATTCTTGGTTTCCATTGCTCTTTTTTATTTTTCATGTTATAATTTCCTTGAATAATTTTGTTGAGCGCCTGATTGCCGTCAGGTGCTTTTTTTGTTATTTGATTTCATCTAATGTGTACAATCGTTCAATGGTTGTACGCTTTTTCCATACACAAAAGCACATTCCAAAAAAATCAATTTGAATCCATGCTTCGGCGTAATCTTTCCCATTGCTGGCATAGTGAGTTATATAATGGTGAATCATTTTATTCCTTCCTCCTATTGAGTTACTTGAGAAGTATCATGAATGACTTCATAGCTAAGACGCTTAAATTTTTCTAAGTCTATCTGAAAATTGATAGGCTTTTTTCTTTTCCTATTATACGGATATCGTCTTGGTCTCATTCCATACCCTCGTCTTACTTTCTAGCGCCCTGAGTTCAATCTCATGGCTGACTTGTCTCAATAGCTTCTCACACGCTATCTTTGCTTCTCTGTACGTTGTGTTCTCGCTGATGAAGTAATCAGCTAGTCCAATGACTTTATCTTCCATCCCTACACCTACGCTGGTTTAACTGTTCAGCTCCTTAATTTCCATCTTGGTATTATGTGATGGTTCCCATGATTCCCAATAAGTAAAAGCCTTCTCTTCGTCCTTCTTCTTCAGTAGGTCATATCGTGGAATCCTAAAAAATTCTTTGAAGTCTTTAGCTGCCTGACGGAATACCTTGCCAGCAAAAGAACGGTCTTTGTAAGCTTGACTATCCTTACCGCCAAGAGCCTTGATAACTTTCACTTTTCTTAAATTTTCAAGCTCCAGACAGATAGATGGGTTGACAGGTTGCTCATTTTTTAGATAATCAACATCCCCTGCTAAAACTTCCTGATTTTGCTTTAATTCTTTTTGAGTTTGTAGAACTTGAATCAAGATATCTTCTTGAGTCAGTTCGTTTGGTTGACTTTTAACTACTTCATGCGTCATAAAATTTCTCCTTCCAAAATTTGATTGTCTTTATTTCTGATTTTTTGTAAATCCGTAAAGAATCGGATACCTCGATTGACGAAACTATCGAACTCCTGACCAGCAACGCCGTCCGTATGTAGGACTTTTTCTTCATCTGCGTAGATGAGACCTCCCATATTGGCAAGAAAATCATTCCCTTTCTGGATAAGGCTAAGGATATTCTTGTAGGAAGCAATTCTTTTCTGGTAGTCGTTCAACTGCCCTTGGGATTGCTGGATGGCTTTTGTCAATTCATCGTACTTGTTCGATTTTTCATCCACTTCTGCACGTTGAGCGTACAGGTCTTTTAATTGCGCTTCAAGGAAAGCATTCCTTTCCTCTGCTGACTTGGCACGCTCTTCTAGATGTTGATGATTCTGGAGAGCTTCTTGGTAGTCTGCTGGCATAACAGGGACTTCTTTCACGATTTCCTTAGTCTGTTCTTGCCCATTTTGCAGTTCCATTATTTTTCTTTTAGCTGCAGAAAATTTTAATTTCAAATCTTGCAATTCTCTGACCGTTGGGTTATCCCCTTGCTCAATCCTGTCAATTTGAGCTTGTTTTTCTTCCGTTGGAAGTGTTGCTATGAGATGCAGGGCTGTTGTACCCAAATGTCGTAACGTTTCGACATTTGGAAGTTCTTTAGCAATCTTCATCGATTTGTAAGCAAAATCTTTGTCAATCCCAAGACTTTCATGCCAAACTCTAAATTCTCCATGTACTAGATTATGTTCTTTCACATGGTTCAATCGTCTGCCGATTTCCCAAATTGACTGCCCTGCAATTTGTTTGTGATGGTTAATTTCTAGTTCAATCTGATTGAGATTGTTTGATAAAGTTATTTCATTCACTCTCTAATTCCTTTCTAATTTTGGTATAATCAAAATAAAACGATTGGAGAAAAATATGACCGAAAAAATTTGTTTTATTGTAACTGCTATTGGCGAATCTGGAACCGAGACTAGAGATAGAGCCGATGAAGTGTTTTCTTACCTGATATCCCCAGTCTGTGAAGAATTAGGGTATAAACCAGTGCGAGTTGACCAAGTAGATGCAGTTGATAATATCAATGAAACTATCATCAACTACCTCAAGACCGCTCCAATGGTTGTAGCGGATATGACAGGCCACAATCCGAATGCATTTTATGAACTAGGATTTCGACAAGCGTTAGAACTCCCCTTAGTTCCTATCATACAAGCAGGTAATAGACTTCCTTTTGATGTTATATCCCAAAGAACTGTTTTCTATAACCTTTCTGTTGGAAAAATCGAGCAATCCAAAAGAGAATTAAAAGCTAAAATGAAAAGCTTTGAAAACTTTGAAATGCCTGAAAGTCGCATTGATAAAAGCGTCACATTAGAAGAGCTTGATGACAAGCTAACTAAAAAGCTAAACAAGATATTAAATCTATTAGAAAAGCAACAGTCTTATTCTTCTCGCGTACACACGCATGATTTTAATGCAAAGCCAACAATAGGTGACCATCAGTCAATTACGCAACGAGTTCAAGAGATAATCAATCAGACTCACAACCGTCCATTATTCCCCGAAGATAAGAAATAGCTAGCTCTTGTTGACTTTGCAGTTCACCAATCTCAGCAACTTTTTCATTTATAAGTCTAACGGTCCTCAATACTTCATTGAGGGCTGTTTTTTCTAGTTCGTTCATCTTTCTACTCCTTTCAAACAAAAATCCTAAATTTGAAATTTCTCTCTTTTATTTATTTAGAGAAGTAGGACTTGTTGTTAATTAATATTTATTGTTATTTAATACTTGTTGTTAGTTAGTATTTATTAGTGCCTAAATTTTCTGATTTGTAAAATACAGATTTGTAAAATACAGATTTGTAAAATACAGATTTGTAAAAATCGGAAATGTAAATTCTAGCCTGTGGATAACTTAGATATACTTTCATTCAATCTCTGTTTCATGATTTCAAATTGAAAATCGGATATTTTTACATCTGAGAAAAATCTGAAAACACGAACTCCTTTACCACGTCCCATGCCTTTTTTTACAATTCGTAGGTATCCATTTTTTTCTAATATTTTGAAGTAGCTATCAACTGTGTCTCGACTAACACCTTTTCGTTTAGCTATTTCTTCTGGATAGACTTGCCAGTTAGGGTGGTTAGCTAGGACAACCATCATAATACCAACAGCTGTAAAGTCCAGTTTTGGGTCATTGATAAAGTTATTACTAACAGCTGTGTAGTCATCAGTTGGATTCCTGAAAGATGAATTGGCAATCTAAATTTTTAAAGTCTGTCATACGCTCTCCTTTCTATTTCTAATCTCCATTTCTGCTATAATATAGTCAGAAAGGAGGTGATTTTATGAAATCCTTTAAAGATTTTCGAGAATCTTTAACAGCTGAAGATATGCAAGATATTGCTGCTAAAGCTAATGAAGCTACTAAACAGATTGACCATACAGACGGATTGCAACTTGGGATGGTCAGTAGTTTAACTTCTGCAATAACTACTATTGAGTTACTTGAGAAGTATCATGAATGGCTTCATAGCTAAGACGCTTGAACTTTTCTAAGTCTATCTGAAAATTGATAGGCTTTTTTCTTTTTCCACTATACGGATATCGTCTTGGTCTCATTTTCCTACTCCTCAAATTTTTCTTACTCAATTCCGTAATCTTCAATCACTTGAAGAATGAAACTGTTCGCTCGTGGACCCTTCGTCGTTCCACTTAGAATATTTGTTACTTCCTGTCGTTTAAAGCCATAAGCAACCGCTAGAGTTGCTTTTTTAATGCCTTTCTCTTTTAAGAAAGCATTAACTCTTTCGCGACCGTTTGCGATATCTGGCATATATCCCCCTCCTCTTTACTAATTTGTAAATAAGAAACAACTAAAATTTTAACTATTTTTCTGCATTATGCTTGACAACTAACACCAAATCGGCTAAAATGAAAGCATAATAAAAACACTAATAAATCCATAAATACCGTTCGCCAAAACATTTTTTATAATTTATTTCTTAGTTGTTTTTTTAGTTGTAACTTACTTACAAAAAACATTTTACACCTTTTGGGATAATTAGTCAACCTTTTTACACCAAATTTGTTAAATATTTTTTGTAATGTCTTAGAAAGGTTGATTTAACAATGTTTGAGACATTTGAAAAAATAAAAGAATTGGCAAAAAAGCGTGGAAAATCTCTTGGACAAGTCGAAGAAGACTTAGGTTATGGCAGAAATACACTGTATAAGATAAAAAATTCTACGCCAAATGCTGAACGTATAGCAGAAATTGCTAACTACTTCAACGTATCCACCGACTACCTGCTTGGTCGTACAGATAACCCTGCTATTGCCAACTCAAAGGAACAATTCTTTTTTGAAGGCAAAGAGGTAGATATTGAACAACTCGCTTCAACTGCTATGCGCTTCAATGGTAAACCATTATCTGATGAAGACAAGAAAGCGATCCAGAATATTATCGAAATTTATCTACGAAAAGGATAAATAATTTATGACAGAAAAGGAATTAGCCTATAATTTAGGTATCAAAATTCACATATTTGAAGATGTTCTTTTTCCTGACGAGGCATTCTATATACCTGATTTAAAAACAATGTTTTTAAGTGACGCAATCTCTGAAGATAAAAGAGTCCAGGTAGCATTACATGAAATAGGACATCGCGATCATTCGCCAGATATTTACGAAAATTTCCGTGAGAAGTGCGAGCTGGAAGCAAATCGCAATATGATTCATCATCTCATGAAAGCAGAACTAGATATCGCTGAAGATAAGACCGTATTTAATTACTTGGTCTTTATGGAAAAATATAACCTAAAAACCATAGCTGACGAGGTTATGGTTAAGGAAGAATACAAAGCCCTGGTTGGATAGAAAATAAAGGAGAATACCAATGAAAAAACTACTAACAACATCAGCAATCTTGCTTAGTGCTACCGTTCTAGTAGCCTGCTCTAACAACCAATCAGCGACCAAAGATAGCGCAGAACAACCAAAAACAGAGCAAAAGAATACTACTTCAACAAACACAAAAGCCAAAGTAGACAACAGTAAATATGATGACCTGATTTCTGAAATCAAATCAAAATTAGATCCTGAATCAACCGGCGCAATAAGCGTAAAAATTCAAAATGATGTAATCGATTCAGATTCATCCGAACCGCATGACACAATCATGATTTTGCTAACTG
>ERZ773061.906-NODE-906-length-11363-cov-4.854705_pt1 | contig 11363 bp, 8 predicted proteins | sample MGYA00580627_ERZ773061 | MGnify/ENA primary metagenome ERZ773061 (study PRJEB29015, sample SAMEA2738119) | human oral metagenome | biome: human oral; feature: human-associated habitat; material: saliva | place: China | collected 2223 ...
AATTGATGATATATATGATAAAGACTTTAAATCTAACATTCTTATTTTAGCAGCTCACTCAGGAAAATCAAAAATATCATACTTTGAAAGATTAAATGAATTAAAATTAAATGATATAGTATATTTAGAATGTAAAAATAAATATATTAAATATGCAGTAAATAAAATATTAATACAAAATAAAATAGGTAGCATTAAGATAAACAAAACAAATTACAACCAACTTATATTAACAACATGTCATCCAAATTTAAGTAACAAACAATTAATAATAAATTTAAAAGAAGAGTTCTAGCTCTTCTTCTTTGTTAAAAATTCTAAAATATTATTTTCCCCAACTATTGTTGATAATACTTTTTTATTGTTAATTTTAAATATGACAGGTCCATTAACAGACAATTCATTAATATTACTAGGATTACTATTCAAATTATTTCTTATAAAATAACTATTTAATGCATCTCCTAAATCTACTACATATAATTTATCAGAATAAGATTGTATAATATCCTTCATTTGTTTATTAAACTTAGATATATTATAAAAAAGAACTATATAATCGCTTTCTTCTTGATTAAACATATCAGAAGCAAGTATTTTTTGATAATGAACTTCAGTATTTTTATTATTTATCTTTCTACTAAACTTACCAGTAATTCCTAATGTAAAGAGAATAGTTAAAGATAAAACTACTAGTACAGAACAAATCACTTTAATTAAAAGATACCAATCACAATTATTATTATTCATATAATCACCATTAAAATTATAACACACATAAGAAAAAAATAGTATTTCTACTATTTTTGACTTATTCTAATTTTAACCTTCTTTGTCTTAGAAGAATACTTAAGTCTATTATCCGTTCCAGATACTTTAACTTCAACTTCGTGTTCTCCCACACCATAATTCTTAAGATTAACATAAGGTTTAACATTATCTATAGTAATTGTATTTAAAGCTTCATTACTTCCACTAACTACAACATTTACTTGCCTATCGTTATCAGTTAAGGCAAGTGCCTTATATTTAGAATCTAAATTCTCAATTCTCACAGGAACATTTGGTATTTCCTTAGTACTAGTAGTATCAAGAGATACTTTAACATCTAATGTCTTAACATCTATTTCTGTAATTCCATTTGGTTTAGTTAAAGTAACATGATATGTCTTATCTTTATCTAACCCTTTAACATCTATTGGAATATCTAATTGTTCTATCTTATCAATTGCACTTTGTTCACCATAAACAGTAACTTCTCTAATTGATGTATTAATTGATGAAATAGCTTTACCAAACGCTAAATCTCCTTTTGGTATAACATTAACAGGAATTGTCTTATGTGGAGATGTTATAGATAAAGTAACAGTTACAGTAGATGGAACAATCTCAACTTTAACAACTTTACCATTAGAATCATATGCAACTAATGGTACATTATCAAGTTTAATATCTCCCTCTTCCTGTCTAGGAAGATCAGCAATATCAACAAGAGCTTTAACAGTTGCAACTTGATTTAATTTATATTGTGGTCCTTTAACAATTACTTCACTTCTATCTACTTTAACATTACTAATAGATAATCTGCTATTTAAATTATCTTTATGTAATACATCATAAGTTAAAGGTTTATTATCACTTACCTTCTCATATATCGAAATAGATATATTAGATGGATTTAAAGTATAATTAATTGACTTTAATCTTTGAGGATAAGTTAAAGTAATATTATGATTACCAGCTTTATAACCAGTTAAATCTATAGTAATTCCTTGTGAAGGTATTTGTTTAGCTAAAAATATATGTCTCTTTTGACCAATTAAAGTAATATCTACAGTATCAGGTATTCCTTCAACTACATATAATTCTTCATTGTATATTGCAGTAACTTTTTGATTAGGCAATGTTTCAGCATAATGATCTACCATTACGTTAGAATCTTGATCTATAACTAAAAATGTAACAAATGCTAACAATAAACTTATTATAATTAAAGTACTTTTCTTACCAGCAACGCCATCAAGTGCTTTAAGTTGTTTTTTTAGAAAGAAAAATGTTCTTATAAAAGTCTTAGTTATCGGAGTAATTAAAAATTTATCAAAGAAGTTATATGTTTTTCCAAAAAATCTAACTAACATATTTTTCTTATTCTTCATCTTCTTCCTCCTCTATAACATCTACCTGAGCCTTAGGTCTAAGTTCATCAATAAGCATCATACGTACATCATCAATTGATAATCCATATAATAATTCTCCCTTAAGAGCTATAGAAATCTTACCTGTCTCCTCAGATACAACTATTATTAAAGCATCAGTTTCTTCAGATAATCCTAAAGCAGCTCTATGTCTAGTACCTAAATGTCCATTTATTGCTGTACTAGTACTTGTTGGAAATACTGCTCCAGCACATGTTATTCTGTTGCCTTGTATAATTACACCACCATCATGTAGTGGATTACCTTCATAAAATATTGCTTCTATTAAATCAGTAGATAAATCAGCATATAATTTTTTACTTCTTTCAATATAATTACCTAAGCTTATATCTCTTTCAATAACTATTAAAGCTCCAGTCTTACTCTTCTTCATCGCATCAACGGCATTAACTATTTCATAAACCATTCTTTCTCGTTCATCTACAGTTAGAACTTTATGTCTACCAAGAAGTTGCGTTCTTCCAAGTTGTTCCAAAATACTTCTAATTTCTGGTTGAAAAATAACTATTAAAGCAAGTGGTCCCCATTGTATGATATATTCAAGTAAAATTCCTACAGTTATAAATCCAAACCATCCACTTATTACTTTAAGTATAATAATAAATACTACTCCTTTAAATAATAATGATAGTTTTATATTATTTTTTATATTCTTCAAGAAATAATAGAATATCACCCACACTATCGCAATATCTACTATCTTTCTAATTAATGTTAAAATATCTGTTATTGTTATTGGCATATTTCCTCCCCAATACTATTCATATTCTTAAATATCATATCATTTTAAGCCTAAAATTACAATAAAAGGAACTAAGATTTTTTTCTTAATTCCTTTTTTAATTGCCTAATTTTCTTATCTCCATATTTGTCTATAAGCATCTGATTCGAATGATTTACATCCTCAATTCTATTTTCTAATATCTTCTCCATTGGGATAAATTCAACTGATTTGTTTTCTTTAGAAGCAGACTTAACCATTACTTTTATTCTATCACCTAAATAATAATTATCTCCTCCAGATATAGATATCATAGTAAAATTATCAGGATTAAAAATATATTTACCACCTAAATTTTTAAGTTTAATTATGCCACTCATCCTATTATCTAACATTACTTCTATACTATTTTGACCAATATTAATTATAGTTCCGTAATATTCCTCTCCTATATGAGATTCCATATATTCAGCAACTTTCATATAAAAACCAGCTCTCTCAGCAGCATCAGCATTCCTTTCAGTATTAGACGTATGATCTCCTACATCAAACAACTTAGATTCCCACTTATTCTTAAGCATAGAAGTATCAGAATTTTTATCTACAATAAAATCTTTTATCATTCTATGAACTTCTAAGTCAGGATATCTTCTAATAGGAGAAGTAAAATGACAATAATTATCTTTACCAAGACCAAAGTGTCCAATATTTTTAGGACTATATTTAGCTTTAGACATACATCTAATTAATAAATTAGAAAAAACTGTATTTAAAGAATCTATAGTATGAATATACTTAGTTAAATCTTGTAAAGCAAATGGATTATCTTTTATTTGTTCAGGACTATACTTATTATATTCATGATCAGTTACCGCGAGTAACTTAATAAAGTCATTTATTCTATCTAAATTAGGCTTACCATGCACTCTGTGTAAATTAATATAATCATGATCAACAGTTAAAGTCTTATCAACAGTCTCATTAGCAATAAGCATAAACTCTTCAATTAAATTTTCTGCATCTTTGTTGACTCTCTCATCAACATATAAAAGCTTATGATTATCATCAAATACTCCTCTAAGTTCAGAAGTATCAAACTCTATAGAACCATTCTTAATTCTATTATTCCTAAGTAAGCCAGCAAGTTTATTCATCATATGTAATTTATCTTTATATTTAATATAATCTTCATCAACAACATTCTTCATAAGTAAATCATTAACTTTACTATATGTCATTCTCATCTTAGAATTAATTACACTCTTCCAAATATTAGAACTAACAACTTCTCCTTTTTTATTTATTTCCATAACACATGAAACACATAATCTATCAACAAAAGGATTAAGTGAACATATACCGTTAGATAACTTATGTGGAAGCATCGGTATTACAGTATTACATATGTAGCAACTAGTTCCTTTAATATAAGCATCTTTATCAAGACTCATTCCTTCCTTAACATAATGTGAAACATCTGCTATATGAACTCCTAATTGATAATTACCATTAGGAAGAATTTCCAAACTAATCGCATCATCAAAATCCTTAGTATCATCACCATCTATAGTAAATATTTCCCAATTTGTTAAATCACATCTACCTACTCTATCACTATCTAAAACTATACTAGGTAAATTATCAGCTTCATTAATACTGTCTTCTGCAAAAACATCACTAACATTATTCTTAAATGCTTCCCATAAAATATCTTCACTAGGATCATCCTTATGACTAAAAGTTCTAACTATAGTTGCATTATAATAATTATCAGAAATTAAAGTATCTATTCTTGCCTCTACTCTTGAACCTTCTATCGCATCTTTTCCAACACTAATTATTAAATTCTTCTTCTTAGTATCTATACTTTTAACAAAATAATTAGTTCCCTCTCTATATACCTCTCCAAATATACTCTTAAGTTCCCTATCTAATACTTCTCTAACTATATATTCACACTTGTTATTAGAAACAAACTCCTTTTCAATAAGTACTATATCTCCTTCTATAGCATTATTAAAATATTTTTTAGATATAGGATACTTATCTTCTTTATTTATATAATTACCAGATTTATCTACATATGATGAATTAACAATAACAACTCCATTTTCTCCTCTTCCTCTATAAAAAGTACCTTTAAAAAAAGAAGTTTTATATAAAGCAATAAACTTATTATTAGGAGTTTTATAAATGTCTCTATTATCCCATTTATTATTAACTATATAAATAATAAGTTTTCTATCTTCGCTAGTTAATTCTCTTTCTAATTTTTTTGATACTAAAGCAAATATATCTTCCATAGATAATGCTTTCTTAGCCTTTTTAAAAACAAAATCAACAACATTTTCCATATGTAAACCCTCACTAATTAAAGTATAATGTAAAAACCAAAAAAAGAATAGTACTTTACACTATTCTTCTAACTCTTGCAATATAAGAAGATGAGCCTCTATCCCAAGCAGAAACGTTAGATATAATAACCCCTGTTGAAGGATTAGCAGAGTGAACCATCAATCCATCCCCTATATATATAGATGTATGAGAAAAATATCCACTCTCTCCCCATATAATTAAATCACCTGGCATAATATCATCATAACTAATACCAATACCATCATTTGCTTGTGTAGATGCACTTCTTGATATATTTTTACCATTCATTTTATAAACATATTGTGCAAAGCCACTGCAGTCAAATCCAGCTGGAGTATTACCTCCTCCTCTATAAGGACTTCCAACTAAGCTTCTAGCAACTTCAACTATTGTAGAAGCAGAAGGATTAGCAACAGGATTAACAACTATTGGATTATAAACCTTCTTTTCTTTAACAACTAAGTTAAATTGAGCACTATTGGTATTGCCACTATTATCAATCGCAACTACCTTGATAGTATAAGTACCAGACTTATTAAAATCATAATTACCCTCTATCTTGTAGCACCCCTTATCACAATTATTATTAAGACCTAAATCTCCATCATTATTGTCATGAACCAATTTAATATTAGTCGATAAATCATATGCCACTCCAAAATCTGTATAAACAGTATCACTTTGAAGTACTATACTTGGAACTTCTCTATCTACAACATTAACTACAACAGGAACTTCTTTCACTACATTATCATTTTTTATTAAAACAGATATAACTTGCTTACCAACTTTTTTAGTATCAATCTTATCTGATTTTATTATCTTTCCATTATGTTTTATTAAATCACCTAATTTAATATTACTTCCATAAGTAACATTATTAGCTAACTTAGAAATATCTACATTGATATTATTAAGCTTATTAGTATAACTATAAGCATATAATACACTACTAACTGCAAGAACAAGTATCATAAGTATAGAAGCCTTATATATAGTCCTGTATCGCATTTTTTTCATAATTCCTCCGATGCCTTTCTATACTATCACATCAAAACTTATTTGTCAAAAACCACAAATAAACAAAAAATAATAACTATTAATAGTTATTATTTAAAAAATTCTTCCCATTTACTTGTTCCAAGAGATAGTACATGTATATATTCTAAGTTATTTCCAACATTCTTCTTAGTACTAGAAGTAATGGCAGGTCTTCCATCCTTATTATTAACATTTAATCTTCTCATACCAACATCTGCTTCATTATAATCATCAGAATCAGTTACATATATACCTATAATTTTACCAGTATTATCAAAATCTGCTCCCCAAACAGTTATAATATGATTAGATGTCTTAGAACCAGTTCTATAACTTAATCCCATAATATTACCTCTTTGTAACTCAGCTTTAACAGAATCGCTGAAATCTTGATATTCTCCAGAAAAATATCTTCTAGTAAGAATATTTGTTCCAAAAACTTCGTTAAAAAAACCTCCTCTTTCATCTCTAACAAAACGTTCAGGACTATTAGTTGCACCAGTCAATGACATTTTATAACCATTTATAAAGAAATCAACACTTGTATCAGCCCATATACCATTAGTACGACCATAATATAATTTAAACATATCAAATATTTTACTATTACCTGGTCCTTCAAATGAAGATAAATAAGTATTTAGATTTTTCCATACACTAACATCGCCTAGTAACACATATCTATCAGGTCTATTATTTAAAAATCTATTAATATAACTACTATTTTGTTCCATCCACCAATGTAACATATTAGAAGCTACTGCTCCACTACATAAAACTCTATCGTTCTCTCCAGAAGGAGTCTTATTATTATCAAACCATCCTCTATTAGGAACATATTGTGTAGTCAAAATCTCATAATCTCCGTATTTCTCTTTCTTAAAATCAGAAATTGATGGTGGATTTAAACCCTTAACCCAAAGACTTGTAATATTATTTCCATCTTTTATATAAGTCCTTTTAACTGCCTGTCCAGCAGGAATATCCTTAAGTACATCCGGTACAGGTGTTGGTTTTGGTATAGGTAGTTGCGTTGGTTTCGGAGTTGGAGTTGGAGTAGGTTTTGGTGTGGGTGGTTGCGTTGGTTTTGATGTAGGTGTTGGTTTTGATAAATCTGGTTTTTTAGGATTTTCTGGCTTTCCAGATTTTCCGTCAACATTTTCTTTATTATTTAAAGTATTTTCTTTTTTACTATTAATACTATCATCATTATTGGTTTTAGGTAAAACATTTTGTTCAAATTCATCATTCTTTTTATCATCAATATTTTGTTTTTCTTCGTTTTCTTCTTTTTGATTAATTTTATTATCATCTTCCTGCTTTTCTTTTTTATTCTCATTTATTCCATTTTCTTTTGATGACTTTAATATAGATGAAATTTTATTAAGCGCAACAAAAGCCCCCACTGCAAATAAAAGCAACAAAATTAATATTAGTATTTTTTTCTTATTATTACTCTCTCTCATTAATCTATCTCATTCCTTTTCAGATCATTAAATACGATTAAACAATATCATATTATCAAGAATATTTCAAACTTTAATATTGCGATTATAAGAAGTTTATGTAAAATCAATTAAATTATTTTATATGTGTTAGTAAAACATTTATATAAACAAAAAAAAGATAAAACTATTATACTTTTATCTCTAAAAGTAAAATAGAAATCTAATATTTAGATATGAACTACAGTTACTTTTAAAAAACAAAAAATCAATTCCATTTCTAGAATTGATATTTATTAGTAAGTTGAACCAAAGTACAACTAAATTCTTTAATGGTGGAGATGAGGGGAATTGAACCCCTGTCCGAAAATACAGCTACATAAACCTCTACAATCATAGTCAACTAATCATTCTCGTATAATAACAAAATAATTGACGATTAAATTACTATACCAGTCTAAATATTCTTTCTATTAACTAGACAATTAATAGATATAACCTACTTAATAAACCCTAAACTAATCTCTAGGTAAAGATAAGAAAAGAGCGCATACCTTTATATTATTAGGCGAAAGCTAAAGTTTGGTTTCCACCAAATACATTAGCTAATGCATTTTTAATGTTTTTAGCATTTATTTTTGTTTGTTCGTAACGTGTTCCTCCGAATTGCCATCTATGCTCTAATATCCCCGTCGAAACCAAATCATCCCCAGGTAGACCAATTATAACATAAAAAGAAAAGAAATACTATTAGTACTTCTTAATTTTCTTTTGAGCTTCTCTTTTCAAATCATTCTCTTTTATAGACTCTCTCTTATCATAATTTTTCTTACCTTTAGCAAGTCCCAATAAAACTTTTAATTTATTATCTTTAAAATATAATTTTAAAGGAACAAGAGTCTTTCCTTCTCGACTAACTGCATCACTTAGTTTTTTTATTTCTTTTTTATGAAGCAATAATTTCCTAGTTCTAGTCTCGTCATGATTATATATATTTCCCTCTTTATAATGGGAAATAAACATATTAAGTAAGAATATTTCATTATTTTTAATTATTCCGTAGCAGTCAACTATATTGCACTTACCATCTCTAACAGATTTAATTTCAGTTCCAGTAAGTACAATACCAGCTTCTATTTCTTCTTCTATAAAATAATCAAATCTTGCTCTTTTATTAAGTATTTCCATATTATCACCTATCGCTTAGATAATATTTTAGCATTTTTATATAAATAATTCTATCACTTCTTATCTGTTTTACCTCTATAAAACTTCTTTCTCATATTTTTCTTATAATTATTTCTATTATTTCTTCTATTATCTAATTTCTTTTTAGACATATTACTCTTACTTGGATTACTAATATTTTGTACAACTTCAAAATCAATTGTCGCATCTATTCTACTAGCTCTAACAACCTTTACTTTAACCATATCTCCTATAGTATATTTAACATGGCTTTTCTCGCCAGTTAACGACAATGTTCTCTCATCAAAATGGAAAAAATCAGGCATATCTCTTAAAGGAACTAATCCTTCTATTAAATTATCAAGTTCAACAAACATACCAAAATTAGTAACAGATGATATCATTCCAACAAACTCTTCTCCTATATGAGACTCCATATATTCAGCCATCTTCATATCATCAACATCTCTTTCACAATCTATACTAGATCTTTCTTTTAAAGAAGAATGTTCTGCAATATAAACTAATTTATCTTCCCAATGAGATAATGTATTATTATCTAATTTATTTTCAAATAAATATGTTCTAAGTAATCTATGAACTGTAGTATCAGGATATCTTCTAATAGGTGAAGTAAAATGCGTATAACACTTACTAGCAAGAGCATAATGTCCTAAATTAACAGGTTTATATACAGCCTTCTGCATACATCTAAGCATTAAAGTAGAAAGTATCTTAGATTCTTTTTTAGTCTTAAGTTCATTTAATATTCTTTGTAATGTCTTGGGATGATTATCTTTTAAATCACCCAATAAGTTATACCCTAAACTAGATACAAATTCTAAAAACTCTCTTAATTTTTCCTCTTTAGGATACTCATGAACTCTATAAATAAAAGGTAAACTCATATAATAAATATGAGAAGCAACACATTCATTTGCCGCTATCATAAAGTCTTCTATTAACTTTTCCCCTTCTCCTCTTTCTCTTTTAACTACATCAATTGCCATACCTTTATCGTTAACTATAATCTTAGCTTCATCTACATCAAAATCTAAGTATCCTCTATCCTCTTTAGCTTTTCTAAGTATGTGAGCAAGTTCCTTCATCTTTAATAAAGTATCAAAATACTCCTCATATCCTGAAACATTTTCTTGATTTTCTATTATTTTATTCACATTACTATAAGTCATCTTCTTATTAGATTTAATTACACTAGGAAATATTTCATAATTAACTTGTTTTCCTTTATTATTAAATTCCATAACACAAGAAATAGCCAATCGTTCTACACCCTCATTCAAAGAGCATATACCATTAGATAATTCATGAGGAATCATAGGTATTACTCTATCAACTAAATAAACACTAGTACCCCTATCCATAGCTTCATTATCTATTGCACTACCTTCTCTAACATAATAACTAACATCAGCTATATGAACTCCTAATTGATAGTTACCATTAGAAAGAATCTTTAAACTAATCGCATCATCTATGTCTTTAGTATCAGCTCCATCTATTGTAAAAATAACTTCGTTTGTTAAATCTCTTCTACCTATTTTATCTTCTTCTAAAACATTATTTGGTATTTTTCTTAATTCATCTACTACTTCATCACTAAATACTGTATTAATACCATATTTATATATAATACTTAATATATAAACTCCAGGATCATCTTTATGTCCAATTATTTCCTTAACAATACCAATATATTTAGTATGAGTAACCTTCTTAACCAAATTGACAATTACTTTATGCCCATCTACAGCATTCAAAGTATCTTCTTTAGGAATCATTATTTCTATTTTTACTTTATTATCATCTAATTTAATAATCCCTCTACCTTTATCATCTATTGTTATTTCTCCAATATAATCTTCTATCTGTCTCTTTACTACTTTTAGTACTCTACCCTCTACTCTAGAGAGATTCTTCTTACTAATTATTTCAACAATTACTATATCATTATGTATTGCCCCATTCATATTAGAAACATCTATATAAATATCATCTTCTCCAGAAGATAATGAAACAAACCCAAATCCCTTCTTATTAACTCTAATAACACCTCTTCTAAGATGACTATTAGCTAAAAGCATATATTTATCTTTATTAGTATGATAAATAAGAGATTCTTCTTCTAATTTTCTTAACTCATCACACAAAGCTTCTATATCACTAACAGAACTAACACCAAGTTCCTCACTAACCTCATATATAGTAAGCGCCTTATCACATCTATTTAATACTTCTAATATTCTATCTCTCATTTAATACCTCTATCTATAATAAATATTATATAACACTTTTATATTTTTTCATAAAAAAAGAACCGAAGTTCTATATAAACATTGACACTAAGCAAATTGC
>ERZ773061.909-NODE-909-length-11335-cov-2.995124_pt1 | contig 11335 bp, 9 predicted proteins | sample MGYA00580627_ERZ773061 | MGnify/ENA primary metagenome ERZ773061 (study PRJEB29015, sample SAMEA2738119) | human oral metagenome | biome: human oral; feature: human-associated habitat; material: saliva | place: China | collected 2223 ...
TCTTTCCCCCGTTAGCATTTCCCAACGCTGCTAAAGCGAACGGAAAGAGTAAGACCACCGCAAGAACAAACTTGTTGCGGTGGTCTTTTTTCATTTATCCCTATAAGGATTAAAACTGATATATTATGATGAAGAAAACTTTCTTACTCCTCCTTCTTGCAGCCTTACCGCTTATGGTGAGCGCACAAAACGCAATGAAGTTTGCCTACTTCAACTACAACGAAGTATTGAAAGCTATGCCCGAATATGCCGCAGCCACACACAAAGTCGATGAGCTACGGGCAAAATTCGATGCAGAAACAAAGCGTTCGGAAAACGATTTCCACACTAAATACGAGGACTTCCTTGAAGGTCAGCGCAACTTTGCACCCTCAATACTGAAGAAACGCCAAGCCGAACTGCAAGAAATATTAGACAAGAACATTGCCTTCAAGAAGGAAGCCGACCGCCTGATAGAGCAAGTCGAGCAGCAGGTGTACGCTCCCGTGCACGCCAAACTGAAAAAAACGATTGCCAAAATGGCGCAGGAAAGCGGCTACGCCTTCGTTCTCAACGCCGACAACAACGCTCTGCCATACGTGAACAATATGGTTGGCGAAGACATTACAACAGCTTTGAAAACAGCTTTACAATAAGTCTATGAACAATTTGCCACCACAAGCAGCAGGTCCGATAGGTGTCTTCGATTCGGGATATGGCGGTCTGACCATTCTGAAAGCCATTCGCGAACTGTTGCCACAATACGATTATGTTTATCTCGGCGACAATGCACGTGCGCCGTATGGCTCTCGTTCGTTCGATGTAGTCTACCAGTTCACGCGCCAAGCCGTACTGAAACTCTTCGATATGGGTTGCCAATTGGTAATACTCGGTTGCAATACAGCCTCGGCAAAAGCCCTTCGCAGCATTCAGCAGAACGATTTGCCCAACATCGACCCGCTCCGCCGTGTGCTCGGAGTTATCCGTCCTACTGCCGAAATAGCAGGCAAACTCACCGAAACCAAGCACATCGGCATTCTCGCTACACCGGGAACGATAAAAAGCGAAAGCTACAATATGGAGATAAACAAGCTGTGGCCCGACCTAAGTGTTACGGGGGTGGCTTGTCCGCTGTGGGTACCCATCGTTGAAAACAACGAGGCAGAAGGTGCAGGTGCCGACTATTTCGTGAAGAAACGCATCGACCACATCTTGTGGTTAGACCCTGACATCGACACACTCATACTGGGTTGCACCCACTACCCCATTCTTATGCCGAAGATAAAACAATACGTTCCCGACGGCATACAAGATTGTATCGCAAGGTGAATATGTAGCCGAAAGTCTGAAAGACTATCTTGCCCGCCACACCGATATGGACGCTCGCTGCACCAAAGACGGAACAGTGCGCTACTACACCACCGAGAACGCTGACAAGTTCAAGGAAGCTGCACGCATATTCTGGGCAGAAAATATGAACGTAGAACACATAGATTTAGAGTGATAGCTGCATTTAGCTATCACTTTTTTTATACCGCTGAAACAGAGAACGACAAATTACAGATTCTTCCAACAACATTTTTAAAGAGCTGTTATTGCCGTTCTCCCATACTCAAAACACAGCAATATTTCTTATCGTATAAGTAGGAAAAAGGCAGAAAACGTATAAAGATTTATTACAGGCACAACTATCGTGTAACCATCTTGTTATCAACACTTTGCAAAACCTATTGTTTTGCGTTTCAAAAGCGGCTGTTTTGCACGGTAAAAGCATAGGTTTTGCAACGTAAAACAACCGCTTTCGCAACGCCAAAACGAATTTACCGTTTTTCAACGAAATTATCTTTACAAAATCAAAGCGATTTCCTTGTAAAACCACCTTATATTCACTGCAAATATGCGGAAGGGTTGTAGGGGCGGAATTCATTCCGTTCCTCATTGCCACGTTGCTGCTTCCTTGGTGTTAGGAACGTGATAAAGCACGCCCCTATCTGCCATTGGTGATTGCAATCAATACGCTGCACTCACTCCAAAAACAATGTTATTTGCGACCGAAGTCGGCAGGAATTTCTCCCCACTCTTTTGTTTCCCACTTTATAATGGGCGTGGTTACGATGTGGGTGCGCAACCACTGCTCTGCCCGTGCTATGATATTGTGTAGCTCGGCGGTCTTTTCGTTATGCTCCAAAGTGGTTTTACACTTCTTTTTGTTCACCCACAAGATGGCATTGTACGAGTCGCTGTAGACAACCTTGTCCTTAATGCCTTGCTTTTCCATTAGTGCCAGCGCATGAACAATCGCCAGAAATTCGCCAATGTTGTTCGTTCCCATCGTCGGACCGAAATGAAAAATGCGTTGTCCCGTAGCAAGGTCGATGCATTGGTACTCCATTGGTCCCGGATTTCCCGAACACGCAGCATCTACCGCCCACGCATTTGCCTTTACACACAAGGGTAAAGGCAACACGGTATCGTGTCTGTTCTCGGGTGGGTTTTGTAGTTTCATCGGCTTATATATAATAATGTGTAAAACAAATGGTCGCGGCAACGTTACGTTTTCACTCTTGACAGGGGCAGAAGAAGGCTTTATAAGCCCTTTGTATCGAACCCTTCAGCTTGCAATTCTTCAACAACGCTTTGTCCTATTGCTACTCCTACTTGCTGCCCCGCCTGATAAAGGTCGTTCATTAACGAAGGATTTGTTCTTGCTACTTTACGTCCTAAGTTGGTTTCATAAAAGGTAATGTACCCCTTTATATCTTCTAACGTAAAGTAACGATTGTAAATCGGCGCATAAAATTCTGTCATTCTTTTAAGAAAAATCTCTTGATACTTGGACTCTATCTTGGCAAACACATCGTTAGGAACGCCTTTTAGCATTTCTCTAAGATTGCTCATAATAATTGGAAATTGTGCTTTCAATGTAGTTTTGGCACCCGATACCTCCATTAACTTATCCACGGCATTGATGTATTCCATATCAATACCTTTTGGAGTATCTATGCTTTTGGGTGCTTCTACTCCTTTTGGAGCCTCTACTTTCTTTGATGTTTTTACTTCTTTCAAAGCCCCTGCCTCTTTCGATGTTTCTGCTTTTTGCGTTTTCAAATTGCAAGAAAAGGCTGCAAAAGAAACGAGAAGAAGGGTTAAAAATACTTTTTTCATAATTTCGTTATTGTTGTTTAGTGTGATAATAAATGGTTTTCAGTGTTTTTAAAGCCAGTATGTTAATAGAGATTTCCCTCTCCGAAACGAGAGGGAAATAGGGATATGTTACATACGTTCTGGCACTTCGATGCCCAAAAGCTCCATACCGTTCTTGATTACTTTGGCTACATTCTGTGCCAAGACAAGGCGTGTAGTCTTTTCGTCTTCGGTGTCTGCGTTCAGAATACTGTAATCGTGGTAGAACTGGTTGAACTCTTTTGTAAGTTCGTAGCAGTAGTTCGCAATTCCGCTCGGACTGTAATCGATGCCTGCTTGTGCTACGGCTGCACCAAAGTCGTTCATCTTCTGAATGAGCGCAATCTCCTTTTCGTTCATCGGAGCATTGTCGGCAACTGCCGTTGGAATAGCGATGCCTTGTGCAGCAGCCTTGCGGAGAATGCTGCGAATACGTGCGTAGGTATATTGAATGAACGGACCCGTGTTGCCGTTGAAGTCGATTGACTCTTCCGGATTGAAGAGCATATTCTTTCGTGCGTCTACTTTCAGAATGAAATACTTCAGCGCACCCAGACCCACGATGCGTGCAATTTCGTTCTTTTCCGCCTCGGTAATGTCTTCCAACTTGTTCACTTTGTCCTCGCTAAGCGCACGGGCGTTCTGTATCATCGAGGCTATGAGGTCGTCGGCATCTACCACTGTGCCCTCGCGGCTCTTCATCTTGCCGTTTGGAAGTTCCACCATACCGTAAGAGAAGTGCACCAAATCCTTGCCCCACTTGAAGCCGAGGCGGTCTAAAAGAATGGAAAGCACTTGGAAATGGTAGTTCTGCTCGTTGCCTACGACGTAAATCATCTTGTCGATAGGATAGTCCTTGAAGCGCATTTCGGCAGTTCCTATGTCCTGTGTCATATACACCGACGTGCCGTCGCTTCTCAAAAGTATCTTTTGGTCTAAGCCCTCGTTTGTCAGGTCAGCCCATACAGAGTTGTCGTCCTTTCGCACGAACAAGCCTTTAGCCAAACCTTCTTCCACCTTTTTCTTTCCTTCGAGATAGGTTTTGCTTTCATAATATATCTTGTCGAAGCCTACACCGAGTGCCTTATAGGTTTCGTCGAAGCCTGCATATACCCAGTTGTTCATCTTTTCCCATAGCGCACGCACCTCTGGGTCGTTTGCTTCCCACTTCACGAGCATGGCACGCGCCTCCTTCATCAGTGCCGATTCTTGCTCAGCTTTCGCCTTTGCAGCCTCGTCGTCCAAGCCTTCGCCCTTGAATTGAGCCGTGAGTGCAGCGAGTTCTTCACGATAATGCTTGTCGAACGCTACATAGAAATCACCGATAAGGTGGTCGCCCTTCTTTCCTGCCTGCTCTGGCGTGATGCCGTTGCCCCACTTCTGCCACGCAAGCATCGACTTACAAATGTGAATACCGCGGTCGTTCACGATGTTGGTCTTCACTACTTTGTAGCCGTTAGCCTCCATAATCTTCGACAACGACCAGCCTAAAAGGTTGTTACGCACGTGCCCCAAGTGGAGCGGCTTGTTGGTGTTGGGCGACGAATACTCCACCATGGCGAGCGGACTGTCTGCCGTTACTTGCTGTTCGCCAAACTTCTCGTTGGCATGAATATCGTTAAGAAGTCCTATCCACGCTGCAGGAGCAATGACAAGGTTCAAGAAACCCTTTACAACATTGAAGTCGGCAATCGCCTTGCAGTTTGCTTTCAGATATTCGCCCACCTCCTGTGCCGTTGCCTCGGGGCTTTTTCGAGAAGTCTTCAGCAATGGGAACGTTACCAACGTAAGGTTGCCTTGAAAGTTTGCCTTTGTCTTTTGCAACTGTATCATCCGTGCTGGAATCTCTGCACCGTACAGTTCTTTTACGGCTGCCAATGCCGCAGCGGTTATCTGGTCTTCTATCTTCATATCGTTTGTTTATTTATATTTGGGTGCAAAGGTACTAAAAACTTTGTAACTTTTGGCAACCAACACCTTATATATAATAAGCCGTATTCTAAAAAATACAATACAGTTGCAAGATGTATCTGCTGAATTTGGTTCACGAAAGGAAAGGTCTGGCAAATTATTTACACGTAAATAAATATTTTTCTACACGTAAGTAAGAATTTCTTTACACGTAAATAAATATTTCTCTACGTGCTGAAAAATCGGCTGTGTGCGTAAATAACCGAAAAAAGGTTGGAGTCCTCGTTCGGATTCCAACCTTTTTCGTATAGCGATAATGCGCTGTCGGAGTTTCTGCAAGGCTATTCCAACAGCTTGCTTATTTGGCTTTGCACCTTTTCGGCAGGCACGACGTGCAGCCCACTCTTGTCTAATTCTACCAATAAATCGGCAATGCGGAGGGCTAATTCCAAATCGTGTGTGGAAAGAAACACCACCTTGTCGGTTTCCTTTGCCAAGCGATGGAGCAGTTGCAGCATTTCCACCTTCGACGGAAAGTCCAAGAACGACGTGGGTTCGTCTAACAAGATAATGGGCGTTTGCTGCGCCAACGCTTTCGCAATCATTACTTTCTGCCGCTCGCCATCGGACAGTGTCTGCACCATTCTGTCTTTCAGATGGTTGATACCCACCATATTGATGGCTTCAGCCACAATTTCTCGGTCGTCGGCGTTGAGCTTTCCCCAAAAGCCCGTGTAGGGCATACGCCCCATTCCCACCATTTCGGCAACGCTAAGGTTCTGCACATCGGTCTTGTAGGTGAGCACGATACTGATGTACTTCGCACGTTCGCGCTGCGAAAGCAAGTCGATGTCGCGCCCATCGAGCAGAAGCCGTCCGCCAAGTTTGGGCAGAAAGCCTGTCAATGTCTTCAGCAAGGTAGACTTGCCGATGCCGTTCGAACCTATCAGACAGGTAAGCTCGCCACTCTTTATTTCTACATTGATGTCGGTTACTACGGGCGCAAAGCCTTTGTAGCCCACCGATAGCTGTTCAAGCGTTATTTTCATTGGCTCAAGAAACGTTACGATTGGTTCGCCTACTCGTGCAAGATGCTGTGCAACTTGGCTATTTTCGTCTTTCTTTCAATCGAGTAAACGCTTTGCTTTTCGTCTACGTATGCAAACAACAGATAGGCTTTTTCGAGCAACATATTGTGCAAAGGGTTTGTTTTGTAGCTGCCTTCGGCATATAGAAGTTCAGCCACCATTTCCAAACGGTCTATTCTTTCCTCGTCGTTCCATTCGTTTGCAGCATAGCCGATAAGCTCGTCCACGCTCATATTGCGCACGAGCGTGTAGTCGCCAACATACTGGCGATACAGTTCTCGCAGGCTGTCGTCGCGCTCGTCTTCCTTTTTCTTCAACATAACGGCAAGCGCGGCTGCAAACTCTTCTATCAATCGAATGAAATAATCTTGTCGTATCATAACTTTATCTGTAAAAGCATAAACTTACGACAAAGGTAATAAAAGTTTTAAGAACTGAAAGTAGTTCCCCGTGGTTTTGTTTCTACGACATACTTTTGGCTCACTGAAAAGCGAATGCAAATGCGTTTACGCAGAAACAACAGTGGCGGTTGAAACTGAAAAAACAATCGTTTTATCTACATTTTAACATTAATATTATACAATTTGTGCGTAAAAAAGCTATCTTTGTAGCAATTTCAATGATTATCAACACGCAAAACAGACTTTTAGAATATAGATTATGAGTGCGATTATTGCTATTATACCAATTGTCTTGCTCTTCGTTCTGATGTTAGGATTGAAGATGGCAGGGCACAAGAGTGCGTTCTTTACGTTGCTTGTTACCATTGCGCTGGCACTTTTCGTTGCGCCCGCTATGGGCTTTGTGCCGAAAGACTTCACGTTTGCAGGTGTGGGTTGGGCTGTTGTGGAAGGCGTGCTGAAAGCGGTGTTCCCTATTCTCATCATCATCTTGATGGCGATTTTCAGTTACAACGTATTGGTGGAGAGCAAGGAAATAGAAGTGATAAAGAACCAGTTCACATCTTTTTCCGACGACAAGGGCGTAACGGTGCTTATGCTCGTGTGGGGCTTTGGCGGACTGCTTGAAGGTATGGCAGGCTTTGGAACGGCGGTTGCCATTCCTGCAGCTATCCTTATTTCGTTGGGCTACAAGCCTGTATTCTCGGCTCTTGTGGCACTGATAGCCAACACGGTGCCTACGGGATTTGGTGCCGTGGGCGTTCCTGTGATTACGCTTTGCAACGAGGTGGCAGCAGGAGGCGTGGCTTCGCCCGAACTCATACGCGAGGTTTCGACTTACTGCGTGGTTCAGCTTTCGCCGTTGTTCATCATCTTGCCATTCATTATTCTGACGCTTACAAACCGCAGCCGAAGTGCCATTGGGCGCAATTTGCTTATTTCGCTGTGGGTGGGCGGTATCTCGCTGGCTACGCAATATGTTGTTGCAATGTTCCTCGGAGCCGAAACGCCTGCCATTATCGGCAGTGTGGCAGCCATCATAGCCTTGGTGGCTTACAGCAAACTCTTTGCACCGAAGAAGGATAATGGCAACGTGAAGCACTACACGGCAGCCGAAACCTTCCGTGCGTGGAACGTTTACTTCTTCATATTGCTGTTCATCTTGCTGTCAGGGCCATTGTTTCCCGACATCAACAGTTTCTTGAAGTCGCACCTTGTATCGCGTGTGGCATTGCCTATCTATGCCGACGGCACTACTTTCAACTTCGGTTGGATTAGCAACGCAGGACTTATGCTGCTCTTGGGTACCGTGATTGGCGGACTGATACAAGGCGTGTCGCCTCACAAACTTTTGGTTATCTTGGCTCGTACTACGGTAAACCTGCGCAAAACCGTCATTACCATCATCAGTTTGGTTTCTTTGGCATCGGTAATGAACTATGCGGGTATGATAGTTGTCATTGCTTCAGCCCTCGCAGCGGTTACGGGGCAGCTCTATCCTGTATTTGCGCCGCTCATTGGGGCTATCGGAACGTTTGTAACGGGCAGCGACACATCGTCCAACATCTTGTTTGCCAAACTGCAAGCCAACGTTGCCCATCAACTGAATTACGGCAATTCGGACTGGCTTGTGGCAGCAAACACCACGGGAGCAACGGGCGGTAAGATGATTTCACCGCAGAGCATAGCAATTGCAACAGCTGCCTGCGATATGCAGGGACGCGACGGCGAGATTTTGAAGGCGGCTATTCCGTATGCCATTGCATACATTGCGATAGGAGGATTGATGGTGCTTCTGGCTGCTTGATGCGCACCACAACAATACAGAAATCCGCACAAGGAGAAACGCATTATACACGCCGACCTGATAACACAAAAAAAAGACAGACATCAGTCTTTTTCAAATATGACGTCATATTCGCGCAAATATGACGTCATATTTGGCAGAAAATGACGTCATATTTTTCTGAGCATCTACTTTGCAAGATGTTTTTAAGGTTTATACTATAATAAGTAATGTGTAAATACTTGCTATTCTGCCAACAAATACGTACCTTTGCACGCTGAAAAAACAAGAAGGAAAGTTAATGAAAAAACTCTATATAGAGACATACGGCTGCCAGATGAATGTGGCAGACTCGGAAGTTGTTGCTTCCGTTATGAAGATGGCAGGATACGATGTGTGTGAGAACGAAGACGAGGCTGACGCTATTTTCCTCAATACTTGCTCCATACGAGAAAACGCAGAAAACAAGATTTACAACCGTTTGGAAACACTTTATGCCGAAAAACGAAAAGGACGTGAGGTCATTCTCGGCGTATTGGGCTGTATGGCAGAGCGTGTCCGCAAGGATTTGATAGAGAACCATCATGCCAATTTGGTTTGCGGACCCGACTCGTATCTGAACTTGCCCGAGATGATAGCACGCTGCGAAAACGGACACAACGCAATGGACGTAGACCTTTCTACCACCGAAACCTACCGCGACATCGTGCCACAGCGCATTGGCGGCAACCGTGTATCGGGCTTCGTGAGCATTATGCGTGGCTGCAACAACTTCTGCCACTACTGCATCGTGCCGTTTACACGAGGCAGGGAACGCTCGCGCGACGTGGAAAGCATATTGCGCGAGGTGAAAGACTTGCACGACAGAGGCTTCAAGGAGGTTACACTGTTAGGTCAGAACGTAAATTCCTACGGACTATTGCCAAACGGAAAACGCCCGGAAAACGGAACATCGTTTGCCGAACTGCTGCGCAAAGTGGCACAAAGCGTGCCCGATATGCGTGTGCGCTTCTCTACTTCCAATCCCGAAGATATGACGGAGGATATTCTGCACGCAGTAGCCGACGAGCCAAACCTCTGCAACCATATCCATTTCCCTGCACAAAGCGGTAGCAACACCGTGCTGAAGAATATGAACCGCAAGTACACTCGTGAAGACTACTTGGAGAAAGTGGCAGCCATTCGCCGAATTATTCCGAACTGCGGACTCACAACCGACATCTTTGTGGGCTATCACAACGAAACGTTGGAAGACCAAGAGCTCACACTATCGCTGGTTCGGGAATGTCAATTCGACTCTGCCTTTATGTTCAAATATTCAGAACGCCCCGGAACCTACGCAGCAAAGCATTTACCCGACAACATTTCGGAAGAGGAAAAGGTACGCCGTCTGAATGAGCTCATAAAACTTCAGACCGAGATTTCGGCTATTCAGAACAAGAAAGACGAAGGAAAAGAGTTCGATGTGCTGATTGAACGCTTCAGCAAACGCAGCCGCGAGCAGCTTATGGGACGCACCGAGCAAAACAAAGCCGTTATTATTCCACGCGGCAACCACCATATAGGCGACACCGTACGAGTGCGCATAACAGGGTCAAGTTCGGCTACGCTCATTGGAGAAGTAGTGGAATAAGGTTGCAGGTCTTCACTTAAACGTACAACTTTGTAAGTTATGAAAGAATTTCTCCAAATATTGCGCAGGTTTGTTCCACCTTATAAGAAGTATCTTGTATGGTCGGTTACCTTCAATATCCTGTCTGCTTTACTGAACATCTTCTCGTTTGCGGCACTCATTCCGTTGCTCCAGATACTGTTTAAAGTAAACACAGGCATCAAGGCAACGCAGGTAATGGCGTGGAGCGACGGCTCTTTTAAAGATGTTTTGGCAAACAATGCCGACTACTACACGCAAATGTTCATCGCAGATTGGGGACCAACGACGACATTGCTTATCATTGGCTTGATAATGGGCTTTATGACTTTCCTGAAAACAGGTGCTTATTTCCTGTCTTCGGCTTCCATTATTCCAGTCAGAACGGGTGTCGTCCGCGACATTCGCAATCAGCTTTACCAAAAGATAACATCGCTTTCGCTTGGCTTTTTCAGCGAAGAGAGAAAGGGAGATATTATTGCAAGAATGAGCGGTGATGTGCAGGAAGTAGACACTTCCGTAATGTCTTCACTTGATTTGCTGTTCAAAAATCCAATCCTCGTATTGATTTACTTCATTACTTTGATGGTTATTTCATGGCAACTGACGATATTCACCTTGCTTTTCGTTCCTCTCTTTGCCTCGTTTATGGGCATTGTGGGCAGGAAATTAAAGCAAAGCAGCATTACGGCACAAGCCATTTGGAGCGATACGATGAGCCAAGTAGAAGAGACTTTGGGCGGTTTGCGCATCATCAAGGCTTTCTGTGCGGAGGGCATGATGAACCAAAGGTTTCATAAAATAAACTCTATGTACCGCAACGACATTATGCGCGTGAACATTCGACAGCAGATGGCGCACCCCATGAGCGAATTTCTTGGCACCATTATGATTATCGTTGTGCTGTGGTTTGGCGGTACGCTCGTATTGGGAGAGTCTCCTGTCATAAGCGGTCCAACCTTTATTTACTATCTTGTTATTCTATATAGCATTCTCAATCCGCTGAAAGAAATATCAAAAGCGGGCTACAATATCGCAAAAGGATTGGCTTCGATGGAGCGAATCGACAAGATATTGATGGCAGAAAACAGCATTAAAGAAGTGGAACAACCCAAGCATATTGAGGCTTTCAACCACCAAATAGAGTTCCGTAACGTCAGTTTTGCATACGATACGATTACAAAAGAAGACGGCACAACAGAGCCAAAATGGGTTTTGCGTAACATTAATTTGATTATTCCGAAAGGCAAAACCATTGCACTTGTTGGACAAAGTGGTAGCGGAAAGTCTACATTGCTCGACCTTATTCCTCGCTATTACGATGTGCAAGAAGGCG
>ERZ773061.913-NODE-913-length-11321-cov-15.706373_pt1 | contig 11321 bp, 8 predicted proteins | sample MGYA00580627_ERZ773061 | MGnify/ENA primary metagenome ERZ773061 (study PRJEB29015, sample SAMEA2738119) | human oral metagenome | biome: human oral; feature: human-associated habitat; material: saliva | place: China | collected 2223 ...
TGCAATAATGACTGAGAAAGCTTAAAGGAATCAATCGCATCAGCAAATGTTAATGAAGGAAAAAACTTTTGTAAAAAATGAAGATCAAAGGCAATATTATGTCAAACAATAATCGTATTTGGTCAAAAAAAATGCTGAATTTCAGACTCAACTTCTGCTGGAGTAGGTGCATCTTGCAATGCATCTGCAGAAAGACCTGTAATAAACCCAACAACCGTCTTAAGTTCTTTGATTGGTTTAAAAGGGCGAAGAAGAGACTGATATCCTGCAATAAAGTTCCCTTGAGCATCGCACTCTAAGATCCCAATCTGAATAGGCTCATCACTTTGCAAGTCCAGACCAGTCGTTTCAAAATCAAGTGCAATATAGCGATAGTTTGGACTAAGCATAGTTAATAAAAAAGAAAAATAAAGCTGACTTTCATCATAGGTTCATATATACTTTTCCTCAAAAAAAAAGCAAATAAAAAAACTCGCCACCATAAGTAGCGAGCAATAATATTAAGTATAATTTTATGATGAATAATTTGTAGAAATACTAGTTTCAAACAGGAGGTGGAGGAGGTGGAGTAGATTCTGTTTTTGTCACATTTGTAACCACAAAGAATAACATCGATACTAGAAGCCGCGAAACTGCAATAAATGTCAGTCCAATAGCAGCATTTTTTAAGACTTTCAATCATTCTCCAAACTTCTTGTCATCTCCTGCAGCCGTCACGATTTGGAATCATGCCCAAAGCAAGAGCACAAAAATAATCAATCCTAATGTTCAGAGTCACCAATTAATAGCATTTCTTATTACCTTCATAAGAGCATCCTCTTTATCTTCTCATTTCTCTGCACCTGTCACTCACTTGATTCATTTAACTAATGTTGCATTGAGTCAAAATCCATTTTTTGCATCTGCTAGATGATCATCAGCACTTACAAAAGCAAATCTAGGGGCTACAAAAAGTCCTAATCACAAGATAAAAACTACTAGTTTCTTAAACATTATAATAATTATTATATAAAATTATCTTACTTCAAGTTTAATCTTTTTTCCTTTTTTTACAACTTTTTCTAATTTTTTATACATAAATTTATGAATAAAAAAACTCTACCTGTCAAAAGTAGAGTAAAAAGATTAATATTCTTTTATTGAACATTGCTCGTAATACCTGAAACCACCCAGAAGATCATAGAAACGAGGAGCCATGATACTGCAATAAAAACAAATCCAATACCTGCATTTTTCAAAATTTTCAACCCTTCTCCAAACTTCTTGTCATCTCCTGCTGCAGTAACCATATTGAATCCACCCCAAAGCAAAAGTACAAAAGCAATCAAACCAAGCATTCCAAGAACCCAGTTAATAGCACTTTTTACTACAGTAAGAAATCAATCATTTGCTTGATCTTGTTTTACTCCTGCAACTCATTCAATACCACTAACTCCACTATTATCATATTTTAATCCTTTTGCTTGAAATGTTGAATTAGGTGCTTCTGCACTTACAAAAGCCAAACTAGAAGAAGCGATAAGTCCAAGTCCCATCATAAAAGTAGCAATTTTTTTGATCATTTTTCTTTGATAAAAGAATAAAAGTTTTTGTATTGAGGAGTTTCGAGCTCCTTTGTCAGTATTATTTTATTTTTTTTTTGCAGTTTTGCAAATTTTTGCAGAGTTTTTTTGGAGAGTTACATTTTCCCTAGATCAATAAGGATATGATAGACAGAAGAAACAATATATTATCAGTATTGATTGTATCTTGTCTTGAAAAGAGATGTCAAATAAATATGAAGGAAGATGTTTTATTTTGTGTAGGAAAAGAAATGGTAAAAAACGGATTGCTCTGGTACTTATTGATCTATATTTTCGTAATTCAGATGGGGATTGTATGATATCTCTGGTCTGATACAAGCTTTTATGTTTTGGCTGGGGTAAATGGAATTGCTTTGGCAGTGGGAGCTTGGAGTTTTTGTAAAGAAAAATCAAAAGATAATCATCCTGAAACTCAAGGGAAAACCATGTTAGAATCCCCTAAGGAAGAAATTATTAATGACAAAAAAGCTGAAGACACCGCAGAAAACGAGGAGGAACAAGAAAAAAAATCTGACTTCTTTGTTCGCAATGAACCAGAACACAAAGATGAGAAATACTCACTGTCTGAGGAAGATATTGAAGTTCCTACCCGTGAACAAACGCCACACAATATTGAACAAGTGAGAGTTAGATTGAACAAAGTGAAGTCTAAATCCCAACCAACTCATCAAGAATGAGGACTTGCTCGTTTTATTGTTTTCTTGTGTGCAATTATAGGGCGAGGAGGTGTTATGCTTCTTATGTGGAAGGAATTTGATTTTATCGCAATGGCAATTGCTTCATTTACAATGGGAGGATTTGTACTTGTTGTATATAAAGCAATGAATGTTTGGAAGAAAACCATATTTTCTAATCTCTATTTCCTCTTCTTTGTCGCTGTCTTTGCAGGAAGCTTACTTGGAATCTTTACCGAAGAAAGCAATAGTACAAAAATCCTGATTAAAGATCAGATTTCAACTTTTTTTGCAGGACTTAATGGAGAAGTGGTTGAAACATCTAGTACTGAGGAAGGTAGTGGTTATGAATATCAACTGACAGGGACTCTTCTCACAGGAGAGATTACAACAGGAGAAGATTCTTCAGATGCTCTTTTGAGTGGGAATATCATCACAACACAAACTCTCAATACAGGGAATAATGAAACAGGGAATACTCAAAAAATTCAAAATACCGAACAAATAGTAACTTGAACAGCTCAAGCATCAACAACGAAATCTACGACAAATATTCAAACATCCAGTCAACAAATAACACAACCTACACCAACCACAAAAGTACAAACCGTAGAAGAGAAAAAAACTGATGCAAATGGTCAAGTTTCTTATCTCTCTGCGATAAAACATTTGATTGCAAGCTATAATATTCCTCTTTCAAAATCAAAGTCTAGCAAATTTACCTATGTTGATACAACAAGTCCAGACTATCCTTATATGAAAACGGCTCTTGAAAAAAGGATGATTGGAACTGCTGTTAACCCAAATGACATAATCAGTTGTGATGTCTATATGGTATTTAAGGGACTTGCACTCAACTGGGCCATTGAAAAGACCTCAAATTTAAAAAACGACTATCGAAATGTTGCTGAAAACAAAGGACTCCTCAATGGATGTGTAAAAGGAGCAAAACTTACTACAGCAAACTTATAATTATAAAATTAAAAAAATCTGAATATCACTTGGTTTCCCGTATGAATTCAGATTTTTTTTGTTTTGATTAGAAAATTTTAATATTATGACGCTCTTTGAATAGCGTACTTTTCTTTATTTTTGTCTAAATTATCTTTGGAAGATGGAGCATTGGCAGAACCAAAGAAAACTTCATAGAGCTTTTTCCATCCATTATTTTGATCAAGGTATTCATAAAATAACTTATCATCTTTAACTCTTTCAACTCCTGAGAAATCATAAGGAGAGGTTCTTAATACCTCTTTATACTCTTCACCAGTAAAGATCTTAATAAAATCTCACTCAAGATCAGAAAAGTAAAACTTTCCTTTGATCTTGTTTATTGCCTCTTTATATGTCTTCAATTTATCTTCTGCATTCCCTGATTGATTAAGTATTTGTGACAATTTCTTCTTCTCTGATTCTTTAATAGAATTATCTATATCAAATCCAAGTGTTTGACCAAGAGACTGCATCTGATTTTCTCTTTTATTCTCAAAATCTCCTGTAATAGAATTAATTTTCTCATTCAAAATAGCATCTGTGAAAACACTTCCAGCACCAATTTTAATATTTGATCAAGGAACAGGAACAATTGGAACCGTTTCTATAAATCATGTTGCTAATTTTGAAACATTCTTGGTAAAGTCATCAATTTGCTTGATTCCAGTCTCCTCTTTTATTGCTAATTGCACTAAATTTCGCATCAAAAACAATGCTATTGCTCCTAAAAGAAGATCATAAAGTCTCATAGTCCCTCCTTCCATTGAGACACTAATCAAATCATTATCAAACTTAAGCTGAGAATCCGTAATCTGAACAGGGCTCTCATAATTCATCATATTAAACTTTAACGCCCAATTGAAAATCACAAGCATAATTATCATCAAACTGATATACAATGCATAAAATACTGGCCAAAAAATCAGTTTAATCATTTTGTTTATATCTCGAAAAATATCATTTGTCAGTTGTTTCTTAGGCTTAATCAAATAATTTAAAAGTACCACTATGGGACTAATTGCAATAAAAATCCATAAATATAATACTCTAGCAATTAAAACTACCATCAAGACTAATAAAGATAGCGTATACAAGATCATCATCCCTGAATGCAATACAATTTGGAAAATTTGCTTAAAATCTTTTTCCATATCAGAAATTCACTGCACATTTGAATAATCTGAAAGTTGAGCTGTTTTAAATATTTCAAAACCAATAAACATCAAGGGTCAAGAGAGTGAGTCCTGAGATGGCAAAAGAGTATCAAAAAGCTGATCTTTTGTCAAGCCGCCACCTTCTCTCATCTCAACATTAATTATACCTGCCTCAGTAGAATTCTTAAGTTTACTTCATCCAGCATCTGCCATAAATCTTATAATCTGCTTTTGTCACTTACAAAGGACATTGCCTTGTGGTTGAGCATTATCTGATATGATTTTATCAGGGCAAGATGACTCGATTACTGTATTTAATGCTTGAGAAAATACTGCATCTGAACCGATTACTTGTGATGGGAAAGAAGAAACCAATGCAAACAATACGGTTGAAATATCAACAAGAACCATGATTGCAAACCAACTTAATTGGATGACTACTCCAGATTTAAGCAAATCTTTAATAATACTCATCGGTGTTTTAGTCTCTGAAGGATTAAGCATATATTTAAGAATTTCATAAAGAAATATAAATCCCAATCAAAAATTAGCTATATTTCTTGTAATCTGCCAAATCTTCCACAAAAAAACATCAAAATGCAGAGCTTCACCATAAATAAAAGAATTTGTCATTAACTTACCTACAATATTTGCAATAATAATCCAAAACCAGGAAAAAAGCTCTGAAAGTACACGAAGTATTGTCGCAAAATCTATCACTCCTGAAGATGATTTTGTAGTATCTACAGCAAAAACATCTGAAACAAGGAAAACACAACATAATCCTAGAAAGACTATGCTCTGTATTCGTTTTTTTGATGTTTTCCTTGTTTTCATGCAAAAAATACTACAAATAAAGGTTATGTTTGTTAAGAATTCTGATTTTTCTTTTCTTCTTGTTTCTTCCGAGTTTGATACTGTTGTGCTACAGGACCACCAACTGCGGACATAATTGCATCCCATGAATTCTTCTCTATATTAAACTCATTAAAGGTTGTTTGAATACTTTCTCGTTTTAATCCTGCATTCTGAAGATACGGCACAAGAATTTTAGTATTCATTTCTGGGATTTTAGCAGCAAAATCTTTATTAGCAGTGGCATAAAGAACTTTTAAACTCTCTTTTGCCTCTTCTGCTTGTTTCTCATCTGCTAAAAATTCTTTATCTAGATACTTTTTATAATAATCCATATTACCATATTTGAGATACTCTTCTGCATATCTTTTTCTCACTGTATCCTTGTCTCCAAGCAAGAATGACTCATCAGAAGTCCTTTGTTTTGTAAATTCACCTATTTGTTTATCTAAGATCTTATTTGGAGTATTTGCAATTGCAGATAGTCCAACCTTAGATCAATTAACTGGAATAATTGGCATTGTCTTGAGATAATCTTCTCCCAACTTTTGAATCTTTTCTCCCCACTCTTTACCAAATGAAGTTTGCTTAATTGCCCAGAAAAGTAAAATCCAAGAAATTGCAATACCAAATAATCCAATCAATAAAGAATATAAGTCTATCACTGCAGAACTAAAAGTAATCTTAATAAATCCCATAAGATCACAGGTATTTTTATCTTGTTCTTCCCCACATTTCATCCCTGTAAGGGAGGTAATCCCTTGCTTTGCAGCAAGTTTTTCAGCATCACTCTGACCTGGATGAATTGAAGTTTTGAGAATTGTCATAAACATAAGCGACATACTCAATGCAAAACCTATAAAAACCGGAGCTAAAAGTAAGCCTTTAAGTTTCTCTAAATCAAAAATATCATCTAAAAATTTAGTTTTTAATCCTCACAATATATCTCAAAAGACATTAACCAATACAATCAACGGAGATAATGCAATAGCCATCCAAAGCTGAAAAATTCTCCAAAATAATACAGCTACAATCATAACTAAAGGTAAAAAGAGCATAACCAAAAATACTGTATTTAGTGTTAATGAAATAAACTGTTGTTTAAGAGATAAACTTTCATTGATATGAGCAAAAGATATCATATTGCCATATAAGGCCATAAAAGGCCCTGTCCAACCTGTTGCTCTCTGAGTAAGTTCTGATAAAGAGAAGCCTCCTTTTTCATAAAGACAATAATATTCTTTTTTTGAGGATGAAGAAGAAGTTCAGACTTCTTTATTTCATAGGATAGGAGTGTTCGGAATTGGTCCAACATATCAACTACATCCTGCATTGCTAACACTCTGCTGGGAAAATACGGCGGTTAAAGGCAAAATTTGATAAGCTCAGCTCATTTGGGTAAGAATTTCATCTCCTCTAATTTCCTTAAAAGACGATAACTTTAGTTTTTGTGTTTTCGTTCGATCTTCGGCATTTTGCTCATTATTTCGTTCATTATAGGAATAAATCGTCCCGTTATAAAAACAATACCCTGGGAGCATTCTCTCTATATTCTTTCAATTTCCTAGGGAATAAAACTCTCTTCCTACAATAACCATTTGCTCTTTCCCCTTTATTTTAACAGATTCTAACTTACAGGGGGCAATATTATTTTGATTTCAAGAAAGTGTTACATAATAACTTAAAGCTTTGTCTTCTTGTGTTCCCTTTCCTTCTATATTTCACAAATTAGACCAGACACTAACTCCTACTATTTTGGTATCCATTTTGGCATCAGTTTGAGAAAGTAGCGTCGTTGGCAAAGCTCCTACTGTATAGGTAAGAACAGAAGAAATATCTACTGCAACCATCATAATGAACCAGCTTAGCTGTACTAAGACTCCGGCTAAGAGTGTTTTTTTCAGCAGTTCTCAAGGAGATTTAATCTTAGACATCTTTCTATCAGGATCTATAACGTAATAGAGGATCTCATAAAGAAAAATAAAACCTAAAACGAAATTAGATAAATTTTTAATAATTGTCCAAACTTTCCAAAGTGGAGCATCTAAATTAAGATATGAACCATAAACAAGATTATTATCCATTGCAATTCAGGCTAATGCAACTAATGGCCAAAGTAATAAATATGCTCATTGTGAAAGAAATCCTAAAGTTGCCATTGTTTCTGAAATCATCTCATTTTCAGTTTCAGCTTGCGATTTTATTTCTGTTGGTTGTGGAGAGTTTGTACTAGTTGCAAAAACTGGAATATGAGTAAAAAACAGGGAAGAAAGTATTACTAAGAATATTCCCTTTAGGAAAGTTTTTTTTAACGCATTTAATCCTCATAAGAGGAGCTTTCACCGTTGCAACATAGGCAAAATCAAAGATAAAATACTTACCTCTGATTATAGTCAGATTTTTCTTTTTTTCTAATTTTGATAACGATTGATCTCAATATCTACTTGACTTTTATCTATAAGAATATTTAACATATTTTTTAAACACCTTTCTATAAACTGCAGATATTATCAAAATTTATGATATTGTATATCAAACTATTTAAAATATTTTCTCCATATTTATAGCTTTTTTAAAAAAGCGAATTCTTACAAAAGAAAAAATCAGAATTTACATCTGATTTATCGCTACTCTTTTAGTCTTAAAAATAAAGACTGAAACCTGAGATTTTAGATTATATTTTTGCTTAATCATCGAGAGTCATTGCTGAATCGTATCAACTCCTTTAGTATTTGGCAAAAGTACTCCGCTATTTTGTCACTCTGATTCTACAAGAAAGATTCCTCGCTCTTTCATAGAAAGCTTAACCAAAATATTCGGATCATTTTGCAACTGAAGTTGATCAACAATATCAAAAATCAGACTTTTGATCTCGGATTCCTTTTTTTTTAAGATCCCCTGATAAAAACTTTCGATCAACTGCTCAATTGATCTATCAGTCTTCATAACCCCATTGGATATTATCAGACTCCCATTTTTATCAAAAGCTGAGACAAAAAGTCACACTTTGGATGTCAGAGAAACTATTTGTGCTATTTGTATTTTGATTTTCTCGATCACAATTTTAGCTGACCAAATAAAACGACCGCAAGTATACAAAAATGCAACTAAAAAGCAAGATTAGAAAAAAGACTAATTTCTTAGTCTCTTTTTATAACTCCTTACTTATATTTTTCCTTAAGCTTTGCAATTTTTTCAGCCTTTTCAGCTGCTTTTTTTGCTTCTCTTTCAGCTCTAAGTTCTTCTTTTGTCTTTTCTACAACAACTTCTTGAGTAGATTCAGTTTTTTCTTCTACTTTTTCTGTAGAAGCTTCAGCCTTAACTACAACAGTTACTTCTTTTTTCATATCCTTGTACATGAAAGGAACCACAAAAGAACCAACTTCATTAATCTTCTTTTTAAGCTTGAATAGGTGAGAATCTACTTCAATACCGTATGCTTCCTTGATTGCTTCAGCAATATCGGATTCATTTACTTTAGCATACAAAACTCTATCCTTATTTGCTTTTCTTGTAAGTTCTACTCCACCATTTTCAGCCATTTTAGCAAAAAGGTCATCAAGAGAGGCAGCTTTCTTTGCTCTAGCTACGATAGCAGCTTGCATTTTTTGTTCATACTTATTTTTATTTGCCTTATCTGCAAGAACTGCGATATTTTGAGGCAAAAGTACATTTCTAGCAAAAATAGGCTTCACTGCAACAATTTCGTATTTTTCACCTAGATGCTTATCATCCTGAAGCAAAATTACTTCAATGTTTCTGTTCTTAATCATTCTTCTTGGCATCGTACAACACAGATTTATATAAGTAAAATATCTGTATTTTTTAAATTTCCCTGAAATCTAAAAAACTAATTCTTGGTTACTTATACTAATTTGCTAAAAAATTGCAATGATTTTTAGAGTTTTTTCCTCTAAAGAAAATCAGTCTCAAATCTATTTTGATTCAGTAAATAAAAATCCCTATTAGAACAACATTTTCTTCTATTCATAAATCTCAGAATTAACTATCTTTTCAATATCTTGACATTTTTTATTTTTATGATTAAAATATAAAAACTTTATTCTAAAAAATAGAAATTATGAAAAAAATGTTTATCTTAACTTTCTTAAGTTTCATGTTTTATTTTAGTATATCAAGTGCAAGTAGTCCACTTCCGGATAATATCATAGAGCTCCAACCTCTTATCGAACAAAGCTTGGATCTAAAAAATTATCCACTTGAAAGGAATATTCCCTATTCTTCTCTTGATAAAGTTTTTAATAAATATTGTTCTCCAGATACTATGAAAGAAGCATTACTTGAAAGCGAACAAAAATACTCACTAATAAAAGATGAATTAAGCATCAACTCTCAAGCAAGATTACTCTTTTTCAAAAGATATAAAAAGATTATTCTCGATATTAAGACTCAAGAAAAAGAAATGTTTTGTAAAGAAAAGGTTATGGGATACTCTCTCCTTAAAAAAATTCAACACGAGAAAATACATAATACTACAAAAATCAATAAACAACCACTCTCTGCTAAGGCAAACCAAAATACAGAAACACAACAAATCAAATCAACCACTAATAAAGCAACTTCTCCATCCCTGTCTTCTACTGCTGAGCCCAAAGAAAAAAAGAGTGAAACCTGACCATCCAAATGAAAGAATGTTTGATCCAGAGAATTGACATTTGATCACGATAAAGAACCTTTAAAATCCCCCTCTGAAATAAAGCTTGGTGAAAATATTGAACAATCAATATACAAAACACTAGACCTTCTTCTCTCAAAACAGCTTTTAAATTGAGACGAAGTCAAGCTCTTTAATCAAAAAATTAAAATCCACTATACGAGAAAATGCCAACCTCTACGTGGGAACTTCCAACTTATCAATAATGATGATTGAAGTCGTAGCCCAAAGGGGATCGAGCTCTTAGTCAGTCTTTGCAAACCTCTTCCAGAGGTCAAGTCTCTAGAAAGACAACTACAACACATCCTTACCCATGAATTAGGACACTATATTTACTTTTTTAGAGACAAAACTACAGAAAAGTTTAATACCATCTGCCGAAACGACGAGCAAAACACCTGCACTAAACGTGACTTTTATAGCAACTATTCTCAAGAAAATAAAGAAGAGGATTATGCTGAGAGTTTTGCCTTTTGGGTTAGTCAACTAGATAATAAAAATAGCGAAAAGGAACACGGCTCAGCCCAAAGTCAATGAATCATGCAAAAAGAACAATACTTCAATACCCTCTATAAACATCTCAACAATTAAACATCCTCATTAGGATGTTTTTTTATTTCTCTAAAAAGCCCCACTCTTTATTAAGAGCTTGATTTTAATAAAAGATTGAATATAAGTAACTTTCTATAAAAACTATGATAAAAATCAGCATTATATTCCTGATTTCACAAAATCCACCACCAGTATATAATGAAAATAAAATTTACTCTTTTTTATACCCTACTATGCGAGACGCACACACCCACCTTAACCATCCAGACCTTTTCTCAAATCGAGAAAAATATTTAGAAAGCTTTACACAAGAATGAGGTCTTTGACTAGTAAACATCTGAGCAAACACAGAATACAATGAAAATGCTTTAACGATTGCAAAACAAGCAAAATCTAAATTTGCTAAGCTATGGATCAAGGCAAGCATCGGGATCCATCCTTGTGACGTAAGAAACACTAGTCAAGATACACAGACAGAATATCTAAAACTTCAAAAGCAACTTTTAGAAAACAAAGAACATATTGTAGCAATTGGAGAGTGTGGAATTGACCTCTATTATCCCGAAGTCAGTTCCTATCTTACTTTGCAACAAGAGATTTTTAAAATGCAATGTGATCTTGCCAGAGAAAATCAACTCCCAATTGTCATCCACTCAAGAGATGCTTTTCAAGAGACCTTTGATATCTTAAAAAACTATTCTGACCTCAAGATCTACTTTCATTGTTGGAGCTATAATAAAGAGGAACTTGAAATACTCTTATCAACCTTTCCAAAGATTTGGATTGGATACAACGGAATTTTGACCTATCCAAAGTCTCATGAGAATAGAGAATG
>ERZ773061.916-NODE-916-length-11305-cov-2.648533_pt1 | contig 11305 bp, 11 predicted proteins | sample MGYA00580627_ERZ773061 | MGnify/ENA primary metagenome ERZ773061 (study PRJEB29015, sample SAMEA2738119) | human oral metagenome | biome: human oral; feature: human-associated habitat; material: saliva | place: China | collected 2223 ...
GGAACTTCTTTTTGAAGCTCTTAAATTAGATATTTTTTCTTATTTAGATGAACCAACAACACTAGAAGAATTCCTAAAATCGACAAACTATGACAAAGAAAATACAAAATATTTCGCCACAGATGTAACCAAGTCCGAAAGTGGAGTTGGCATTCCTTTAATACCAATAGAGGCGATGGCAGGCTTGTTTGCAGGTAGCCAAACGGTAATGCTGTCCGAGTGCGAACGCTATATTGTGCCATCTTTCCGTAATGCCGACTTCCTCATAGCTGTGCGGGGCGACTCTATGCAGCCGCATTATTTTTCGGGCGATTTAGTGGCGTGCAAAATGTTGTCGCTTGCAGACATTTTCTTTCAGTGGGGTAAGGTCTACGTTATTGACACAGAGCAAGGCGCATTGATTAAGAAAATAGAGCAGGGCAGAACGCCCGAAAGCATATTATTAGTGTCTGCCAACCCAGCCTACAAACCCTTTGAAATTTCACGTTCGTCTATCTACCATATTGCCATAGTTCAGGGAGTTATAAGGGAAGAGTAGTACCCTTATATAATAGGTACACAAAAATTCTGCACGCTAAAAATCTATTAAACACTCATTAAACACCTGTAAAATCGCTGAATATAAACCATTTACAAACAAACACTCCTATTTCAGTAAATAGGAATTAAAGGGGTGTATTCTCGCTAAAAATGGGGACTTTCGTGCTTCAAAAAGACATTAAAGGGGGTTATTCTACTATGTTTTGTAACTCCATTTGTAACAGCAACAGTAACAGCAACGTGTAAAATGACACTTTTTGAACCTCCGTTTTTTGTCGCCATTCAGCAGCTGGTAGGCATATTTTTAGCCGTCCAAACCAGCCAGAACGCCCACCGTTTGAATGCCATTAAACAGCCGTTTGAACACTGTTTAACTGCCATTTACACGCCCCTGCCGCTTCTATCATTTTCGTGGCATCAGGAAAATGCCCCTGCGCCTGTCTTCCAGCAATCCAGCCGCCCATTTTACCCCCTTTTTCGTGTTTTTCGCCAGTCTTTCCATGTTCTTTTAACGCCCACATTTCTGTTTCGCCACTTTTTAGCCCACGTCGTCGCCTTTCGCTCCTTTTTCTGCATACTTACCCACCGCCCACCATTTCGCGCCTTGTACGTCCTTGTTTTCCCTTTCAACGTTCCTGCGCTTCCGTCTGGACACAAAAAAGCGACCGCCGCAGTGCCATTTCAGCACCCAGCAGTCGCCATTATTTCGACTTTCTCCCCTTTGCGATTAAACCTAATTCAACTCTCAGCTGTTCAATCTTAACCTCGCATTAAACACTTCCCTGAACAGAATTAAACCCAAATTCAACACGATTCAACCTTTTGCACATTTCGTTTCACGTCCTCTCACCCTCTATAAACGTGCCTAACTCTCTAATATACAAGCATTTTAACGTCTTTTCTACTCTCTACTGTTTTGTACATTTCGTTTCCTTGCCCGTACAACTTCTTTGCCGACAGTTTGCAGGACCTTTCCACGGCCTTGGGTTTCGGAGCGCTCCACGCACCCGTTGTCCACGTGATTCTTCCCGTAGGCATTAGTTTCTACACCTTTCAGGCACTCAGTTATTCCATTGATGTTTATCGCAAGAAACTTCCTGCCACGCACGACCTCATAGAATTTTTTGCCTATCTCAGTTTCTTCCCTCAGTTGGTGGCTGGCCCTATTGAGCGCGCTACTAACTTGCTGCCGCAGTTCCAGCAGAACCGAACGTTTTCCTATGCCGATGCGGTCGACGGTATGCGGCAAATCTTGTGGGGCTTCTTCAAAAAGATTGTTATAGCCGACCAATGCGCCGTTGGCGTTAATGCTATCTTTTCCGATTATGCACAGGCCAGTGGGGTAGACCTGCTGATGGGCGGACTTCTCTTTACCTTTCAGATCTACGGCGACTTCTCCGGTTATAGCGATATAGCAATCGGTACGGGTCGCCTTTTCGGCATCCGATTGATGCAGAATTTCCGTTACCCTTACTTTTCTCGCAACATCCGCGACTTTTGGCAGCGTTGGCACATCTCGCTGATGACGTGGTTTCGCGATTATATTTATTTCCCACTCGGCGGCAGTCGTTGCTCGCGTGCAAAGCAGTTGCGCAACACGTTCTTCGTGTTTCTCATCAGTGGCCTGTGGCACGGCGCGAATTGGACTTTTGTTTGTTGGGGGCTTTATCACGCTTGCCTTTTTGTGCCCAGCATTCTGCGTGGTCATAAGGCGGAAGAAAAATCTCTTGGCGGTATCTTCGGATTAGTGCGTACTGGCGGACAGATGCTCCTTACTTTCTTCCTCGCCATGTTGGGATGGATTCTTTTTAGGAGTGCCACACTCACAGATGCCGCCCACTACCTGACGCGTATGTTCACAACGCTTCGTCCCGCCATTCCTACCCATGGTAAGCAAGTGCTTATCTATGTGGCCTTGATGCTGGCTGTCGAATGGTGGCAACGTCATAGTCAACACGCGCTCCAGTTTCCGCCGCGTTTTCTCAATGCTCCTCTCCGTTTTGTGCTCTACTATGCTATCATTGTAGCCATCTTTTTTGCTATGGGAGCAGGCACGGATTTTATTTATTTTCAGTTCTGATTCCTTATGCAGCAGCCGTTCCTTAGAAAGTTTATTCTGCGCACGCTCTTCTTGCTCACACCGTTCTTTCTCTACGTTGTGCTCTATGTTGTGTGCGATCCTTTCAAGGTGCTGCGCTCTTACGCTTCTTTCTACGATAATGCTGCTCCGGCCTGGGTTAATCTCAATGCCGACTATGTTAGTACGATAATTTACTACCTCTGTTTTTCTGCCGTTGCACTCCGCTTGATGCACCGCGTTTACGGCACTCATCTTTCCTCGCAACAGAAATGAAGAAATTTATCTTGCGCACCTTTTTGCTTATCTTACCGCTGCTGTTGTTGCTGACGACTGCCGAGGTGTATCTCCGCTCACTTCCCAATCCTTCGCGGGCGAAGAATGCTTGGTTGATGGCTCATGCTGATTCCGTGGAGGTACTGATTCTTGGGAGTTCGCATTCCTACTACGGTTTAGCCCCCGAAGTTTTTGGTCCGAAGGCTTATAATGCCGCACAGGTTTCGCAGACGCTCCGCTATGATAATTTCATTCTCAACCATTATGCTTTCCGCTCCTTGCGGACGGTGATTCTTCCCATTTCCGACTTTTCTTTCCACGAAGATTTTGAGCATGATGCCGACTGGTATTATGCCTCCCGCTATCGCCTTTATATGGGGTGCAACTATCATAGTTGGCTGAGTCGCTATGGCTTCGAATTTTGTTCGATGCCTACGTTCCGCGAACGCCTCAAAACGTTGTGGCAGCCTGCGCGACTCACATGGAGCGCGCTCGGACAAGGCACCGATTACACGCTTGCCCAAAAGCCCAAAGATTGGAACAATGCTGAGGCACGCGCTCGCAACAACACTTATCGCGATGCCAAGAATGTGGCACTCAACGAGGCTTTCTTCCACCAACTCATCCAGACTGTCACGCAACGCTATCATGCGCACCTCGTTTTGATCTCAACTCCGCTCACGGCGCGCTATCGTGCCTGTCAGTATGCCCCACAGGTGCGCGCGATGGAAGCTCGTATTCGTCGGGCAGTGCAGTCCAATCCGCGCGTGAGCTATTTCGATTTTCGTGCCGATACGGATTTCACGGCCAACGACTTCTATGATGCCGATCACCTCACGCTGGAGGGGGCGGAAAAACTTTCCAAGAAATTGCGAACGCAATTGGCGCAAGAATCTGTTGCAGCAGGTGGCACGCTGCTACCTACCCGACAGAAAGAACAACAATAAGGCCTGCGGCATAAGAGTGCCGCCCGCCGTTCCCGAAAAATATATTAACTTTGCAATACATACATAGTTACATAGGACAATGAAAGACCTGAAAGATAATAAAGTCAGTATTACAGAATTTCTTGATAATGACGAGAAGAAGGACCTCCTGCGCCTGCTCACAGCCGGTAGTGTTGATGATGGAAAGTCGACGCTGATTGGTCGCTTGCTCTTTGACTCTAAGAAATTGTACGAAGATCAGCTCACCGCGTTGGAGCGCGATTCCAAGCGCGTGGGAAATGCTGGCGAAAACATCGACTATGCCCTTTTGCTCGATGGCTTGAAGGCTGAGCGCGAGGAAGGTATCACCATCGATGTGGCCTATCGCTATTTCTCCACCAATAAGCGCAAATTCATCATTGCTGATACGCCGGGACACGAGCAGTACACGCGCAACATGATTACGGGCGGCTCTACGGCCAACCTTGCTATCATCCTCGTTGATGCTCGCAACGGCATCATCACACAAACGCGCCGCCACACTTTCCTTGTTTCGCTGCTCGGCATCAAGCATGTGGTGCTGGCCGTCAATAAGATGGACCTTTGCGGCTTCGATAAGGCGGTGTTCGATAAGATTGTGTCGGAATATATGGACTTTGTCCGCCCGCTCGGCATTGAGGACATCACTTGCTTCCCGCTGAGCGCGCTCGACGGCGATAATGTGGTGGACAAGTCGGAGCGTACGCCGTGGTACGAAGGGCCTGCGCTTCTCGATTTTCTCGAGACCATTCCGCTCCATGCCGATCATAATATGAAAGACTTTCGCTTCCCCGTTCAGTTTGTCAGTCGTCCAAATTTGAACTTCCGTGGTTTCTGCGGCAAAGTGGCCAGTGGTATCATTCGCAAAGGAGATGAGGTGGTGGCCCTGCCTTCTATGAAACACTCTCGCGTGAAAGCCATCGTGCCACCCTATGCGCCCAATCAGAAGCAACTGGGTCCTGACGGTTCTACGCTGAATGCCGAAGAACAGCCTATGCAGACGGTGGACTATGCCTTCCCGCCCGAATCGGTCATCTTGCAGTTGGAGAACGAAATCGATATTTCGCGCGGCGAAATGCTGGTGAAGGCCGACAACCTGCCTTTTGTGGGGCGCAACTTCGAGGCGATGCTCGTTTGGATGGATGAGGAACCGATGGATCGCTCTAAGGCGTTCTACATCAAACAGACCACGAACACGAGTCGCTGCCATGTGGACCAAATCCTCTATCGCATAGACGTGAATACCCTTGAGCAGAGCGAGTGTGAGGCTTTCCGCCTCAACGAAATTGGGCGTGTGGTGATTCAGGCATCTAAGGAACTCTTCTTCGATTCCTACAAACTCAACAAGCAAACAGGCTCGTTCATCCTTATCGACCCGATAACGAACAATACCTCTGCCGTGGGTATGATTATCTCGGCTGTGGATGAGAAGGAGTTGCACAACGCTGAGGCCATTCCTACACTCGACCTCCCGAAACTGGGCATTGCCTCCGAACACTATGAAGCTATCGAGCGCGCCGTTGGTGAACTCGACCGACAGGGCATTGCTGTCCGCATTGTGAAGTAGCCTTTCCCGCTCCAGAGTCCCGCCCTCGGAGCTTATCTCAAATACGGGGATTCCCATGACTGTCTTGCAAACTTAGGTTTGCTGGCCGCTCATGGGAATCTCTTGTTTTGTAAACAGAATTCTTATTTTACGGGTCTGAGAATGGCTTGAAATCCAAGTGAAAGTAAAGAGAGTATCTGGCCAGTCTGACTCTTCTGGTCGCTCCAATAAGGCTGTCAGCTGACATCCTTATTGTGTCGGCTGACGCAATAAGGATGCTGGCTGACGCAATAAGGAGAATTACGAGTAAGAAGGGGCTACTGATGGCCCAAAAAGAGCAGAAAAAGTGGGGAAACCTTGATTTTTTAGGCTTCTGAGAGCTGTTGAGCGATTTTTGCCTGCTGCCGAACAATAGAAAAAGCAGATTTTTTGCTGAAAGCGGTCGTGTTTATCTGTTGTGATATTCTATTTTGCAAAAGGTCATTGTAAAGAAACTTCAGACTTATTGAGCTGTGAGAAAAAGCCTGATAAGTCCGAAGTTTTTATGATTGTCTTGGAAAATTTCTATGTGGTGGAGAGTCGCGCAGCTTTGTGGGTTTGGCAAAGGAGTAGACCCGCGAATGTCAATAAGCCGTTGAGCATTAGGAGTTCGTAGCCAAACTTGTAGTCCCATAGGAGGGGTGCGTAATGGTCAAGCAAACCACAAATGATGGGACTGGCAATGCAAACCCAGGGCACAAGGCGGTCGCGCACGCCACGCCGCGTGAACAGTCCGAAAGCGTAGAGTCCCAATAATGGACCATAGGTGTAGGATGCCATGACATAGATAGCGTTGATGACATTGGTGGAATTGATGGCGCGGAAAAGTAGGATGGCGGCGAAGAAAGTGAGCGACATGAGGATGTGTACAATTTTGCGCGTGCGCTCTTGTCGGGATTTTTCCCAATTGTGGCGCTCCACTCCGATAAGGTCGATGCAGCAACTCGTGGTTAAGGCTGTAATGGCTGAGTCGGCACTGGAAAAGGCGGCGGCCACAATGCCGATGGTGAAGGGGAATATGACGATGTTGCCCAAACTACCGTTGCTTACCAACATGGGCAGGAGGCTATCGGTTTGCTCTGGGATGGCGATGCCTTGCTGGGCGCAGAACGTGAAGAGGAGTATGCCAAGGACGAGAAAAATGAGGTTGACGGGCAGAAAACAAAGGCCGTAGGAGCACATATTCTTTTGTGCTTCACGCAGGTTCTTGCACGTGAGATTTTTCTGCATCATATCCTGATCCAGCCCAGTCATAACGATGACGATGACGATACCGCTGAAAAATTGTCGCCAGAACGATTGTGTGCCTTCCCAAGCAAAAATGCGGCTCAATGGGCTTTGGCTGACCGTGGCGAGTACTCCGTGTAAGTCCAGTCCGAGTCTGCTAATCACTGCCCACAAGATGCCGCCGAGGGCGAGGAGCATACAGAGCGTTTGCAGAGCATCGGTGCGCACAATGGTCTTGATGCCGCTGCTGCGCGTGTAGAGCCAGATGAGCAGCAGTGTGATGAGAGCGGTGAGCGGATAGGGGATGCCGAGCGGTTCGGCAATGAACTGCTGGAGCACGAGTACCACGAGGTAGAGCCGCGCGGCTGCACCAGTGAGTTTGCTAAGGAGGAAGAAGAGTGCCCCCGTGCGGTGGGTGTTTTCCCCAAAGCGTTCGCCTAGATAAGTGTAGATGGAGGTGAGTTGGAGGCGATAGTAGAGCGGTAGGAGCAGGAAAGCTACGGCTACATAGCCAAAGAAAAAGCCGGCGCACATCTGAAGGTATGTCATCTGAGTTGCGCCTACCCAGCCCGGTACGGAAATGAACGATACGCCCGAGATGCTGGCGCCTATCATACCAAAAGCCACCATCCACCAAGGTGAACGGCGGTTGGCCCTAAAGAAAGCATTGTTATCGTGGCTACTGCTGCTTTTCCGAGAGATGAAAAGCAGCAGTAGGAAGTAGAACGCCAATGTCAACAGCATAAGTAGTCCTGTGGACATAGTTCGTATGTTAATGTGGTTACTTAATACCTAAGATCATAATGATGAGAAGAATCAAAACATAAAGCATCATAATTGCTGCTACCGTAGCTGCTGAAGCAATGGCCCATTTGAATGCTTTATTGGATTTATCAACTGCTTCTTCATATCGGCCCTGCAAGTAGAGACTCTCCACTTGCGTAGCGTAAACAATAGAAACTACGCCGAAAGGAAGACAGCAGAAAATAGTGGAAAGGATGGCCCAAACCAGATGATTATCGGGCATAGGAGGGGGTGCAGGCTGTTCGTAAGTAGCCTGCTGATAGTCTGGATTCATATATAGCTACAGTTGTTTATCTGAGCATAAGGCCTTGCGCCAGTCCAATGAAGAAGTAGATGATACCAATGACAACCCCACATATAGCAGCGGCAATGGCCCATGTCTTTGCACTGTTAGAGGCTGCTAAGGCTTCCTGGTATTGTCCCATTTGATAAAGTCCGTTTACTCTTGCTGCGTAAACAATAGAAACTACACCAAATGGCAGACAGCAGCAGATTGTAGCGAGAATGGCCCATACTAAATAATTATCAGGAGGGGGTGGCATTTGTGGCGCTTGGTTGTATGTCTGCTGGTTATAGAAGTTGGGTTGAGCAACTTGAGGGCCAAATTGTGGGCCTTGCTGCGGTTGCTGAACTTCTTCAAGAACGTTGAAGATAGCTGCGAGTTCGGGCACTTGTCCAGCAGGTGTCCACTGCGCCATGCCTTGTTTCCAAACGAGCGTTGTAGGAGTTACTCCAAACTTAACCAGCTGAGATCCGTCAACAGGACCTTGCTGCACTTTGTTTACATCAAGATAGAAATATTGTTCCATAAGGGGGTAAGTTTATCTAAAAAGCAAAAATATGTTATTTCATAGACCTATCCAAGGTTTTCTTTAGAAAAGTGGCTGACATCCTTATAGTCCGAGCAAATTTCGCAGTATCCACCACGTGAAAAATAGGACGAGATATGTCCAAAGCCAATAACGATGATGGGTGAAACGCTTCAGTTGAGCTTGCGCCTTACCGCGTAGTAGCCAATCACTGAGAACGAGCAGAAAAAGATAGGGAAGGGCAAAGAGCAGAAAGAGGTTATAGTGGGCGGCTTCCATAAATCGTCCATGGAGCACGGCATGAGCTGCTCGCTGGAAGCCACAGCCGGGACAGTCGTAGCCAGTGGCAGCTTTCACCACGCACTTTGGTGCCCACTGTGTCTGCACGGGATCGAAAATAAACAGCAGAAAGCCGATAGCCACTATGACAGCAGCTATCAGCCAACGCTTGTTTCTAATCATTGCCTCTAAGAGGGCGTTAGTTTTCAATATAGAAGTTGAGAGATGTAACTACGCGAACTTTCTTTATATACGGAGTATATTGGTCGCGGTCGTCTATTTCAAAAAGTCCCTGGGTTGCGCTCTTGATTTTACCAATCTTACTGTCGGAATCCTTTGCGAACTTATCGGCAGCCTCGCGGGCTTTCTTCGTTGCTTCAGCAATCATCTGCGGTTTGATAGTGTTGAGTTTGGTGAAATCATACTGCACCTGATTACTATAGTCGTCTCCGGCAATGGCTACACCCTTAGCGAGCAATTCGCCGACGCGAGGAATTAGTGAACGCACCCTATCAACTTGTGAAGTGCTTACTGTTGTCACGCAAGACAATGAGAAGCGGTCACGATCAGAAAGGTCGGAGTATTGATTAGCTTTAAGGTCCGAAATCTGAGGAGCACCTACGCTGATTTCATTTGCAGGAATGCCGTTTGCTTGTAGCCAGGTTTTGATGATTGCATTGGCTGAATTAAGCTGGCGGTAAAGGTCTTGCATATCGTTGCTGGATGTCTTGAACATGATGGGCCAGATAACGTGGTCGGCCTTTACTTCTCTCTCGGCCAAACCTCGAACGTTGACGATGCGGTCCTGTCGAGAAAAACTTCTCAAGCCACAATAGAGGAACACACCTAAGATGGCGAGTCCTACAGCCAAGACAATGGCTTCAATCTTTAAGTTCTTCATTTTTTGAAAGTTTTGAGTGATAAATAAGAAGTAACGAGCGACAAGGCAGAGGTTACAACGCGTAGCTACAATAAGTGTGCTGTTCAGCAACTACTTCAGCCCTGTCACTCGTTACTATAAAATTATTTCTTCGGCGTTTCTTTCAGCGTCTCAAGTACGAACTGCCAATAGCGTTCTACCGACGGAATGTTGCAACGTTCGTTGGGCGTGTGCGGAGAACGGAGTGTCGGACCGAAACTTACCATGTCCATCTTGGGATATTTGGCACCGATGACACCACATTCAAGGCCGGCGTGAACAACGCCCACGCGATTGTCAGTGCCAAAGAGCTGCTTGTAGACTTTCTGCATCAGCTCCACGATTTCACTTTGCGGATTGGGCTGCCAAGCTGGATACTGATGAGCATAAGTAACCTTCATGCCCGCCATTGAGAACGCGCTCTCGATTGTCTCAGCGCAACATTCGCGCATGCTATCGCGGCTGGAGCGTACCAGTACTGTGAACTTCGCTTTCCCGTTTCCAATCTCCACGATACCAAGGTTGGAGCTGGTTTCCACTACGTCGGGGATTTCCGGAATCATACGCATCGGTCCGTTGTGGCAGGCGCAAATAGCGTTAACTAAGTTGTCGCCAATTTCAGCCGGCACTTGCTTAGCGGGGCGTTCCACGTCCTCGCAGAGGAGTTCGAGCTGCTTCTCTACAAAGGCGAATTCGTCAGTGAAAACCTTTTTCCAGTCGGCGATACAATCCTCCTTCAGTGCAGCAACATTCTCTTTCGGAAGCGTAAGTACTACCTCGGCGTGACTCGGAATAGCATTGCGCATATTTCCTCCCACCCAGCTGCACAGACGTGCTTCGAAATTGGCCATAGCATCTTGAACGAGACGGCCCATCAGCTTGTTTGCGTTAGCGCGACCTTGGTTGATTTCCAAACCACTATGGCCGCCGAGCAAACCTTTGATAACCACTTTGACAGCTGCATCGCCGCCATCGGTTTCTTCTTCCTGATATTCCAGCACTGCATTCTGATCAACGCCACCTGCTGAACCGATGACCATTTCGCCCTCTGTCTCGTTGTCGAGATTGAGGAGAATCTCACCTTGCAAGGTGTTGCTGGCCAAGTTCTCAGCTCCGTACATCGTTGTCTCCTCATCAGCCGTGATTAAGCACTCCAGCGGGCCGTGTTCGATAGTGTCGTCCTCAAGGATGCCCATCATAGTGGCCACTGCCATACCATCGTCCGAGCCGAGAGTAGTGCCTTTAGCCTTCACCCAGTCTCCGTCCACGTAGGTCTCAATGGGGTCGGTCTCGAAGTTATGGGTAGATTCTTTTGTCTTTTGCGGAACCATGTCTATGTGGCCCTGCATCACCACCATCTTGCGGTCTTCGTAGCCTTTAGAGGCTGCTTTACGCATGATGATATTTCCAGCCTCGTCTTTGAAGGCTTCGATATTGCGTTCCTTAGCCCAATCCAACAGGAATTGCTGAGCCTTTTCCAAATGGCCGCTAGGGCGTGGTACCTGAGTCAGTAAGTAGAAGTTTTTCCAAACAGCCTGTGGCTGTAAATTCTTGATTTCACTCATAATTATTATGGTTAAGAGTTATTATTAGTTGTTTTCTCTTTTGTCTTTCATAGAGAGGCGGGCAAATCCGAAAGCTCCGAGGAGCACGACAAGGCCCGTTTGCAGCGTGTGGACTACGAGGGCGAAGAGTATGGCCTCTTTTTCTGCCACTCCATAAAGGACGAGCATCGTTTTAACGGCGAAATGCCACGGCCCAGCCCCGTTAGGTGTCGGCACGAGTACGGCGAACATCCCTACACAATATATAAGAAATGCTTCG
>ERZ773061.918-NODE-918-length-11303-cov-2.615932_pt1 | contig 11303 bp, 9 predicted proteins | sample MGYA00580627_ERZ773061 | MGnify/ENA primary metagenome ERZ773061 (study PRJEB29015, sample SAMEA2738119) | human oral metagenome | biome: human oral; feature: human-associated habitat; material: saliva | place: China | collected 2223 ...
CAAAATGCAGGTTTACTTATATTTTTCTATCAATCTTTTATTTGATAAAAGGTTATAGCCCCTTAAACTTCTTGTGTGAAAGGATACTAAAGATCTGTTTAAATTTTTTCCGAAATTGTTTAATCCTTTCACCATTATATTGTAAGATCCATTTACATCAGCATTAATAGTTGAGCCATCTTTTGTTTTATACAAACCTCTTTTTACACGTTTTCCAGAAAATGAATATTTTTTATTTTTACCATCCGTTTTCCGAACTGGAATATCATCGTGATCAACAAAGCTAGCCTTCGATGTATACGACTCTTCTTGTTCAATAACTTCTATTCCACGTAAAGCACATTTGTATTTAAGCTGTGAAATAAATTTATTATAAGGAATCTGTGCAAAACGTTGATTCACTTTTTTGCTCAAAGAAATTCCTGTTTTCCAACCATTATTTTTACTTATAAAAACCTTTTCGAGTGACATCTCGTCAAAATAATCTGCTAGAAATCCTGTAATTTTATGAAATTCTGATTGTAATTTCATTTCACGGTTTCTGAAGAGACGGTGGATGTGTTTACTCGTTTTTTGATTGCGTGGCAATTTGGATTGAGATTTAGAAATTAAACGATTATAACCTTGATTGATGTACTTTAGCTTCAAACCTTTCACCAATAATGGATTGGTTCCGTCAGAAAATGTAACAGCTGCTAAATTATCTACTCCGAGATCAATGGCAACATATTTTTTACTTCTTCTTAATGACTTCTCTTTTACCTCGTAAATAACGTCAATAAAAAAATAGCCATTCTTGGGAATAATATGAACACACTTTGGATGATCAATTTTTGTTGGAATCAAGATTCTAAGATCTTTTGGGCATAAAATGAGTTCATTATTTTCGCCTCGTTTTTTAGCAAAAGTTTGATTAGTGAACTCTACCACGTACCTTCCTTCAGTCTTGTGGAGATATCTGGGAAGTTTAGGTTTGTTTGTGATACTTTTATTAGATTTATCATTATAACCCTTTAAAAGTTGATAATAAGAACTAATATTACCTCCCAACATTTTTAGAATGTTAGTGGAAACCTTTGATGGTAGAGCTAACATATCGCTCTGACGTTGTTTTCTAAATTCAGAAACTAATTGTGTCCAGTTTAGTACTGGCTTTTTATTTTCCTTATCAGACTTGTTTCGCTCAAATATAGATTGACGAATCTGATACAAGCCTGCGTTGTAAAGATTCTTTGATTTGAATGTTAAATCATCACAGACAGAATACAGTTCATTACCTGGTCTAATCAGATGTCGTTCTACTTGCCTCATTATTACCTCCATTTTAAATTTCTATTCCTAACTTATTATATCACAAAACTCTAAAATAACCAATCTACAAAAAAATAATCAAAAGTATACAGAAACAAACCAAATTATACATATTATATTAACCTTAAATAGTTCTTTCACTATCTGCCCCCATCTCTTTTCTGGGAAGAAAAAACCAATCATCTTACAAAGCGTCACAAATTATCGTATCAATTCCATTGCGTTCATTTTTTTCTACAGTTTTTACCATTAAATAGTCCTTCTTTCTACTGTTATAATAACAGTTCTTTTTATTTTCTGAAATTATAACAGAAAAAAACTGACAGTAGCCAAAGAAGACTGTCAGTTAAAATAGTAAAACATTTTTCTAAAAAAGCTTATCAAATTTAAGTTTTGCATCAATGTAAGCAGAATAAAGCTCAGACAATTCCTTCAAAAAAGAACCATCAGAGTAATAATCCTGGAAAATGCTGATAATTTCCAGACGTTCACAAAGGAACTGAAAATTATCTCCTTTGTTAGAAACAAGAACTACTTGTCCCTTTAACGTGTTAAGATCTTCTGGATCAACCGGTGTTTCTACGATATCCAATGTCAACAATCCCTCAGATTCGGCAGCAACTACATCATCAAAAAATAAAGGTAAGGTCCCGGATTCGTACTTAAAGAACAACTCCGTATCTTTTACTGAAAAAGTAGTGTCTTTCGTTTTACTCAAAACTAGTTTGAGAAAGTCGAACGAATCCAAATAATCATCTTCCCATCTTAAATCAAAGGAATTGATAAATGAAGATAGATCACGCTTTCTAAGGATATAATCTGAATACGTTTCCCAAGAAGAATCTGAAAAGAAGTCTTCACCCAAACAATTTAAAATAATAACAATACATTTTGGCGAAAAATACTGCATTGGAATGTCAGAAAGAAATTTTCTAAGATAATTTTCGGGAATCTTTGAAAGAAATTCAGAAAATTCACTATCTAAGTTAAATCCTTTCTTATAACCAAACAATGAGTGTCGATTCTTTTCTGCAACAAGTGGTGTCTGTTCACCACCATCTAAAGTAAGCTGCTTAAGGATTTTAATAGCTAGATCGATTGAGTCTGGATCCTTTTCTTTTAAGAAAAAGTCAAAATTTTCACTTTTTTGGATAGTTGTTATAACACTCAGAACCTTAACTGGAGACCCGAAAGACTTAAATCTTTGATGTAGGTCAAGCTCACAAAGACTTCCATCTACTGCGTTGTTTAGAGTTGAAAGATATTGTGATTCCAACAAAAAGTTTATTTCTTTGAGGTGTGATAGGTCAACTTCGTTTAGCTTTAAACCAAATATTTTGGCTTTAATCGCTGCTTTTATTTCAGTGACAGCAACCGTGTCATTTATTAAAGATTCCGGACTAATTACTTCCCTATCATCTTGATAAAAAGGGTTGTTGTAAACCAAACCAATATCTAAAAACAACAATTCAAAGACATCTCTGTTCAAGGATTTCTTACTGAATTCCTGTTGAAGCCCTTTTATAAAAAGATATAGCAAGTCACCTTGACCAAAATAGAACTTATTCTCTAAGAACGAATAATAAGTTCTATAAAATTTCCTTGGGGTTCCATCAACGTAACCTTCTAACATCTTTTCTGTTAAGATAACGAGATCTTTCTTAAGAGCTTTTTCCATCAACTGCAACAATCCATCTTTTGTTTCGCTTAATTGTTTAACCATTATAAAATTCCTTCTTTCTACTGAAATAAATCCAGCATTTTATTTTCTTAAATTATAACAGAAAACAAGAGTACAAACTGTACCCTTGTTTTGATTATTCAAAGAAAAGTTTGACTTCTTCCCCAACAACTCTCAAAAATCCAGAATAGTTTTCATTAGTTTTCTTGGAGACAAAGTCATCTACGAACAACTCCTTGTTAACTGCAAGGGTTATCACATCATCTTCGGACATTTTATGACCAAACATTTCTCCGTACACAAAAACATTATTATTAATTTTGAAGAACGGAGTTCCTGTCTTACTGATAAATTTATCTACGACCGTTCCATCCGAGTCAAATAATCGTTCACCAGAACTTCCTTTACGCTCAGGAAATCTTAGTTTTAGTTTTTTCTCGTTAAAGTCAACGTAGATGAAGGCATCTCCGGTTTTCCCGTTATTAAAGATTAATCCTTCCTTCCAAACTTCCTCTTTATTTAAAAGTGCAGATAAATCATCTTTGGTAATTTCCTTACCAAAAACTTTTGACCAGATTTGCCAACCATTCTGACGTCCACCAATCTGGTAGAAACTATACTCTCGATCCCCTTTCTGACCAGATACAAGAAAAACTGTTTCTCCGTTAACTAAGAATTCCTCTACACTTTGTTTGTTTTTTGAAGGGACAAAGGCGACTTGAAGTTTATCGTTCAAGAAAATCTCTTTGGTGCTCTTTTGATCAAACTTTTTCAAAAAGAACTCTTTTTCAATTGTCTTACCTTGGGCAAGAACAACAACGTCCTTGTCAGAAAAAGTTCCTGTCATTTTGAAGGAGTCATTATCCCAACTTTTTCGCAAAAAGAATCCTCTAAATTCAGGGACTGGTGCTCCCTCTTTTTCAGCTTCCTCTCTCTCAGTCATCCATTCAACGAAATCAGAATCGAAGTAAGAGTCTTTTCCTTTACGAACTTCAGTTCCGGTTTTTGCAATGATACAGATTGGTTGGTTTTTCTTGGCATAATCTGGAATATTTTCAAAAGTAAATTCTTTTCGTTTCAAGTTGCTCAAGAAATTATTTGTGAACTCCAAAACATAAGAATAATAATCTGAAACTGATAAAGTTCCTTTCTCAACGTTTTGTAACATAGTTTCCAATCTTGCTGTAAGTTCAGGAGATAAAATATCATTTCCTGCCAACTTACTGTTTACCTCAATACCAAAATCTGTGGCGAAGTAACGTTTATCTTTTCCGAGACCGATACGAGAGTGATCGATCAGTTTCTTGATAATTTCTGAGCGAGTAGATGGACGACCGAGACCTTCTGCTTGTTTCATTGCTAGCTTTTGCTCGTCATCTGTAACTAATCGATGAATATTTTCTAATATTGTTGTGAATTCAGAAACTTTGTATCGTTTTGGTGGTGCCGTCCACCCTTCTTTAACTTCTCCAGCCAGAATATCCGCAGCTCCTTCTACAATTTCAGGAAGTGGTGTTCCTTTAAATTTCTTTTCAGGAACATATTCGGAAAATCCTGGATCAACAAGTACGGAACCGTTGGCTCTAAATAAATAATCACCAACTGAAATCATTACAGATGTTTTGTTTGTAACCACATCACCTAAAAAAGGAAGTAACTGGCTTCTAGAAATCAAGTAAAATACATTTTTTTCTTCCTCGGTTAAAGCTCCAAAGTTAACACGAACACCTCCGAGAGGTTGAAGAGCTCCGTGTCCTCCAACCTTAGAATCATCCACATATCTTTTGTTTTTTGATAAGCTTTTAATTACTTCATCCGATGGACGAGCAATATTTGAAAGTTGTGGAACTTGTAACGCTGTATCAATAACGCCAGGCAGATCTTTGGTTGCCATTTCATCAGTGATAAACATCGTATCAGTTCTAGGGTAAGTAGAGATTTTTTTGGTTAAATACAAACTCTGCAAAATAGCATCAGTCTTGTCCTGAGAATATCCATACAAATCAGACGCAGCACCCTGGATAGATCCCGTAGAGTAAAATTGATAAGGCTTCTCACGTTCTTCCTTCGCAACTACCGATGTGACGGCTGATGTTCCGACTTGAGAAACTAAGTTGAGAACTTTTTGGGCTTCTAGTTCTGTTTTAAAACGAAGAGGCTGATTATCTTCTCCAACTAAAACAGCAGAGAATTCTTTTTCATTTTGAGAAAAAGTTTGTTTTACTGTGAAAAATTGTTCTGGTTTAAAGTTTCTAATTTGCAGTTCACGTTGAACGATTAAGTTTTCAACCGGATCTAACACTCGACCAATATTAACTGGAAACCCAGCTTTTATTGAAACAGCCTGACTACCGTTCATTCCAATAAGCCAATCTGTCTTTGCTCGTAACAGTGCAGCATCTGATAACTCTTGAACAGTACCAGTGTTTTTCCCGATTTTATCAGAGTAAGACAATAAGTTCTTGAAAGCTTTTTCAATTTCAGAATCGCTCATCCCATTATTCCAGAAACGGAACTTTTTCATTGCTTGAATGTTAGGACTCAATGTCGAAATAAAAGCATCGAAGATTAAGTTACCTTCACGCTCCGGGTCAGTCCCACAAACAACGAAGTCGTACTTTCCGGACTCTAGGGCTGATTTTACTTCAAGGTAAAGCTTATCTACCGGAGCATCTACCTTCATTGTTTTGAGATTGATATTCGGAATTGGCTTGTAGTTCCACTCAGTCGGAATCATCGGAAGATTATCTAAGTTAAATCCAGCCCAATCCGGGTTCATCTCTTGGGGTTTGGGAAATTCAACTACGTGTCCGTGAAACTTACCAAATTCTAATTGGTACGGAAGTTGATTCTTAATTTTGTTGTACACGGATTGGAAGTCTCTCATCGCTGAACTTTTTTCAGCAATGAAATAACCTAATCCTGTTGGTTGTTGTGACAATAGGCTCGCCTCCTTAAAAATATATCTATTCTTATTTTACTGTTTTATCAAAAGTACTATTTTTTCAACTACAATAACATTATAACAAAATATCACAAATAAATCTTTTTTGATAGTTTGAATTAAATGAATAAATAAAAAAAGACTGAATTAGTTGCAGTTCAGTCTTTTTATTTATATCAACGACTATTTATTGTCGTTGTTTTTTTCTTTTTTGTTCTTAAGATAAACAGCACCAATCACAGCAGCGATACCTACACCACCAACAGCAATCGGAAGGACAACTTTGCCAGCGTTAGCACCTGTTTGAACGGCTTTCTTACCGTCAGGTGTTTTAGCAGCATCACGCTTAAAGATGTGTTTTACGTTACCCTCGTTGTCTTTGTCAGTACGAACGAAAGTCAATCCATCGAACTTGTACTTATCCGCTGGTTCGGTCTTGTCACCGATGATTGCTGGTTTAAGTTCCTTGTAAGAAACTTTGTCTTTACCATCTTTGTCCTTGTCCGTTACTTCTTCAAGATACTCAGTTTTAACTTTCTTAGAATCTTCTTTTGAAGTTTTTCTGAAGATGTGTTTTACGTTACCATCTTTATCTGTATCAGTACGAACAAATTCAAATCCTGAAATAGTTCCAGCTGGTTCGGTCTTCTCACCACTAACCATTGTCTTAAGGTCATCTTTAGGATCGTTATTTTCCTTACCTTCCTCTACCCAACGGCTTGTGAGTGTTTTTGTTTTGTTGTAGACGTAAGTGGTCTTGTTTCCATCTTGTTCTGTTTTATCAAGAACGTAACCGCTGAACTTATCAGGATCTTGGATTCGATCCCCTGTAAAGCTCTTCTTGAGTTCGGTTTCTTTATCACCTTCACGGTAGATCCAGCGAGTTGTGTACTCTTTCTTCTCACCTGGTTTTACGCTAGGTTTGTTGATGAGTTCTTGAACACCCTTCGCAGTCATTGACGCACCATTAACACGGATAGATGAAGTGTTAACGTCTGTTGCGTTGGACTTACCATCTTTAGTTGTTAGAGATGAAGTGATAGTTTCAGGACCAAAGCTCTTACCATCTGCTGCAAGTTTTCCGGCAGCTTTGTCTGTCAAGCGGAATGAAACTGGAGTATTTTCTGAGTTAATTACGTAATAGTTAACTCGTTTCATTGTTCCTTCAGTAACCTCAAGAACCAACTTGTCATCTTTTACTTCAGAAACTTTAACTTTAACTGGACTTACGTCAGCCAAGTAAACATTTGAAGAGTTTGCGAAACTATCAGAAGTGAACGCAGGGATGACAGAGATTTCTTTGGAATCACCAGACTCTTGGTCATCATTGAGTCACGAGGTAGGTTAACTGTAATCTTAGAACCAACTCCGTAATCAGTGTCCATTGGACGAACACCTAGACCCAAGAAATACTTGATGTTTCCGTCAGATCCGTTAGTAAGTTGAGTATTTGTTGAAAGATCAACTGTTGAGTTTTTAACCTTAGAATCTTGAACAGGACTAGGTTTGATAGTTACATCTTTGCTAGCAACTTCTTTGTTGTTAACAGAAATTTTAGCCTTTACAGTTGTATCTTTGGATACAGCAGTGAACACGTTACCAGCAGATTCTGATTTAAAGCTGATATCTTTCTTCTTAAATCCTTCAGCTTTATCGTTGAATACTAGTTCGTATTCGTAGGATCCACCACCAGCAGTGATATTTTCACCTTTCTTTTGTTCTAAAGAAGTTTTAGTATCAATTTGTTGGTTACGTTGGTTTACAGATTTAGTAAGAGTAATCTTACCGATAACTGTGTTGTCAACTTTTACATCAGCAGAATTGATATTTCCTGAACCAAACAAAAGAGGAAGGTTTTCAACTTTAATTGCTACAGTAGAACCAGATTTTACATTATCAGGAACTGTAATGTTTAAGTTGTAGCTTTGAGCAAAAACATTTCCAGAGTTTCCTTTTGCAACGCTATCATCTATAGTTGCTTTTGCTGATACTTCTGCAACATTCTTAGCAACAACCGCTGGCTTTGGTGCATCTTCTGCGTGAGCGATAGCAGGATTAGCTAAAACACCTCCAGCAAGTGGAGCCAAAGTAACAGCCATTGCTAGTACAGAACTTGCTTTACCAATAAATTTCTTTTGTGCCAATAAAAAGCACCTCCATTTTTTATTTTCTTTACCTCTATTATAGAGTGTTTTTTATTAAAAGTCAAAACAATTTACAATTGTTACTCAAAGATTTCAACATCTTTTGCTTCGATCCCCTTTTCTTCAAGCTTTTCCCTTAATTTTAACAGAACACGTTCTTGTAATTTTTTAACATCTTGCTGAGAAATTCCAAGTTCAGATGATAAATCTTTTAAGGTTGTCCGATCCTGACGTAATGGTAAAAGTCTTTTTTCTACAATCATTATTTCTGGAGCTGACAGGGAAGCGATACACTCTTTTAAAACTTTAACAATTGTTTCACGACCAGACTCTCGATCTGGTCTTCTGTAACCCTCACTCTTGCTATCCATTGGATTAAGGAAAATTGTCTCTCCGCTACGTTCTCCGTGGATATGACCTTCAACGGATTCCAGGTCAACCTCTGCTCCGTCAAGTGTCCCGATCAACTCACCTTGATTAAGTGTTGCTCCAACCTTGACTTTTGGGTTCAATCTATACAAATAATTGTAGGTGTATTCTGACTCTTCACCATCTCTCACAATAGTAACATTATATAAAGTTTGAACTTCTTTATTAATCCGAACGATTCGGTGCCCCACAGCCTTTTCCAATCTAATAACTTTCAGGTCAGACGGAGCCAAAACATCTCGTGGGTTGTATTTTATCGTTGATTGTTTCTTCCTTTCCTTATCTAAGGCAATAATTTCATTAAACATCAATCGATAAGCAAAGGTCGAGAACTGAAAACCCCGATCTGGGTCGAACAAGTTCATTGCAGTAACAAATCCCTTCTGGGCTGCACTCACTCGCTCCTCCTCTCCTAACGATAAATTATCAAATTTTCGCACAACACTATAAATAAGTGGCTCATTAATATAATAAAATGCAGATCGATAAATTTTATCTTTCCCCTTTTTTCTAATAATAGAAATATCAGTTTCTGTGGAAAGCTCATCGAACGCATCGTTGATCCCTTCAACAATGGCTCGCTCAAGTCCTTCTTCTGTTCTGAAGTTTTTTTTAGCCAACTTTGTTTTTAATTTGGGAAAAAATTCATCTTGAATTTCCTGACCAATCTTGTCTAAGATATCACCTAATTCTCGAGAGTCGAGAACTTCGCCGTTCACGCCCTCGTACACATTTGTTACTTTATTCTCAAAATTCACAGTTAAATCCTCTACTGAAATAAGTTTAGTAATTATTGTTCAGCACTGGAATTGTTAGAGGATGATGTTGTTTCTGAAGCTGTATTTGTTTCAGATGAAGCGTTGTCATCCTTTCCAGTTGTTGCTGAACCATTATTTTGGGAACCGGTACCGGCAACAGTTGAAGATGCTGGTACCTCCCGAATAACTTCTCGTACTACTTCCCTCTCTCTTGGAGTTGTTGACTGAGCTGAACTTTGAGATGTGTTTGAGCTTTGATGCGTAGGTGTTGAACTAGATGGTTGAGTAGAAGATGAGGACTGTGTTGATGATTGGTGCCCACCAGAAACAGGTGCGGAAGACCTTTCTATTACTCGAACCACAGAGGACGACGATTTGGGGGTTGATTCTACTTTCTTGTTGTTATTTAAGTTGTTGTTAATTGTAAAAATTGCAACGATAACAGACAAGCAAGACCCGATCAAGGCAATGATTTTTTGAAAAGCTGTAAAACCTTTTTTTACCTTTTCAGTTCCGTTAGCAGTTAGCTCTTTAACATCCGGTACAGATGCCTTAGACCTTTTTATCCTGGATAGGTGTTTCGTTGAGTGATTTTTAGCATCACTATCGTACGAATTTGAATCTATTTTATCAGTATCCCTTTTGTAAGTTTCATTTTTAGATTTAGGATCTGTTATTTGTTCAGACAAAGTGTTAAACCTCCTTATTTTTTCTTTACAATCTATTGTAACCCAATTTTAGTAAAATTAAAAAAAACACATCTATTTGATGTGTTTCAAGTAATGGTCGCTGCCGGGATCGAACCAGCGACACACAGGGCTTCAACCTGCTGCTCTACCAGCTGAGCTAAACGACCAAATATAACAATTAGGGCGACGTTTCGGACTTGAACCGAATATCACTAGATTCACAGTCTAGCTGCTCTGCCAGTTTGCATTACATCGCCAAAAATTGACCGTATAGGAATCGAACCTATATCACGTGATTCGTAGTCACGCATCATTTCCATTAGACCAACAGTCAATAAATTATTGTCCCGGCTGGACTTGAACCAGCGACGCACGATTATCAGTCGTGAATTATAACCAAACTTAACTACAGGACAAAAATATAGCATCAATTCTTATCAAATTCAAAAGCTTTCTTAGTTGCACAAAAGAAAAAAATATAAGAAAGAAAATATAGAGCAATAAACAAAGATGTGGATTCTGCACAAAGAAACGACAACAAAGCTGCAATTGGTACAGTAACCACGAACGATACAACTAAAGATAAAATAATAATTTTTGCTCTTGTCATCAAAACGTTAATCCTTTCAACTTAATGCCGGAAATAGGACTCGAACCTACTATCTTCTGGTTAACGGCCAGTAGCTTATACCACTTAAGCTTTTCCCCAAAATAGGTAGCTTTTTAGCTACCTTAGTTCTGTAATAGAACTCTTAAAAAAAAAAACAATGAGTAATATCTCACTTTATATTTATTAAGAAATACCTTTTATAATTGTATAGCTTGTCCTATAATACCTCCTATCATAGTAGCTAACCAATCTAACCAATCAAACTTATTACCATATTCTTTATCTTTAAACTCCATACCTGAAGCTACTCCAAGTACACATAGAATTGTAAATATAGCCCCTATAGGTATAGCATATAGTAAGTGTTTCAGCCTATTGCTTTCAGTTATCCACCTTATATATTTAACCATACTGTCTTACTTAAGAAGACCATTATAATGATAACTGTTGAAGCCTCTTTTTACCTTAACATATCTATCTACAGATACTCTATTGGAATCCTTAACAAAGTCATATTTGATTTTTTGTACTTTGAAATTTCCTGAATCTGTGTTAAGAGTCTCTAAGCCATATATATTAAGATTATCTACTTTTCCTGAATCAAGTTTTTCAATATCTTTTGTTATGGCTTGAAGTTCCTTATAGTCAGTAGTATGTATAGGCTCTACTTGAGCTACAACTTGCCATATTCCAGCAGTAAAAAATATAATAAGAATAGGCACAAGTACTGGATTCAC
>ERZ773061.919-NODE-919-length-11295-cov-6.414413_pt1 | contig 11295 bp, 10 predicted proteins | sample MGYA00580627_ERZ773061 | MGnify/ENA primary metagenome ERZ773061 (study PRJEB29015, sample SAMEA2738119) | human oral metagenome | biome: human oral; feature: human-associated habitat; material: saliva | place: China | collected 2223 ...
TACGTTCCCCAACACCAGTAAATACTGAGATACCACCGTGTTCTTGGGCAATGTTGTGAATCAATTCTTGGATCAAGACGGTCTTCCCAACTCCGGCACCACCGAAGAGTCCAACCTTCCCACCTTTCAGATATGGTGCTAGAAGGTCGATAACCTTGATTCCTGTTTCCAGGATTTCAGATGAAGTTGATAGCTCATCAAAGGTCGGTGCTTTCTTATGAATTGGTTGACGTTCTGCATCATCCCCAAACGGTGCATCCAAGTCAATAGTGTCTCCAAGAACATTGAAGACCCGACCCAAGGTTTCTTTACCAACCGGTACAGAAATCGGACGACCTGTGTCAAGAACTTCCAAACCACGTGTCAAACCATCAGTCGACTCCATGGCAATAGTCCGCACCACTCCGTCACCAAGCTCAAGAGCTACTTCAAGGACGATTTTTGATTTTTTCTCATCATTTTTATAGACTACAAGTGCATTATTTATCTCAGGTAGTTTATCTCCAGCTGCAAACGCAACGTCTACGACTGGCCCGATTACCTGAGTAATTTTGCCTGAGCTCATGTTATTTTCCTCGTTTTATTTCTAATTAATCAGTGGCCTATTCTAGGGCACTAGCACCCGCTACAATTTCAGTAATTTCCTGCGTAATGGCAGCTTGCCGAGCGCGGTTGTACTGAATCGTCAAATCACTGATGACTTTTTTAGCATTATCAGTCGCTGTCTGCATGGCTGTCATACCGGCAGCATTTTCAGCTGTTTTAGCATCAATAATAGCCCCATAAATCATGCTCTCAGCAAACTGAGGCAACAATTGGTCCAAGATAGCTTCCCGACTAGATTCTAATTCCAAATTAACGGTATAATCTTCGTCAGCTTCATTTGGATCCAAGTCAATAATCGGCAGCATTTGCTCAATCCGCATCTGACTGGTCAGGCTATTAACATGATGGTTGTAACAGACATAGAGCTCATCAAAGAGTTCATTTTGATACATCTCGATGGCCTTGCTAATAATCTTACGAACCTCATCAAAGCTTGGTTGATCGGGCAAACCACGCAGTTCATAAACTGGCTGAACCCCTCTAGCTCGACAAAAGTCCGCACCAACACCTCCAATACAGAGAATCTCAAAATCGTCTCCATTTGGATGGTATTCTGCCTTCAGCTCCATCATGGCTTTGAGAATGGTGGCATTGTAGCCACCAACCAAGCCACGGTCAGATGTGATAACAATGTAACCTGTTTTTTTGACTGGTCTACTTGTCAGCATTGGATGGTGTTTAGCATTTTCTGCCTCATGTCCATGAAGCAAATCCGTTAAGAGTTTCCGAACTTTGGAAGCATAAATTTGAAAGTTCTTAGCTGCTTCCTCAGATTTTCCTAACTTAGCTGCTGATACCATTTGCATAGCATTAGTGATTTGACTGGTGTTTTTTGTGGATGCAATTTTATTTTTGATATCGTTCAATGAAACTGCCATCTGACACCTCTATTCTTATTTAAAGCTAGACTGATTGACAAACTCAGTAATAGCGGCATCCAGAACTTCCTCACTTGGAAGATCCTTAGTCGTCCGGATCGTTTCATAAATACCTTCTTGATGTGCATCAAAGTAGGCAAATATTTCTTCCTCAAAGCGAAGAATATCATCAACCGGAACACTGTCCAAGAAGCCGTGGGTCAAAGCGTAGAGAATAACTACTTGTTTTTCCACAGGAAGTGGCTTATGAACTGGCTGTTTCAATACTTCTACTGTTCGACGACCACGGTTTAGTTTTGCCTGAGTCGCAGCATCCAAGTCGCTACCAAATTTGGTAAAGGCTTCTAGCTCGCGATAGGAAGCCAAGTCAATCCGCAAGGTTCCGGCTACTTTCTTCATAGCCTTGATCTGAGCTGATCCCCCAACCCGCGATACAGAAGAACCCGCATCAATCGCCGGACGAACACCAGCATTGAAGAGGCTGTCGCTGAGGAAAATTTGTCCGTCAGTGATTGAAATCACGTTGGTCGCGATATAAGCTGAGATATCACCTGCCTGTGTTTCAATAAATGGCAAAGCTGTGATAGAACCTCCACCTAATTCGTCAGAAACCTTAGCTGAACGCTCTAAGAGACGACTGTGAAGATAGAAGACATCCCCTGGGAAAGCTTCACGGCCTGGTGGACGACGAAGAAGGAGGGACAATTCACGATAAGCTACAGCCTGTTTTGACAAATCATCATAGACAATCAAAACATGTTTGCCATTGTACATAAACTCTTCCGCCATTGCTACACCAGCGTAAGGAGCAAGGTAAAGCAATGGAGAAGGTTGTGAAGCAGATGCTGTCACGACAATCGTATAGTCAAGTGCACCATACTGGCGGAGCGTTTCTACCTGTGTACGAACTGTTGATTCTTTCTGACCAATAGCTACATAGATACAGATCATATCTTGGCCTTTTTGGTTTAGAATCGCATCGATAGCAATGGTTGTCTTACCAGTCTGACGGTCCCCGATGATCAATTCCCGTTGGCCACGACCAATCGGAACCAAGGCATCGATCGCCTTGAGACCAGTCTGCAAAGGTTCAGAAACTGATTTCCGTTGCATAACACCTGGAGCAGGCGTTTCAACTGGCCGTGTTTTATCTGTTGCAATCTCGCCCAGACCATCTACCGGCCGACCTAAAGGATCCACAACACGTCCAATCAAAGCTTCCCCTACAGGAACTTCCATGATCTTACCTGTACGGCGGATGGTATCCCCCTCACGAATGTCAGTAAAATCTCCTAAAATAATAATCCCAACATCGTTTGATTCTAAGTTTTGCGCCATCCCGTAAGAGCCATTTTCAAAGACTAAAAGCTCTCCACTCATGGCATTATCCAGCCCATGCGCACGCGCAATTCCGTCACCAACATAGGTTACTACACCTGTCTCAGTAACATCAAAATCCGGCTGGAAATTTTCAATTTGTTGCTTAATTAAAGCGCTGATTTCTTGTGCGTTAATTGCCAAAAGAACACCACTTTCTATTTCAATTTTTCTTTAACTGCTTTCAACTGACGCTTAATGCTTGTGTCAATTATCTTATGATTGGCTGTTATGGCAAAGCCACCAATCAAGCTCCTATCCAAATTTTCCTTAATGGAACGAACCTTGAGATTCATCTTCTTTTCAATAAGAGGAATAAGCCGAGCCTTCTGCTCTTCTGATAATCCCTCCACTGAGTGAATGGTTACCTCAAATTCATTGGTTTCCTTCTCGATTTTCTTTAAAATATCAAGTAGAATTGGATAAAAGAAGTCTTCCCGTCCGTTTGTAATTAGGACTTCGATCAAGTTGTTAACCAAGACCGAATCACATGTTTGAAACAGACGAAGAACCTTGCTTTTTTCAGCTTGACTGACGCCAATATGTGATAAAAAGTCAGCAAGATGGGTTTCTTCAAAAATCCCCTTAATCTGACTTAGTTCTCTAAATACATCTCTTTGCTGATTTTTTTCAAGCACTATTTGGACAAATGGAGCAGCATACTTTTCAACGGTTGCATAGCTTCTCTTGTCCATTAGGCATCTCCTAGCTTGTCGATATAACTGTCAATCAATTGACTTTGAGCTTCCCTGTCTAAGGTTTGGCCAATAATCTTACTAGCCAAATCAATTGACAAATCTGCCACATCACCCTTGATTGATCTTAAAGCTTCTGCCTTTGATTGAGCAATTTCTTGATTTGCCTTTTGCTTCAATCGGCCAACTTCTTCTGTCGTGTCAGCTAAAATACTCGCTTTATTTTTCTCAGCTGTTTTTTTAGCTGTTTCAACAATAGTAGCAGCTTCTTCACGGCTTCCTGCCAAGGCTTCTTCACGCTTTTGCGCTAAATCTTCTGCCTTTTTGCGAGCAGATTCTGCTCCATCAATATCGTCTGAAATCTTTTGAGCACGCTGGTCTAAAATCCCGATAATATTGCCCCAAGCAAACTTCTTAATGAGAAATACTAAAAGAAGAAAGGAGCCGGCAATCAGGATAAAGTTGCCAATAATTTCACCTACGGTTATATTCATTTTATCTATCCTTTCTTTTTATTCTTCCTCACCATTAATTTTCTTACCAAGATACATAGATGTTAGCATGGTAAAAACATAGGCTTGGATACAGGAAATGAAGATGGAAAAACCAGTCCAAACCATGTTCATAATAAAGGCAATCGGATACCAATACGCTGCTTGATGTGCCCAAGTCAAGAGCAAACCAGCCAATACTTCACCTGCAAAAATGTTTCCATAAATCCGCAAGGCTAGCGAAGCAAAGTTGGTAAATTCTTCCAAGATATTCATGGGTGTCATGATACCTGGAGTTACAAAACCTTTTAGATATCCTTTTATTCCTTGACGACGGATTCCCTCAACGTGACAGAATACCGTCACTAAAAGAGAGAAGCCCAAGTCAAAAGCGAGATTGGCTGTCGGCGATGTCCAGAGATTGAAACCATTGGTTGTCTGAACCTTGGCCATTAATCCCAAGTTATTAGCCACCGTTACGAAAAGAAAGAGGGAAAATAGAAAGAGCGAATAATTCTTCATATAATGCTCACCAACATTTCCCTTGGTAAAATCTATAACGAAATCATAGATGTATTCCAGAGCATTCTGCTTTCTTGACGGTTTAATCGTCATTTTTCGACTTGCCCAATAAACAAGTCCAAAAGTTACAAACACCGTTAGCAGAGTCATGGCCAGCAGGGTCAAATCAAAGGTCACAGGACCCACATTGATAGTTGGATTAATACTTTCTTCCAACAGATGACACCCCCTTTTCTAAAGAGAATACTTTCTTATTTGATAACAAAGGACATAGCCAACGTTACAAAGAAAGTACCTTCAACAAAGGCTACTCCCAAGATTAGGAGACTTCTCAATTGACCGATAATTTCTGGCTGACGAGACGCTGCCTTAAATAGATTACTCATAATCAAACCTTCAGCAAGCGATACGCCAAAGCAGGCCAAACAAAGTCCTAAATATGTTAAATTCATGATGAATTCTCCTTTTGTGTTTTTAAAATTACTTCCTTAGTTTAGTCCTAAAAAACTGTTTTGTCAAATGTTTTTATATATTGTAAGCGATTTTAATTTATTACCCTTTTCTTCATTAAATATAGTAAATAAAAACCGCTATGTTTCGCCATTTCTTTCTCTTTTTTTCCTGAAAGATGGCTTTTAAATAGGACAAAAGTGCTAAAACTGTTCTTCTTTTTTAATTCAATAATAACAAATCCACAACCTTTACCAAGTTTCTTTAGTTCAATTAGCGATAGAATAAGCGAAAGCTCCTTAGACATTTATAATAAGAAAAGAATACTCCCCCAGAAAATTCCACAAAAATAGCCAATCAACACATCCTTTGGATAGTGCACGCCGCCAATCACGCGCACCGCAGCTAAGCCTGCTGAAAGCAAGAGGCAGAGGAGCCCCGGCAACCAGAAAAAGTAGAGCAAGCACATGGAGATCACTGTCGCCGAAAAGACATGGCGGCTGGGCATGGACTTGCCTGATGTATCCTTGTCTAGCAAAGGCTGAATAGCCCATTTTTCGTAAGGGCGTGCTTGATTCAGCCGTTTGCGAATAGCTGATAACAGAGCAAATCCAATAGCTGGTAGGAGTATAAAAGCAAGCAATCCTTTCCACCCTTTATTTAGATAGGCACTAAGCAGAACTAGTCCATAGACTAAGGGCATGAAAAATATCATCGCCCGATTAAAATAAGCAAATCCCTTCACCCACTGAGGACGACTACGAAAGGGAGCCGTTAATTGTTGATAGAAAATTGTGTAGTCTTTCAAACCTTATCACCGTTTTTCAAATAAGTTAAGCTCATATGTTCTTTCTAATTTCGGTTTTAATTTTGGCAGTTTAAAATGCGATCCCAGTTGAATACCAAAAGAGACTAAGCACAAAGTCTCAACCTCTTAATATTCATAATTGTCAAAGAATACTACTTCTCTAAGTTCCAGATTTCCTTAGCATATTGCTCAATGGTATCATCTGAGGTAAACTTGTCAGATGTAGCAATGTTAATCAAACTCATGCGTGCCCATTTTTCTTTGTCACGATAGAGAGCATCAATCTTCTCTTGAGCTTCTACATAGGAATGGAAATCTTCCAAGAGGAAGTATTCGTCATTGTGGGTGATGAGGGCTTCGTAGATTTCAGAGCCTTCTTCACGAACATTTGGAATCGTTCCATTGACAAAGGTGTCGACCACCCGACGAATGTCTGGATTGCTCTCATAGACACCGCGTGAGTAGTAATCGTGGCGAGCATAGTGCTCGTAAACTTGGTCCTTGTCCATTCCGAAGATGACAATGTTGTCATCACCGACCTCGTCCTTGATTTCGATATTAGCTCCGTCCAGAGTAGCTAGGGTAATGGCACCTGTCATCATGAACTTCATATTGGAAGTACCAGAAGCTTCCTTGGAAGCCAGAGAAATCTGCTCAGATACATCTGCTGCTGGAATGATGAGCTCAGCTAGGCTGACTCGGTAGTTTTCCAGAAAAACAACCTTGAGTTTGCCTTGCAGGCTTTCATCCTTGTTGACCAGATTGGCCATTTCATTGATCAGTTTGATAACAGACTTGGCAAAGTGGTAGCCCGGAGCAGCCTTGGCGCCGAAAATAAAGACACGTGGCACCATATCCTTATCAGGATTGTCCTTAAGGTCCCAGTAGAGCTTGATGATATGAAGCAGGTTGAGTAGCTGACGCTTGTAGGCGTGGAGGCGTTTTACCTGGACATCAAAGATAGCTTCTGTAGAAACTTCTACCCCTGTTGATTCCTTGATGAAGTCAGCCAGACGAGCCTTAGCTTCTTGCTTAACCCGATAGAAATCGCCCAGCACTTGCTTGTCATCCTTGAATTCCAAAAGCTTACGCAGCTCATGGATATCACTTCTCCAACCTTTCCCAATCAGCTTATCAATCTCAGCTGATAAAGGCTCATCCGCAATCTGCAACCAGCGACGTTGGATAATTCCATTGGTTTTATTATTAAATTTCTCTGGATAGATAGCATAAAAGTCACGTAGGGTATCTTCTTTGAGCAATTCGGTGTGGAGTTTGGCAACACCATTGATTGAATGACCACCGATGATCGCCAGATGGGCCATGTGGATTTGATTGTCTTTGACGATCCGAGTATTTTCGATGACTTGCGGAGCAATTCCCCGACTAGCCATTTCCGTCACATAACGGTTATCGATTTCCAAGATAATTTGATAGACCCGAGGCAGGACATTCTTAAAGAGCTCAGCATCCCATTTTTCCAAAGCTTCAGATAAAATAGTGTGGTTGGTATAACTCATGGTCTTAACCGTTGCATTCCAAGCATCTGCCCATTCAAGACCATATTCATCCATCAAGAGACGCATAAATTCCGCTGGTGCAACAGCTGGATGGGTATCGTTGATATGGACAGAAACCTTCTCATGAATATCTTTTAAAGGTAGGCCTTGCTTCAAATAAGAAGTGATAATAGTCTGCAAACCTGCACTGGTCATAAAGTATTCCTGAATCAAACGTAGTTCTTTACCTCCATGACTAGAATCATCTGGATAGAGAATAGCTGTAATGTCCTGTACACGGCGACGAGCTTCGATCGTCGGATAATCTAGCTCATATTCTTCTGGAATCTCAACATCCCAAAGTCGCAGATTATTGACATTATCATTGCCAAAACCAATCTGAGGTACATCATAAGGCACCGCGCGCAAGGTTTTAGAATTCTCATAAACCGGTACAATTCTTCCTTCTTCGTTAGCACGGAGATAAACATTACCGAAAATTTTAACGTCTACAATATCATGATCCTTCCGAGTCTCCCAGACATTCCCCAGTCTTCCAAACCAGTCATCGGGAATTTCAATCTGGTATCCATCTACGATCCGCTGTTTGAAGAGACCATAGCGATAGCGAATCCCATTTCCAAAACCAGGATAGCCCGTTGTAGCAAGAGAATCCATAAAGGCAGCAGCCAAACGACCGAGACCACCATTTCCCAGAGCCATGTCATGCTCAGCATTTTTTACAGCTGTAAAATCCACGCCCATTTCTGCAAAAGCATCTTTGACAGTATCAAGGATCCCAAGATTGAGTAGGTTAGTTTCTAACATACGACCCGGTAAAAACTCAATAGAGAAGTAATAAGCTGTTTTTTGGCGGTGTTCTACCAACTTCTTACGGCGTTCCAACCATAGCGGAGTAATATACTTACGAACAGTATTAGCCAGAGCTTGGAAGAGTTCTCTCGGCGTTGCATCAGCTACTTTTATTAGTTGTCTTTCATGTAAAATATCCTTAAAATCTCGGATAAATTGCTCTTTTGTCAGTTCCATAGTGGACGATTATCTCCCTTTCTTGATAGCGGGAAACAGCTTTTTAATATAGAAATACTTTTTTCAATCAAGATGGGAAACACTCGCTTCAGCTACAGGCTAAAAACAGAGCTCCAAAACAGCATGATAATATATAAAAATGTAATTCTCACGGAAATCCTCCCTTGTCCCATGGTCAAGAGAGGATTTGCTTATACTGATTCCAAAGTAAATGTTATAGAAGTGATTGGTACAAATCACTATAGGCCAAACTAGCTGTATCCCAAGAAAAATCTCTTTCCATGGCCTGTTCTTGCATTGATTTCCATGCCTCCTTATCGTGGGTATAGAGGTTAAGAGCTTCTTTAAAAGTCCAGCTCAACCAATAACCAGAAAAATTATTAAAGCTAAATCCAGTTCCTTGACCTGTATAAACATTATAAGGTTCTACTGTATCGCGCAGACCGCCAACTTCATGTACCAAAGGCAAGGTTCCATAACGCATAGCCATCATTTGAGATAGACCACAAGGTTCGAAGCGACTAGGCATCAGGAAAATATCACTGGCAGCATAAATCTCTTGGGCTAATCCCACATCAAAGAGAATGTTAGCCGAAAGCTTGTCTGGATAAGCTTGACCAAACCAAGCAAAGGCTTGTTCAAAAGCTGGATCACCTGTACCCAAAAGGACGATTTGTACATCTTGCTGAAGAAAATTATGCAACTCTTCAACCACTAAGTCAAAACCTTTCTGCCGAGTCAGGCGTGATACAATCCCGACAAGTGGTACATCATCTCTAACAGGCAAGCCTACGCGTTCCTGTAAAGCTCGCTTATTTTCTAGTTTACCAGATAAATCAGATTTGTCAAAGTGATGGGCTAGCAATGGATCTGTTTCAGGATTGTAAATCTCTGTATCAATACCATTAACAATACCCACTAGCTTACCGGATTCCATCCGCAGGATCTGATCCAAATTGCAACCAAATTCTGGAGTCCGAATTTCACCAGCATAGCTTGGAGATACAGTCGTCACTCTGTCTGCGTAGAGAATACCAGCTTTCATCCAGTTGAGACAGTCATTCCAGCGAAGAGTCCCATCAGCATAGCGCTCATAGCCCACTCCAAACAGTTCCCAAAGCATGCTGTCCGGGAATTGACCTTGGAACTCCAAATTGTGGATGGTTAGAACTGTCTTGATATTGTTATAAGCTTGAATCCAACGATATTTCTCTTTCACCAAGAAAGGAATCATAGCAGTATGGTAGTCATGTACATGGAGGATATCTGGAATGAAATCAATCCGCTCCATTAATTCTACCGCTGCTAGCTGGAAGAAAGCAAAACGCTCACCATCATCAAAATCTCCGTAAACGTGGCCACGGAAGAAATAATGCTGATTGTCTATAAAATAGAAAGATACACCGTTCAAGACCAGCCTTTTAACTCCAGCATACTGGCGACGCCAACCAACACTGACTTCAAAATAGAAGAGATCTTCTACCTGATCGCCAAATTTGGCATGGGTCATGTCATAGTAAGGCAGAATGACACCAACTTCATGGCCAGCCTTGACCAGAGATTTGGGGAGAGCGCCGATAACGTCTCCCAAACCACCTGTCTTAGAAAATGGGGCTCCTTCTGCTGCTGCAAATAAAATCTTCATCGAATTATGTCCTCTGTAACTTTTTGGCCCTTCTTGACTACGATTGGGTCTTCTGCTGTTCCGCGAATCACCACTCCTTCAGCAATTTCAACACCCTTGTCCACAATCGCGTACTCGACAGTTGCATTTTCTCCAACTTTCACTCGAGGGAAGAGAACACTGTGTTTAACACTGCTTCCAGTCTTAATCTTGGTATTCCGTGAAATCACAGAATCGATGACCTCACCTTCCACAATGCTTCCTGACGCAAACTGGGAGCGAGATACTTTTGAAGACTCAGCATAGTAAGTTGGCTCTTCATTCTTAACCTTGGTGTAAATCTTTTGGTTAGGACTAAAGAGAGAGTAGAATTTCTTACTTTCAAGCATATCGATGTTAGATCTATAGTAGGTCTCTACAGAATAGATATTCGCCAGATAGCCTGTATATTCGTAGGCAAATGCCCCTTCCTGAGTCGCTAAATCACGCAGGATATAGCGCAGTTTTTGTGGATGCTCTTTCTTAGCTTCTTCTTCCAGCTTTTCAATCAGCCAAGGGGTATCCACCACAAAGATGTCTGTAGACATATTGAAAAGTTCGGCATCATCTCGCCCATCAAAGAGCTTATGACCTCTGACATGATCTGTTTCATCAATGTCTAAGACAGAATTTACATCCGAAATATTTTCCTTATGCAATTTCTTATAGACAACTGTGATTGGCTGTTCTGTTGTATTGTGCAAATGGAAAACTTGGTTGAGGTCAATATTAACCAAGACATCGCAGTTAAGAGCGACCGTTTGGTTGGAACCAGAACGTTTAAGGTAGGTCAAAAGCTGCTTATAGTATTCCTCACCGACTGTAGAGCTTTCTACACGGGTATTGTAGATTCCCAAGTAATAGTGACTGAGCAAGGTAGACAGCCCCCACTCACGACCAGAACGAATATGGTCAAAGACAGAGCTAATATTGTCCTGTTGGAAGATACCAAAGACACTGCGGATACCAGCATTGGCAAGACTTGAAAGTGGGAAGTCAATCAAGCGGTATTTCCCACCGAATGGCAAGCTAGCTACTGGACGATGATCTGTCAAAGTTGACATATCATGGAAGCCGACTGTGTTTCCTAAAATTGCTGAATATTTATCAATCTTCATCTTTTGGTACCCCCACTTTCTCGTTGTATCCGACAACAAATACTTCCTCTGTGCCATCTATTTCTACACCTTCAGCAATGATGGCTCCTTCTCCGATAATAGCCCGCTTGATCTTAGCGTCTTTGCCAATAACAGCTC
>ERZ773061.922-NODE-922-length-11246-cov-3.696899_pt1 | contig 11246 bp, 14 predicted proteins | sample MGYA00580627_ERZ773061 | MGnify/ENA primary metagenome ERZ773061 (study PRJEB29015, sample SAMEA2738119) | human oral metagenome | biome: human oral; feature: human-associated habitat; material: saliva | place: China | collected 2223 ...
CGTCTAGAAGTGGATGAATTCTTTAAAAGACACAAAGGAATTCATCCTTTTTTATTTAAAGACCCCTTTACCGGTAAAAATATCAAAGCTGTTTGTAGTAAGTGGCCAGCGAAGATGGATTTAAATTTTACCGAGTTTACTTGCGATTTTGTTGAGGTGCCATAATGCCACAACTAATTAGCAATAAATTAAAGTTAGACCTAGCTAAACTAGAGCAAAATGCACTGATTGAGCTGTTTGAAGTGGATTTGCGAGGATTGAAAGATGCGGACGGTATAAACGGTGAGTTATATCGCTTTTATGCCGGCAAGAACGAAAAATCTCAATCCATTGTATGGCAAGGCAAGACTTATGAGCCGTTTGCGGTTAAAGCAGACGGTTTTGAAATGTCAGGCAATGGCCCAAGCAATCGACCAACACTAACACTTGGAAATGTTGGTGGATTTATTACCGCACTTTGTAATCGTTTTGAACAGTGTTTAGGTGGTGTAGTTAGACGTAGATTAGTCTATATGCACTACCTCGATGCAGTGAATTTTGAGGGTGGCAATAAACAAGCCGACTCATCGCAGGAAGTATTGAGTTATTTCTTGATTGAGCAGTTATCCTCGCTTAATCGAGACGTAGCTCAATTTACTTTAGCTTTACCATCAGAGACAGATAACGCACTAATCGGGCGAATGATTACCTCTACTTGTAATTGGCTTTATCGTGGCGTTGAGTGTGGTTATACAGGGCTAGCAGTAGCAGACGAAAAAGACCAACCTACAACCGACCCTAAAAAGGATAAGTGCAGCGGATTGTTGACTGGTTGCAAACTAAGAAACAACACGCACAACTACGGTGGATTTGTCAGCGTTGATAAGCTGGGGTAGATAATGGACGGTAAACTACACAACGAGATAATTAAATACTCAAAATCAAAAGAACCACAGGAAAGCTGTGGTTTTGTTGTTTTAGTGGGTAGCGAAAAAGTCTTTATACCTTGCGAGAACGTAGCGGAAGACAAGGAAAATCACTTTGAAATCACGCCAGAAGATTACATTGCGGCAAGTGAGAAAGGCGAGATTATGGCATTGGTTCACTCACACCCACAAGGTGAGCCAAAACTCTCTCAATCAGACTTGCAAACTCAGCTCTACAGTCAATTAGATTTTTGGTTGGTATGTGATGAGCAAATTCATATTTTCCCAAAAATCCCATTTTTAATCGGTCGTGAATTTAATCACGGTGAAACAGATTGTTACACGCTATTTAGAGACTTTTACCGGTTATCAAGTTGTGAATTGCCTAATTTCGAACGCCCTGATTATTGGTGGGAAGATGGTTTAAACCTTTACTTGGACAACATCGAGAAACAAGGGTTTAAGCAGGTTAAAGAACCTCAGATCGGTGATGTGATTTTGATTAGTGTTGGGGCAAACGTGCCGAACCATGCGGCAATCTATATTGGTGAACAAATGGTATTGCACCACGCACCAAAACGCCTATCTAAGCGTGATTTGTACGATGGTTACTGGCTTAAGCACACGCACAGCATTTGGAGATACAGAGAATGGTCAACGTTAGATTTTACGGTAGCCTTAAACAGTTTGGAACTGAATTTAGGCTAGATTGCAAAACACCAGCCGAAGTCGTTCAAGCTCTCACTAGTCAAATTCCAAAGTTAAGACAGTTTATCCAGCAAGGATTATTTACCGTGAGAGTTTGTCGAGAGTATCTAGATAATCGCTATCTTGAACAAGGGCTAAACCAACACTTAAAAGACAACTCAACCGTCCATTTTACACCAGTTTTAAAAGGCTCAAAGAAAGCAGGTTTATTTCAAACGATAGTCGGTGCGGTGATGGTTGTGGTTGGTGCAGTATTTCAACAATATTATCTTGTCGGTGCAGGTATCGGTTTAATGGCTGGTGGTGTAGCTCAAATGCTCACCAAAATGCCGTCAATGTCCACTGGTAAAGATGCTGAAAGAAAACAATCAACCAGCTTTTCTAATTTATCAAATATGGCGGCTCAAGGTCGTCCAATGCCGCTTGCTTATGGGCGGATTAGAGTTGGCTCACTGATTATCTCTCAAGGCGTTGAGACGATGGATATTGAGCGACAACCGCCAGAAGAGAAGAAAGGCAAGATAGTACCAAGATTTAGAAATAGGAGTTAGGCAATGGGTAAAGGTGGCGGTGGCGGTCATACGCCTGTTGAGGCTAAAGAAACAAGTCGAAGTAAACAACTTGTCAAAATTGTTGAAGTTATTTCTGATGGTGAAGTTGAGGGACTGGCCGATGGAATGAAGTCCGTCTATTTTGACAATACGCCAGTCCAAAACAAAGACGATTCATATAACTTTAACAACGTCCAATTAGAGGGGCGAGTAGGTAGCCAAGTTCAAGACGTAATTGCTGGGTTCAATACCTCTGAAAAAGAGGTAAGCGTTGGAACACAGGTTAGAAAGAATTTACCGATTACCCGAACCGTTACGGATAGCAAGGTATCTCGATTACGTTTAACCATTGGCGTCCAATCTCTCTTTAGCCAGGCTGAAAATGGTGACACAAACGGAACAACAGTAGAGCTTGTTATTACTATTGGCTCTCAATCTTATCCAATCTCAATTAGCGGAAAATATAGCGCTCAATATCTACAACAACACACTTTTGACAATCTGCCTCCAGTTCCGTTTACCGTTAAGGTTGAGCGAGTAACTGAGGACAGTAAGTCTCAAAGACTACAAAATAATACCGTTTGGTCGAGTTACACCGAGATTATTGATACTGAGTTTACTTATCCAAACACTGCTTTAATCGGTGTTAAGTTTGACTCTGAGTATTTTAGTAACATTCCAGCTCGAACCTATGACTTACTGGGTTTAAGAGTAAAAGTGCCGAGCAATTACGACACACGCACCCGTAAATATACTGGGATGTGGGACGGTACTTTTAAAACTGACTGGACCGATAATCCCGCCTGGATTTTATATGACGTTGTCACAAGCAAACGTTACGGATTAGGCAATAGATTAGGCGAGTTTGGAGCTGATAAATGGACTTTATATCAAGTCTCCCAATATTGTGACCAATTAGTCCCTGATGGTTTCGGTGGCCAAGAGCCAAGATTTACTTGTAATGCATGGCTAACTGAACAACGCTCTGCGTATGATGTGATTAATGATATCTGCTCAATCTTTCGTGCGATGCCAGTTTGGAACGGACAACAGCTAACAGTTGTAATGGATAGACCGTCAGATCCAGTTTGGACATACACTAACGCAAACGTAGAGAAAGGCGAGTTTAACTATACTTTTTCGGCCAAGAAAGCCCGTCACAATGCTATCCAGGTCGAATACGCAGACAAGGATAACGGCTACGAGAAAGCGATTGAATACGTTTCCGATGATGAATCAATCCGCAGAAATGGACTAAACGTTAAGAAAATAACCGCTTTTGGTTGTACATCTAGAGGTCAAGCCCATCGCACGGGTTTATGGCTGTTACAAACCGAAAAACTAGAGACTAAAACAGTTAGCTTTGTAGTCGGTGCAGAGGGCTTAATGCATGTACCAGGTGACATTATCAAAGTCGCTGATACGTATTACGCAGGCACCAATGTTGGCGGTCGGGTTTTATCAGTAAACGGTAAAAAGGTTACTCTAGACCGAGAAATCTCAGTCAATGGGAATAGTTACTTTAGTTATATTAACTCACAAGCAAAACACCAAGACATCAAGATTGTATCTGTAAACGGTGCTGAAGTCACTTTAGACCAAGAGCCAGCAGGACTAGAGGCTTACGGTGTATGGTCGTTAAGTACTCAACAGGTAACAAGCCAGTTGTTTAAGGCTCTATCTGTAAAAGAGGAAAGTAAGGGCAAATATACCATCACAGCCTTGCAGCACGAGCCACAAAAAGAAGCGATTGTTGACAACGGGGCGAAGTTTGAACCGAAAGCGACATCAATCTTATCTGTGCCACAGGTGAGCAATATCGGGGTAACGGTTAATTCCGACGGTAGAGTTTCGTTTGCTGGCGATGTAACAGGCGGTAACGGTATTATAAAGTATGATTTTCGCATCTATAAAGATGGTGTGTTATACGACATCCGATTAAGTCAAACATCACCAAATCTAAACTTAGACGACTTAGAAAATGGCGAATACACCGTTGTAATCTTGGTTAAAAATGAGAAAGGTCAAGTATTAAGCGAAAGAACGCAAACCTTTGTCATTGATAAACCTCCAGCACCAACAGGCGTAAGAGTAACGGGTGGACTAGGAAATATCACAATCGAATGGGATTGGATTAACGATGCCACAGCGACAGAGATTTTTGTTAGCGAAACGGACGATATTAAAACCGCTACACGCCTAACAAGAGTTACTGCGAAAATGTACTCGCACGAGGTCGGGGCTAAACAGGTTAGATATTACTGGCTAAGACATACTCGAGGCGTAAATGTTGGCCAATTTAGTCAACAGAGCGGATTGCGTGGCGAAAGTGCGGTAGATATTGATGCAGAGTTAGAGGTATTAAACAAAAAACTCTCTCAAAACATCGTAAATGAAGTTATCGACACAGCTTTACCTGCTCGAAACCTAGACTTGATTAAAACGGTTAATGGTTTAAACACTGGCGAATATCAAGGTCATAAACAGGTTTACAACACCGTAGACGGTAAACTTTATACTTGGAACGGTAGTAAATACCTTGAAAACGGCATTGATATAAACGGAGTCAAGATTAAGACAACTCAATTAGTCGGCACACTACAAGCTGACCAAATTGGGGCTAACACAATCGGAGCAGGTGCGTTACAGGCTGGAGCTGTGCGAGCTGAACACATGGCAGCATGGCAGATTACCGCTGACAAAATGGCTATTGGGCTTGGCGGAAACCTATTATACAACCCAATATTTGATAATGATGGCTATGGATGGTGGGGGTTTGGTGCGACTGGTGGAGATTGGGCGGGATGTCCAGTGCCGTCAGCGTTTGGGCGTACGTATAATAAAAACCAGTATTACCCCAAAGGCGAGAAAAACGAAGCTTGGAGACTGATTGCAATTAATGGCACATCGCAGCAGTTTAACACTCTCATAGATAAGAAGGCTTGGATTGATGTATCACGACAATTTGTTAATGTAGTTGCCAACAAGTGGTATATAGCAAGCGTTTATGTTGGAGGGTTTAACTGTGCTGGCGAGTTGGTTATAGAAAGTTATGATGCGGACGGATTAAGTTATCAAGGACTTTTAGCACTATCAATGACTGCCGGCGATGAAAATATCCACAATAAACCATCTAACTTCATATCGGCTCATAGTGGGTGGTTTCAGGACGGACTAAGCCAAAACGCAGGGCGAGCCTTTGTTAAGTTTAAAGCGCCTGCAACTGGAAAAATACTACTTTTAATAAGAGTTAATCATTTCTCAAGGGATAAAACTCATGCAGCCTACTACGTGTCTCGACCAATGCTTGAGGAGTGTACAGAGCACACAACTCAACCTAGCCCTTGGCAAAATGCTGGTGTAACAGCCATTCACGGTGGCTCGATTGTCACTAACTCAATCACCACTCAACAAATGGCGGCTAATAGTATTACTGCCAATGAGATTGCAACTGGTGCTGTAGCGGCTAAACATATTGCAGCAGGTAGTATCGGAGCAGAGCATATCGCTACACGGTCATTGACTGCCGATAAGATTAATGTGTCTAAACTATCTGCTGTTAGCTCTAATATGGGTGATATTAACGGTGGGTCGCTTAATATTAATAATAGATTTAAGGTTAGTCGAGATGGCCAAGTTGAAATGAGGGCGGCAACTGGTAAGGTCGGAATGGTTGTAAACAACGAAAGCATTATTGTTTATGACGAGAGAGGAAACGTGCGAGTTAAAATAGGTAAATTATGATTAGTTTAATCTTATTTGTATCGATTGTATCGATTGTATCGGTTGCTTTGTTATTGGTTTTGTTAAAGCGAAAACGGAGGGTAAAGGTGGCCAATCAAGGAATTGAAACTTATGACGCCTCAAGCAATATAACATTCTCAACAGAGAATAGGTTATTTAAGTATATAGGGTATAAAGACTTGCCGATAGGTAGCTTTAGTATAACCGCTGGTACGAATGTAGGGAATGTTGTTTTTATTCCAATTACGCTCTCGACCAACAATCAAGAGCTATCTCATCAAGTGGCTATAGCGGTTGATATGCCGTATATTTCAGAGGCGAGAGTTAGCGGAAATACTTTTTCTGGAGTTGTTAAGTCGCCAGTAGATTTTCGCTATGAGGGCTCACTTAGAAATAAACCTCTAATTAGAGTTTTTTATGGAGTTTACTAATGTACGGATTTTTAGGCATTACAGATGTAAATGACGGCTTTTTAAGCATGTCTCTACAAAGACGAGGACGCTCTCAATTCTCCAACAACTTCGCCAATATTGCTGCATCTGACACCGATATTATTGTTATATCTAGTTGTAATGGTGATGTAGCGCAGTTTAAGAAAAATGGCGGAAATATAGTTTTATACAGCCCAAATGCAACATACGTTGAGTATTTAATATTTAATACAAACACAGCCAAAAGCAGCGGATATGGAATAGAAACGTATGATAGCAATGGTCGAGTTGTTTTCTCATCAAACCATAAATTCCTTAGACCGATCAAGATCGTAGATACAAACTTAAACAAAGGCACTTTCACCGAAACAACAAAAGCAGGTGGAAAACACGGAGTTATTCTTTCTAACTATGGATTTCGCATAAATATCACGCCAGATTACTGCCGAAAAATAATGAGAAGTATCAGGGTTGATAATCAAATCAAATTCAGCTCTATCAATCACGATGCTCAAGGTGCTGGAAGAATAGGCATGATATATAACGATGATTCATTCTACGCTAACGCAATCATTGTTGATATTACAGGGTATTAACAGGAGCAAATATGACAACATTCAACAAAATCTTAAACCCAATGTATTCGGCTATTGCTGCATACTCAAAACAAGAGGACAGCTCAATTAATGCTAAGTATGTATTAGGTACTGGTGAGGATAGTGACGGCTCCGTGACTAACTTTACACCTATCATCTCTGAGTATAAATGGATTGATGCTGCCACAGCTAAAGAGTTAATGAGCAAACCATTAACTAAAGATGATATTGGCAAAACGACAGAGCAGATTGACCTGGATAGAATTTATGCTTATTTGAAAGAGAACGGTCAAATCGTAATCTAATAGGTCTTAATAAAACTAACCGCACTTTGAGCAATCATTGTGCGGTTTCGTAGCTGCTATTTTTTTAATCTAACAATTCTGCTATTTCTTCCATGTTCGGGGCATAATAGACATTTTGTAATATCCGAATGTCTTTATGTCCTGAGATTTTAGCAAGTGTCATCACGTCAACCTTTTTAGCCAATCTTGTTAAAGCCTCTCTTCTCGTATCATGGAAATGTAAATATTCTCGGTTAGCTGTTTTTTTGAGCTTTCTGAATGTTGCATCTAGAATATTAGACTTCACCTGAAAGCAAGTATCACCTTGCTCAATCTCATCTTTTAATCTCTCAAGTATCTTCACCGCTGCTTTGGTTAATGGCACAGTTCTTGAACTACCATTCTTTGTTATCGGTAAAAATGCCGTTCTTTTTTCTAAATTAACATTATCCCAAGTAAGATTACATATTTCACCAGCTCTCATCGCAGTTTCAACAGCAAATAACATTGCTGCACCTGTGCGGGCCTTAGCGGTTTTTAAGCTCTCATTATATCCGCTAATCTTGATAATCTCGTCTATATCTTCTTGTGTAAATCTTTGCGTTCTTGGCTTGCTTGCTTGTGGCTGTTGTAGTCCAACCATAGGGGAGTTTTGAATATATCCCCAACGCTCAACGGCAACTTTGAATATATGCCCGATAGTGGATAACTCCCTGCGAACACTTTCGCCCTTGACGGTTTCTAATCGCTCTTTAATCCACAACTCTAAATCTTGGCGAGTAACATCAGATATATACTTGTCTGTGATAGGGTGGCGTAGAAAACGAGTTAAACGATTGAATTCGTGCTTTTCGCCTCGTTTCGTTGGCGTAACCTCATTCAAATAACGCTTAATTACGTCTGAAAACATCGTTTCTGGCTGCATACCATTGGCTATTAACTCTAATTTCTTTTCTTCTTCCGCCCCCCAGAGGATAGCCTCTGTCTTTGTTGAGCAGGTTTTGGACTTTCTTTTGCCGTCCCGATAGACCTCTACACGCCATCTATCACCACGTTTTCTAACTGTTGCCACTTTGCTTAATCTCTAAACGTAAAAACTCACCAAAAATTAAACCGTCTGGCGTAATTTTGGCGTAATCGGTGCATAAAAATATATAAAAATACATAAAAACTTGCAATACTGGATAAGATTAAAAGAGTGGAGAAGTGATATTTGAGTGTCGTAAAGTGTTGATTTTATTAACTGAAAAGTATAAAAGAAAAATCCCCGTCCAATGAACGAGGATTATAATATGGTGCCTAGGGTCAGTTTCTTTCTGTATTGATTTTGAAAGATATTTTTAACTTTTGGCGTAATTTTGGCGTAGTTGCTCTAAAAAGGATTGATAAAAATATCCTTGTTTTGAGTATTATATCACAGAAGTGAATTGTGCCAATGGTGGGAAATTTGAAAGGCTATTTAATGCGCTTGGCATTAATTCTACACCAACGGATAACTTCGCCAGCTATCCATCTCGGGTGTGATTTCTCTTTCAATCTCACGCCTTTTGGGAAGCTAGGTTGTTTAACGATAAAGTTCGCAGTATGTTGATAAGGGCATCCGACAAGAGCGGCCACATAATCAAGAGGGATTAAGTTCTGACTTTTCTCGGTAAAAGCCGATACTGCCATAATCTTAATTGCCTCTGACATTTCTTTCTCTGCTTTATCTGATAGTTGTATTTTATCCATAAAAGCTCCAATAAAAAACCGCCTATAAAGAGCGGTTATTAATTATTCTTCATTCCGTTTATTCTGTTCGAGCCATTCCTTCACATCTTCACCACTCCAGCTAAGGATATGCGGCTGAGGATATATAGGCTTTGGAAATTTGCCAGCTTGAACAAGATTATAAAGCTCATCTTCGCTAAGTTTTGTCGCCTCGCAAACAAGAGCTAACGGCATTAGAGCAAACGGAGTGAAGTTAGTTTTGATTTCAGCTTTTTCCATATTCATCACCTTAAATTTTTTGAATATGATAGCATATTATTCATCTTTCGGCGGTTCTGGAAGTGGTTGCCAACAGATAACCGATTCTAATGCAGGAAAAAATTTCCAGTTATTCTCATTATCTCTCAAACCTATAGTAATGATATTGCTGTTATACCACTTCCCATAAACTAAGACTCTTGCATAAACAGGCGGTAGTTTGTCGCTGCACTTAATCCATCCATTGTTTTCGCTCATTTATCCCTCCATTCGAATGGAAAACCCACCGTGACGAAATACAACATTATGATCATCCTCAGTAAGTTTTTTCATTAATTGATATGTTTTAGGACATCTGCCGGAATCTTTTTCTTCGTTGAGTAAACGCTCTAACTCATCCCAATGTTCCACCAGTTTTGCCCAAATTGGGGAAATCTCTTTCATCTTATAAAGATAATCTCGCATTTTCGGTACTCGCTCTAATAACTTCACGCAACGAGATAAATCGCTCGGATCAAGCGGATAACTTTTACGTCTTGGTATCACATCAAAACCAATCACAAATGCCATACATTTACTACTCAGCCCAACATCGACATCATCAGCTAACCATTGAATAATTTTTTTCTGCATATTTACTCCATCATACTCTTTATAAAATCAACCCATTTTTGAGCATCTTCTCTTGTGCGAAAGCATTGGCCATTTCTCATTAAGTTAACGGCTGAATCTACATAAGACGAGAAATATCTAACCACTCCATCGTTTAAATAGAAAAACTCATCGCCAATATGTGGCTTAAACGGCTTAGGTAAATCTTCAATGCTAATCTTTGGCTCTTCCCACATTCCAATGATGTCATATTCACGGGTCGTACGATATTTTGCTATACCTAGCACATTCCAAGATGTATTGTTGATGTAATTACATTCAAGTCTATACCCAACTAATGGGTACATTCCCACTTTTACATTCAGGCTCTTAATATCGTCAAGTAAGTTGTATTTTATATAGGCTTTATACCCATTTCTCAACATTACAGGCTCACCATTCAAGGCTGCTTTTAGGTCAAATTTTTTCATTTTCCTTCTCCTAAAACAAAAGGCGCTCGATTGAAACGCCTATTGGATTTGTTAAATATTGATTTACTGCTTAAGATTTACCACTGGCAAAATATCAACAAGTGGTCGAGAAATATTGCAATCTCGTTTTGCGTTGCGATTTTTGATTGCCCACTCTTTAAAATTTTGTATTTCTTGTAGAGCTAATTTGGCATTGTTAGGAGAGTTGCAAAGATCAATAATATCCTCTCGGCTTTCTCCATCGAGTAAAATCCAGTATTCTTTTACTGTTCTTATTGCAAATTTAGCTGTACCACGTGTTGTTTTAAGATGCTCAGATACAAAACAATAAAAAGTGCATTTAAACAACGAATAAGGAATGCTTACATTAATCTCGCTCATTTACACACCTACTTACCCTGTAAAGCAAGAAACTCACTTTGTTTAATTTCGGTTAGGTATTCTGGGATTGCAGGGAATTTATCACCGCCAAAACCATCTGATTTTTCTGGTATTGATACGATAAAGTGGTCACTTGCAACGCCACATACAGACACATAACAAGTGCGTGCGCCAAACACCCAGCAAGTAAGTTTTAATTTTCGCAACATAAAATCATTAAAACCTGGATATTCCGTGAGTATTTGTCTAATAGTTTGGATTTTAGCGTTAAACGCTTTGCCGGCTTTGGTGCGATTGTTGCCGGTAATACTCACTTTCTCACCAGCAAGCATTTCAAATTTATAGGTTTTATCATCTTTTGTTTTGGCAAATTCAGGGTTATCTAAATCGCAAACAATGCCCCATATACTGTTTTCGTCACCTCGCCAACACTCATAAAAAGGGATAGTTGCAAAAATAGCATCAAGTTTTTTCATCTCTGATCTCTCTATCTTTCCGCCATTGCTCATCTAATGATTTAATAGGTTCAACGTCTAATTTACATTTAAAATATCTAAAATTTGGTTTCATTTCTGTTCCTTGTTCTTATCTGTATA
>ERZ773061.923-NODE-923-length-11244-cov-4.248101_pt1 | contig 11244 bp, 21 predicted proteins | sample MGYA00580627_ERZ773061 | MGnify/ENA primary metagenome ERZ773061 (study PRJEB29015, sample SAMEA2738119) | human oral metagenome | biome: human oral; feature: human-associated habitat; material: saliva | place: China | collected 2223 ...
CAAATATATTAAATCAAGCCTTGAGTGTAGGCGTTTAAAAACACACTTCGGGAAGGCGCAACCGTGGTAAATTAGTTTAGGGATGGTAGTTCACTGAGAACGAGAGTAACCTGAACGTTCCCAAGAAAACTACTCCGTGATAGGTAGGTAGAGCGTCAATAGACTTTCAAGATGTTAAAATGGTAACAAGTTCTTTTGCTGACGAAGTAGTTGGTAAGAATTGTGCTAAGTTAGGGCTTCATAACTTCTTTAAGAAAGTACAGATAGTAAACTCATCTGAACAGATTAAACTTATCTTAAAGAAAGCAATTATAGACAGATTGGTAGAAAAACATGAAATTTAAGAACAGCGATAAGAGTTTAGTATTGATGATATTGTTAAACATTTTGTAGAAAATCAAGGCAAACTAACTAGTGTTGTAATTGATGTTGAAAGATTAAGTAATAAAGTATTTGTATTAACTATTGAAAGTTGTGATACCAAGTTCTCTAAAACGTTTAACTATCGGTTTATTCAAAAGAAAAATAGTAAATTCAAATTTGAGGAATACTTAATAATGGACTTACTATTAGAATTAAGCGATAAACTATTCAAGAATGGTATTGATTTAGCAATCGTATTTCCTACAACTAACTTTCCTGCAAAACTAGTGTGGAGACCTAGTTTGAAAGAAATGCTCTCATAGACTAAAGGCCAGGTCGTTACCCTCTCAAGGTAAAAATACGGGTTCGATTCCCGTTGGGAGTACTTAAAATTGTCCTGTAGTTTAACGATAGAACATACGGCTCTGAACCGTAAGACAGATGTTTGAATCATCTCAGGACAGCCATGCCTCTGTGATGGAAAGGCAGACATGATAGACTCAAAATCTATTGCTTAAAAGCGTGCAAGTTCAAATCTTGTCAGAGGTACTTAAATATTAGGATATAGCCAAGTGGTAAGGCAACTGGCTTTGAACCAGTTATTTCGCAAGTTCGAACCTTGCTATCCTAGCCATGCTCTTGTGACGGAAATGGTAGACGTAGCGGACTTAAAATCCGCTGTTTGAAAAGACGTGCTGGTTCGAGTCCAGTCGGGAGCACTACGAGTTTGAAATCTCGTTATCAAAATTCATAAATAATGAACTTCTAAAACTCTGTTTACCCAATATGACAAGGATTTTGTCAAGTTTATAGAGATAACATAGGAAGTTTAATTTGGTGGTCTTAGTGTAATGGTTAACACGATAGGTTGTGGCCCTGTTAGTTTGCATTATACTATTATCACAACATGTTGGGGTTATTGTAGTGGTAACATATAAGATTGTGGCTCTTATGAGATGGGTTCAAATCCCATACCTCAACCCTTTAAAATATTATTAGAAAGGTGCTGATATTGTGACTAACTTTATGGTTCAGTTTCCACTTAAAACAGAGAAATATCAAGAGGATATACTAGATAAACGTTTTGAAATTGGTAGACAGATTTACAATTCTCTGGTGAATATAACTCAAAAACGTTATAAAGAGATGATTAAAACCAAAGTATATCGCAATCTTATATCCCAATTATCTGGGGATAAAAACAAAGATAGACTTATTTGGGAACAGATTAACGACATTAGGAAACAATATGGTATGTCAGAGTATTCCTTCTATAAAGATGTAAGGAGATTACAACACCACTTTTCTAAAAATATAGATGCTCTTACAGCACGTAGCATTGCCTCAAATCTTTGGAGAGCATACGAAAAGTTGTTTTATGGGAATGGTGAGAAGGTACATTATAAAAGACAACATTCTCTCAATTCTTTAGAAGGCAATACTAATAGAGTAGGTATTCGTTTTAGAGACGATACAATCTTATGGAATGGGCTGAAAATTCCAGTAGCGGTTGATTACGACAATTATTATGAAAACCAAGCGTTAAAATCAGAGATTGTATATTGTCGTCTTATCAGAAAATTTGTTAGAAAGAAATATAAATACTACGTTCAAATCGTCTTTAAAGGAACACCACCAATCAAAGTTGATAACGAAACTGGTGAAGTAAAACACTACATCGGAGAAGGTGATGTAGGAATAGATATAGGTACATCTACCATCGCTTATTCTTCTGCCACTGATGTCAAAATTTTGGAACTCGCCGACAAAGTGCAAGATATAGAAGATGAAAAACGTAGATTGTTACGAAAAATGGATAGAAGTCGTAGAGCAACCAACCATGATAATTATAACGAAGATGACACGATTAAGGAACAAGGCAACAATAGAGTGGTCTGGAATAAGTCGAATCACTATATTAAATACCAAAATCAATTAAAAGAGTTGTATCGTAAACAGGCAGACGTAAGAAAGTATCAACATGAATGTTTAGCGAACCAAATTATATCTCTTGGTGATACTATTTACGTTGAAACAATGAACTTCTCTGGACTTGCTAAGAGGTCTACAAAAACTGAAAAGAACGATAAAGGCAGATTTAAACGAAAGAAGCGTTTTGGAAACTCGATTGGTAATAGGGCACCTTCGATGTTATTGGGGATTATAGACAGAAAGTTATCCTATTATGGTAAACGATTGATTGAGATAGATACATGGAGTGCGAAGGCAAGCCAGTTCAATCATTTTGATGGTACATACAATAAGAAAAAGTTATCTCAACGATGGAATGATTTTAATGAAGTTAGAGTGCAGAGAGATTTGTATTCAGCGTTCTTAATTATGAATACAGCAGAAGATTTAAAAAGTTTTGATATTAACAAGTGCAACGAGAGATTTGAGAGTTTTTACCAACTTCATAATTTAGAAGTTGAACGATTAACAGGACATAAAAATTTAAATAGTATAGGAATTTAAAAACATTTATAAAAGTTATTTACAATATAAAGAAGGTATTGTATAATATAAATAGGTCTCGATACGGGCCTAATGCTATCGCCAATTTACTCAATGGAGTAATTGATAGTGAAAGTCTTATGGAAATAGATTAGCCTTATACGCTTTCGAGTGTATTTGAAAATCTACGTACATAAGAACCCAATGTAAGTTGGAGTATCAGGGCCCTGTCAATATGAGTTCAATTCTCGTAGACTACCCTTTATGCCCTTGTGAATGGAATTGGCAGACATGTCGGTCTTAGAAATCGATGCCTCACGGCGTGTGAGTTCGAGTCTCACCAAGGGCACTATATTTCCTCTTCGTATAATGGATAGTATATTGGTCTACGAAACCAAGGATAAGAGTTCGACTCTCTTAGAGGAAGCCTATTAAATCAAAGAAAGGAATAGTTTATGAGTACAAAAGATTTTGAAGTAACAAATGATTTAAAATTAAATAGTATCACTCATGGCAAAGTGAGTTTAGAAGAAGCAGTTAAGTACATTGTAGACTACCTTTCAGTAGATACGAAAGCAAGGTATGAGATTGCGATTGGAACAGACTCAATGACAAGAAGCCAGACAAAATTTGCTCTTGCTATCGTAGTTCATCGAAATACAAATGGGGCAATCTTCTTCTCTCGCACGTTCACTCATTCAAAGTTCAACAAGAACATGTTACACGAGAAGTTGATAAGAGAAACATCAATGTCGATTGATACAGCAGTATATATTGCAGAAGAGTTAAAGAAATATGGTATTGATGTACTGGATAAGGATAGTAACATTGATTTCCAAGTTCACATGGACATTGGAACGAAAGGCGCAACCGCTGAATTTATCTCAGAGTTAGAAGGCTGGGTGACTGCCTACAGTTTCAAATATAAAATTAAGCCTGAATCTTATGCATCTTCAACGATTGCTGACAAATTAAGTAAGTGAGTTTTAGGGATTCTCAATTATTAAAAATCTCTAACATGGCACAGTGGACAAGTGGATAAGTCAGTGGTCTGCAACACCACTAATCGTGAGTTCGAATCTCACCTGGGCCTCCATGGACTGTGAGCAAGTGTGGTCATTGCGACCGGTTGAAGCCCGGTAGAATTTGGTTCAATCCCAAAACAGTCCACTTTTAAAACCTATCCCTATGGTGTAATGGTAGCACAACGGCCTCCAAAACCGTTTGGTGAGAGTTCGAGTCTTTCTAGGGGTGCTTTTTATTAAAAACTATTTACAAAATTTTTTCTTTGTATTATAATGTATCTGTAAACAAAGAAGAGGTACTAGACTATGGAAACTATGACTCAAATCACAGATAAATTATTAAGCGAATTGTCAATCGTATTTGTTAGAGATAAAGAAGAAGGTCACTATCGTGGTATTGAACTTATGGGTGACTATAGACTAAAAATAGAACTTGTTTTAGACAATCGTGATGAAATGGTGCAGATTGGTGCCGTATTGTATAGTGGTCCCATCAAGTTTGAGTTTGAAACATTTGCAAGTGTTACTAGCAAGTCTGTTTTAAAGGAAGTTGACACTATTGTAGAAAATGCCAAGAGTTTAGTTAAGTCTATTGAAACATTCACTAATAAGAAAGGTGTATATTCATATTAAATAGGAGATTAGACATGTTAGAGAGAAAGACATTAGAAAATGTAGTAAAGGTTTCAAGATTATTTGATAAAAGAATTACTGGTCGTATGTTTTTTGCACGCACTATGGACTCATCACATGATACGATGTTTAATATGATTTCTATTTGTGCTGAAGGCATTTTCTTAGTTCATGATGAATGGGGAGAGTGCCAGACTTGTGTAGAAATTGAAAAAGTTAAATCAATCTATGAGGTAGTAGATATAAGAAATAGAACAGTAGGCAAGAAGTTATTTAACTTATCATGGTAAATAAAATCATATTCACTGTTTTCAATAATAAATAGTGAATAAAAATGCTGTCATACCCAAGTTGGTTAAGGGGCCTGGTTGCTAACCAGTTAGTTCGTCTAAACAACGGAGCGTAGGTTCGAGTCCTACTGACAGCGCCTATATTTTAGAAGTAAGTGAGATATTTTTAAAATATCTCACCTTTTCTATTTACAAATGTTAAAAAGTGTGATAATATAATCCTGTAAAAGAAAGAGGCACACACTTATGAAATTCACCATCAAGACAGAGTTAAAGACATTCACATTTACAGAACATGATGTAATTATGTTCAATGGTGCAAGATATATTCTAATCACACGGTCACCAAGACCTGGATATGGATTTGGTGATGTAAATATTCCTGTTAGACTTGCAGAAGAATGGATTAAGAGTGGCGCATTAGTAGAGTGTGGAACATACAATAACACAGAATTACCATTATATAAATTCGTAAGAGAGGCACAATAAACATGGATATTGAAACACTTAGAGATATTTGTATTAAGTTTCCAGATGTAAGAATTAAAGCTATTAAAGATAAACAATTAACCGAACATTACAATACTGGATATGGAAGTTGGAGATATGAATATTCAGAGCCTGCATTATTCTTTAATGGTAATGGATATATGACACTTGAAGATTTAGTTCCATGTTTAGATAGATTAGCAAGTGGTGATGAGTTTGAAGGTTATAAAGGTGGTTTGTCCTCTTATATATATGGTTCTCCTATTCATTTTGAGTATGCTGATTATTGTTACGCAGACCGTAATTTGATTGAATTTATCCATCAAGATGATATGACTGATGATTTGGCTAAATATTTAAAAGGCGAATAAGTTTATATGATAGTTAGAGAACTTTTAGATAAATTAAATATTAAAGAAGAAGATGTAATACAAATTGGTGACGACTCATATTCAAGAAATGAATTATATTCACTACCTAAGAATGAATTAATTTTTGATAAAGAGGTAAGTGAAATTTATATTAATGTTTATGATGGGTGGCAATATGACGATACTGGTAAGGAATTTCTTGTAGGTTTCACAACAATAATTTGTGTTGAAGTTGAGGAAGAATAATTATGTTAGTTAATGAAGTTCTTAATAAGCACAAAGATTGTAACTTCTTAGTAATAGACAATCAATATGGAGAATGCATTTTAGAAACAGATGATTTAAGAAATCTCAATAAAGATATATTAAATAAAGAGGTTGAAGAGTATCACCACTATTATGATACCTATACATCAGAAGATTATGAAGGTAGAGAGTTCATTGTTGCAGAATTAGATATACTCGCAATAGTTTTAAAGGTGTTAAACTATGACAGTTAGAGACTTATTAACGGCGGCAGAAGATTATCTTGAAGTTAAAATCATAAAAAATAATGAAGAGTTATTTTGGAATGAGATTGATGGTTTGTATGACATAGATAAAGAACTTTTAGATATGACTGTATTTAGATATGATTATGAAACCGTTGTAGTGTTGGACTCTATTATGAGTGCAAATTACAGAATTATTTTAATTGAGGTACAATAGATATGACAATTAGAGATTTAGTAGAGAATGTGATTAAAACAGATTCTAAAATTGATGGTATTGAAATTATTAAGGGTAGCACTCATCACATTTTTACTTTAAAAGTTTTTATGGATTACTACTGTTACCCAGAATATCTAAACAATAAAGTCAAGAAATTCAATGTTAGAACATATGAAGAGTATAGTGATGATTTTGATGTACCGCCTTATGTAAAATGCACATACAAATTTATCGAGATAGAGGTAGAATAAGAGATATGAAAAAGAAATAAACAGTGAGAGACGTTCCAAACAAGTCCTACTTTGATGTATTAGTAATCTCATCAAACGGTCAAGTGTTAGATATGAGAACAATGGATGATAATGTCCATATCTTTGAAGGATTACTTGATTTAAAGGTAAAGAATGTTAGTAGCGAAATTAGTCGAGAATATTGTTCTTGGGATGACAATGCTGGGTATCGTAATAAAACAATATTAACGATTGAAGTGGAATATAAAAGTAAGTAAAATAAAAAAGAAAGATAGTTAAGAGGTGTTTAATATGGAATTAATTAATATTGAAAAAGAGTTAAAGAATTTTGGATGTGATACGTTTCGGTTTGATAAAATTGGTGAAGTCTCGTTTCATCAACATTTTGGTGACGCATATTTGCATGGTGAATTTCAGAAAAGCGAAGAGTCATATCTAGTAACGGTTTTCGTTGAATTCCTCGTTAACGTATCTTTCTCTAAAGATTCTTATAATAAAGAAAAACTAATAGAATCAAAAGTATCAAAACATGGCATTAATGAGGAACTTTGTAGAATTGAAGATATTATTGATTTTTTCAAGGAAAGATTTGCTCGAGAAGAAAACATTTTAGATTCTCTTCAATCAAATATTGAGATTGTTGATAATAATGAAAGATTTAGTGTGTGTAAAAAATTATTCAACACATTTTTAAATCTCGGGATTGTTTTTGGTTGTAATGGTGGTGTTCTAAATAGAAGAGGTATGATTAATCTTTATGTAACATTAGAAACCACAAACAATGACCATGCTGTGGTTAGCATTTCCTATGATGGAGTATTAAAATATCAACGATACATCACTATGATAAATGTAGACGAAGAGATTAAAAACATTGAAAAATGTGTAGAACTCTTTAAAGAGAATTTTGTTGACAGTCAAACATTGTTAAAAGAATTAAAAGATTTCTAATCAATTGTTAGAGGTAAACCATGAGTAAGATTGAAAAAATTTTAGAGCATATTAATTCAATTCCTAATTATTCAGCAGGACTGGAGAATAGGAAATTAAAAATTACATATCAATATTACGAAGAAAATATGCGGATGAGTCTAATGCTTTCTTATAGGTTTCTACAATATTATGGTGACGTAATCATATACGATTCTAATAAACACTGTTCTGTATTTGAGTATCGATTCACCTGTTCAGAAGAAAAAGATGTAATTAAGGTACTAGATACTTTACGACATTTCGGTACGTATATTGATGAGAATACTCGAAAATTAAATCTTAAAATAGATAGTGCAGCAAAACAAGGATATTATAGAAGAGGATAATTATGACAATGTTTGAAAAGTTAATTGAGATTTTAGAGTCTTATGATGTATCTGTAAGGCATAATGATGGCATGATATATGCTCATAAAGATATTGGAAAAGATGCATTAGTTTTCGATATTTTAAAATTTAATGATACTTTCTTAGTTAGAATATTCTCAGAAGATTGTGCTGGGGATTTAACTGAGATTTGGGAGTGTGATGTTCTTCGTTCCGACGAAAAGCAGTTGTATAAGATTATTGAGAAAATGAAGAAGGTATTTGAAGAATTTGAGAATTACATTTTAGAAAATGGTTCTGTTAATAAGCCTGTTTTGTTTGAGAGCATCTTAAATATTATTAATTAAATTAAATATTTACAGATTGTTACTATGGTGTTATAATAGTAACAATATCAAATGTATGATAGGAGTTTAAATGGACAATAAAAATATTCAAGATAAAATATCTACTTTATTAAAAGAGTATAATTATGTTGAATGTAAGAATGCATTAGGTGAAACGATTAAAGCTAAATACATATTACAAGAGTATGGAGAACTATTTGTTGTTGAATCGGTATCAGATTTAGAATTTGAATTAGTTATGCCTATCAATGAAGTGGTTTCTGTTGTTGGTATAAATAGAAGATAAATAAGGATGGTAGAAGTTATGACGAGAGAAGAGTTATTTTTAAAAGTAAATAAGGAAGCAGAAGTATTATTGGAAAACGGTTTTGAATTGGTTACAGATTATAACGAAGCACGATTGTCTGCGAAAGTTTATGAAAAGATGGTTGGTTCTAAACGTTTTATTGTTTCCATTTCACGTGAAGGTTCGTTTTTCATGGTTAAAACAAGAGTAGATATAAACAAATTAGGATTAGAAAACAAGATTAAGTTTACTTTAGAGACATATTCAATTGTGGAAGATAAAACTAAAGAGGCTATTAAGACGATAATTGAGTTATCTAATGGGCTCTTATAATAAAATTAATATTTAGTTACAAACTATTTACAGAAAAATAAATTTAGTGTATAATAAAATATGGTTAAATCAATTTAACGATTGAACTGTTAAAATAATTTAACTATATACAGACAATTTATTTGTGATAAAATAACAAAGAAATTAAGAGTTGAATAGAGGAGAGAGTTTATGAGTAAAGTTAAAAAGATTTTAAAGTATATTGATTCTATTAAAGAATACAGTGGTAAACTAGAAGATAGAAAGTTGAAAATTGATTATGAACAAGAAACCCAAGAGCGTTATTTTGGTATGCATATAACACTTTCGTATAACACAAACTGGTATTCTGGTGATGTGCTTGTTTATAATTCTGATAATGGTCATTATTTTTCCTTCAGAGACAATTTCACTTGTTCAAAAGAGGAAGAGGTAATTAACGTGTTAGATATATTAAGACATTTTAGTGAGACTATTGGAGAAAATATTAGACAGGTACGTTGTGATGTAGACCGTGCATCTAGTCTAGGACATTCGCAGGTTGATTTAAAACGTTCTAACCAGTACCTATTAACAAAGTAATTAAACTTAGTAATACATAAAGAAAGAGGTAATAAACATGTCACATTTCACAGTATTAGTAGTAGACACAGAAAATCAGAAGTCAGTAGACGATTGGATGGAACCATTTTATGAAGGTTTAGAAGAAGATAGATTACTTGATTGGAGTGTACAAGATGTACTAAAGTATTTCAAGGAACACAATGTTGATTTCCCATACGACCATGTAGATGAGTCTAATCTTGTAGAATACTTAGAACGTGCAGAGGAGTTAGAGTTTGACACTTCCGAACATGATAATGAAGGCAACCTATATTACTTAGGTAACAATAACGCTAAGTGGGATTGGTACGAAATCGGTGGTAGATGGTCTAACATATTAAAGAAGTTAGATGGTACAAGATGTGATGAGTGTGAAGTCAAAGACTTAGACTTGTCATTAGATACAGAATTGTACAACGAGGCAAAGCGTTTCTGGGAAGTTGTTGTTGATAACCAACCTCTCACAGATGTTGAGCGTCCTAGTGACTTCTTCACTATGTACAAGCCAGAATATTACACAGAAATGTATGGCGATAGAGATAACTTTGCTAAGAGTTATGCATCATTTAACACATTCGCAATGTTACTAGATGGTGAGTGGTACGAACAAGGAAAGATGGGTTGGTTCGCAATGAGTGACACAACAAAGGAATCCTTAGAGAAGTTCACAGATTTCATGGATAAGACATTAAGAGAACTTAAAAAGACACATCCACACGCAACAGTAACGCTTGTGGATTGTCATATCTAAGAATTGTTGTATAATATAATTGTGATCGGAATGTTGAGAAACGTACCGATAAAGAAAATTTTAATTGGAGTAAAAGTAAACACAAAATATCATCTTACAGATTATTATTCAAAAAATTTCTTTAAAAATTTAATAAAAATAACTCCAAGGTGGCTGTAAAATTTTCTAGGCTCTAGTGACATGATTAGCCAAACATTTTATAAATTCCAGTTTTGAACATGTCTATAAGAGGCCTTTGGTGTTGTATATGGATTGCCGAGTACTGGACAATGACAGTCCATACAACACTAATATAAGTCCTATGAAAAGCAAGTCCTGTATTTCGAGGTGGAATACCTCAAGGTCGATCGAAAGTTTCGTGTGCTTTGTCTGGTTAGTTGTAAAGACAACCTATGGGCGTGACTAACAAAAAAGCGCAATCATTTTTAAGAGAATATATTTATGCAAATATTTATTTTGATTATAGTTTTGTTCACAATGTTATTTTTAGTAAATTTTAAGTTAAGTTTATCAGGTAAGTTGTACACAATTAAAGATGCATTAATTGACACAACTATAGAAACTATTGTGATATTATTTTTCTTAATAATAATATTAGCAATGTCAAAAACTATTTTATATTATTTATAAAAATTATTTACATTTATTGGAAATTGTAGTATAATAAATTTAGAATTATTATTTCTTCAAAAATATGGTTCTGTGGCGTAGTTGGTTAACGCATATCACTTTTAATGATAGGAGCGACAGTTCGAGTCTGTCCAGAACCACTTAACATGGCGAGGTATATCAGTTGGCAGATGGTGAGAGTCATAATCTCAAGGTCGCTGGTTCGAGTCCAGCCCTCGCAACTTTTAAAAACATAAGAGTAGATGTAAAGTCTACTTTTTAAATTAATAAGAAGAGCGTTATTAGAACAAAAAGGATTAGTATATGAATTTTATTGAAGAATTACAATGGCGTGGCTTGGTCAAAGATTGCACGGATAAAGAAGGACTAGGCGAACAACTTAAGAATCCAACAACAATCTACTGTGGAT
>ERZ773061.926-NODE-926-length-11241-cov-2.836313_pt1 | contig 11241 bp, 5 predicted proteins | sample MGYA00580627_ERZ773061 | MGnify/ENA primary metagenome ERZ773061 (study PRJEB29015, sample SAMEA2738119) | human oral metagenome | biome: human oral; feature: human-associated habitat; material: saliva | place: China | collected 2223 ...
AGCTTCCTGAAGGATTCGACCGACAACTATTCGGACGGTCTCTTGGAACTCTACCGCAAGATTCGCCCGGGCGAGCCGCTTTCGGTGGAATCCGCGCGCGGTCTCCTGGACTCGATGTTCTTTGACGCACGCCGCTACGATCTTGCGCGCGTGGGCCGCTATAAGTTTAATAAGAAGCTCCACTTAAAGAACCGCGTGGTCGGCAAGGAGCTCCTGGAAGCCGCGGTGGACCCGAACACCGGTGAGATTCTCGCGGAGAGCGGTACGATACTCACGAGAGAGCTCGCGACCGAGATTCAGGATGCGGGCATTCCCTTTGTCATCGTAAGAGGAACGAGTTCGGAGGACCGCCGTTTAAAGGTGCTCTCGAATCTCATGGTCGACATCCGCAACTACGTCGACATGGAGAATCCGACCGAGTACGGCATTGTGGAGCCGGTCTACTATCCGGCGCTCATGAAGGTCATACGGGAGGCAGAGGCAAACGGAGCCGATGTCAAGAAGTATGTGCAGCGAAAAGCGGATGAGCTGATTCCGAAGCACATCACGCGGGAAGATATTTTTGCCTCCATCAACTACAACATGCAGATCGAAGAGGGCATCGGTACGACCGATGACATTGACCACCTCGGTAACCGCCGCATCCGCGCGGTCGGCGAGCTCCTGCAGAACCAGTACCGCATCGGTCTGTCCCGTATGGAGCGCGTGGTCAGAGAGCGCATGACCACCCAGGACATCAGCGAGATTACGCCGCAGTCCCTGATTAACATCAAGCCGGTCACGGCGGCGGTCAAGGAGTTCTTCGGTTCTTCCCAGCTCTCGCAGTTCATGGACCAGAACAACCCGCTCTCGGAGCTCACGCACAAGAGAAGACTCTCGGCCCTCGGTCCGGGCGGTCTCTCGAGAGATCGTGCGGGCTTCGAGGTCCGAGACGTCCACTACACGCACTACGGCAGAATGTGCCCGATCGAGACCCCCGAGGGTCCGAACATCGGTCTCATCAACTCGCTCGCAAGCTATGCGCGCATCAACCCCTACGGCTTTATCGAGGCGCCCTACCGCGTGGTCGATAAGTCCGAGGATCCGAAGAATCCGCGCGTCACGGACGATGTCGTGTATCTCACCGCGGATGAAGAGGATGAGTTCTTTGTGGCCCAGGCAAACGAGCCGCTCGACGAAGAGGGACACTTTGTCCACAACAATGTCTCCGGTCGACACAAAGAGGAGACTTCGGCGTTCCAGAAGCGCCTCATCGACCTGATGGACGTCTCGCCGAAGATGGTCTTCTCGGTCGCGACGAGCATGGTCCCCTTCCTCCAGAACGACGACGCAAACCGCGCGCTGATGGGTTCGAACATGCAGCGTCAGGCGGTGCCGCTCATGCTGACGGATGCCCCGGTCGTGAGCACCGGAATCGAGGCAAAGGCGGCGGTCGACTCCGGCGTCTGCCAGGTCGCACACCACGCGGGTACCGTTGTGATGAGTTCGGGCAGCGAAATTACGATACGTCGGGATGACAACGGCGAGATCGAGCACTACAAACTCACGAAGTTCCAGCGCTCGAACCAGTCGAACTCCTATAACCAGAAGCCCATTGTAAACGCGGGCGACCACGTCGAAGCGGGCGAGGTCATTGCGGACGGTCCTTCGACCCACGACGGTGAGATCGGTCTCGGCAAGAACCCGCTGATCGGCTTCATGACCTGGGAAGGTTATAACTACGAGGATGCCGTGCTTCTTTCCGAGCGCCTCGTCCAGAACGACGTCTTCACCTCGATTCACATTGAGGAGTATGAGTGCGCATCGCGCGATACGAAGCTCGGTGCGGAGGAAATCACGCGGGATGTCCCGGGTGTCGGCGACGACGCGCTGAAGGACCTCGACGAGAACGGCATCATCCGCATCGGTGCGGAGGTCCGCGCCGGCGATATTCTGGTCGGCAAGGTGACGCCGAAGGGCGAGACCGAGCTCACGGCGGAGGAGAGACTGCTCCGCGCAATCTTCGGTGAGAAGGCCAGAGAGGTCAGAGACACCTCGCTCAAGGTTCCGCACGGCGCTTACGGCACCGTCGTGGAGGCGCGCGTCTTTACGAGAGAGAACGGCGATGAGCTCTCCCCGGGCGTCAACCAGAACGTCCGCATTTACATCGCACAGAAGAGAAAAATTTCGGTCGGCGACAAGATGGCAGGCCGACACGGCAACAAGGGTGTCGTGTCGCGCGTGCTCCCGGTGGAGGACATGCCCTTCCTGCCGAACGGCCGCCCGCTCGATATCGTGCTGAACCCGCTCGGCGTTCCGTCGCGTATGAACATCGGTCAGGTCAAGGAGATTCACTTCTCGCTTGCGGCTAAGGTGCTCGGCTTCAACGTGAGCTCCCCGGTCTTTGACGGCGCGGACGAGAACGACATCATGGACATGCTCGAGATGGCAAACGACTACGCGAACGGCAGCTTTGAAGACTTCAAGGCGAAGTACGGCGAGGTCTTGAACCCCGAGGTCATGGACTACCTCGAAGAACATCTCGATCACCGCGCGGAGTGGAAGGGTGTTCCGATTCAGAGAAACGGTAAGGTGCAGCTCCGCGACGGACGCACCGGCGAACCCTTCGAGGGCGAGACGACCATAGGCTTCATGCATTACCTGAAACTTCACCATCTGGTTGACGATAAGATTCACGCGCGTTCCACCGGCCCCTATGCGATGGTCACGCAGCAGCCGCTCGGCGGTAAGGCGCAGTTCGGCGGACAGCGTTTCGGAGAGATGGAGGTCTGGGCACTCGAGGCATACGGCGCAGCTTACACGCTGCAGGAGATTCTGACCTTCAAGTCGGACGATGTCGTGGGCCGCGTCAAGACCTACGAGGCCATCATCAAGGGTCAGAACATTCCGCAGGCGGGTGTGCCGGAGTCCTTCAAGGTCTTGCTCAGAGAGCTTCAGGCACTGGGCCTCGATGTGCGCGTGCTCCGCGAGGATGGTGAAGAGGTGGAACTGAAAGAAAATGTCGACGAGGAAAATGTGAGCATGCGCTCCATTCTCGAGGGCGATTCCAGGCGGTACCGTGACGAGGATGGCTTCGCGGAAGCGGGCTATTCGACCCAGGAGTTTAAGGACGGCGAACTTGTGAACGTCGGAGAAGAAGCAGGGGAAGACGACACGCAGGGCGAAGCGTAAGCGCGCTTCACAGTTTCAAGGAAGAAGGAGGCTGTACTGAATGCCTGAAACAACAAAAGGTTACGAGCCGATTACGTTTGACGCCATCCGCATTGGGCTTGCGTCTCCGGAAAAAATTCTGGAGTGGTCGCACGGCGAGGTCAAAAAGCCGGAGACCATCAACTACAGAACCTTAAAGCCGGAGAAGGATGGACTGTTCTGCGAGCGCATTTTCGGGCCGAGCAAGGACTGGGAGTGCCACTGCGGAAAATATAAGAAAATTCGTTATAAGGGTGTGGTTTGCGACCGCTGCGGCGTCGAGGTGACCAAGGCTTCCGTGCGCAGAGAGCGCATGGGGCACATCTCCCTCGCGGCGCCGGTCTCCCACATCTGGTACTTCAAGGGCATCCCGAGCCGCATGGGTCTTATTCTGGATCTCTCTCCGCGCATCCTTGAGAAGATCCTCTACTTTGCCTCCTATGTGGTGCTCGACGGCGGTGACACCGCCCTGTCCTATAAGCAGATTCTCTCCGAGAAGGAGTTCCGCGAGGCGGAGGAGCAGTACGGAGACAGCGCGTTCCGCGCGGGCATGGGCGCAGAGGCTGTGCTCGAGCTCTTAAAGAACATCGACCTCGAGAAGGAATCCGCAGAGATGCAGGAGGAGCTGGAGAACGCTTCGGGTCAGAAGCGCGCCAAGCTCATCAAGCGCCTCGAGGTTGTGGAGTCCTTCCGTAAGTCGGGCAACCGCCCGGAGTGGATGATACTCACCGTTGTTCCGGTCATTCCGCCGGACATCCGCCCCATGGTGCAGCTTGACGGCGGCCGTTTCGCGACGAGCGACTTAAACGACCTCTACCGCCGCATCATCAACCGCAACAACCGCCTCGCGCGCCTTTTGACCCTCGGCGCACCGGATATCATCGTCCGCAACGAGAAGCGTATGTTGCAGGAAGCGGTCGACGCCCTGATCGATAACGGCAGAAGAGGCCGCCCGGTCACGGGCCCCGGAAACCGCGCCTTAAAGTCCCTCTCCGACATGCTGAAGGGTAAGCAGGGACGTTTCCGTCAGAACCTGCTCGGAAAGCGTGTCGATTACTCCGGCCGTTCGGTTATCGTGGTCGGTCCGGAATTAAAGATTTACCAGTGCGGTCTCCCGAAGGAGATGGCAATCGAGCTCTTCAAGCCCTTCGTCATGAAGGAGTTGGTCGAGAACGGCACCGCACACAACGTAAAGAGCGCAAAGAAGATGGTGGAGCGCATGGAGACCGCGGTCTGGGATGTCCTCGAGGAGGTCATCAAGGAGCACCCGGTCATGCTAAACCGCGCACCTACCCTGCACCGCCTCGGCATCCAGGCCTTCGAGCCGATTCTGGTCGAGGGTAAGGCAATCAAGCTTCACCCGCTCGTTTGTACCGCATTCAACGCGGACTTTGACGGCGACCAGATGGCAGTCCACCTGCCGCTCTCGGTCGAAGCGCAGTCGGAGTGCCGCTTCCTCATGCTCTCGCCGAATAACCTCTTAAAGCCCTCGGACGGCGGACCGGTCGCGGTTCCGTCCCAGGATATGGTTCTCGGCATCTACTACCTGACCCAGCAGCGCGACGGCGCGAAGGGCGAGGGTATGTGCTTCAAGAGCCCGAACGAGGCCCTGCTCGCGTACGCGAACCACGAGATTACACTGCAGACCAAGATTAAGGTCCGCTTCACGAAGAAGTGCTCGGACGGCAAACAGCGTTCGGAAATACAGGAGACTTCCGCGGGACGTATCCTCTTCAACGAGATCATTCCGCAGGACCTCGGCTTTGTGGATCGCTCCAAGCCGGAGAACGAGTTGAAGCCCGAGATTGACTTCCTCGTCAAGAAGAAGCAGTGCAAGCAGATTCTCGAGAAAGTCATCAACGTGCACGGCCTCTCCCGCACGGCAGAAGTGCTGGACGATATCAAGGCCATCGGCTACAAGTATTCGACGATTGCGGGCATGACCGTTTCGATTTCGGATATGACCGTCCCGGAGACCAAGAAGGGCCTCATCGCGAAAGCGCAGGCGCAGGTCGAGGAAATCAGCAAGAACTACCGCCGCGGTCTTTCGACCGACGAGGAGCGCTATAAGGAAGTCATCAAGACCTGGCAGGAGACGGATAAGCAGCTCACCAAGGATCTGCTCGAGGGTCTTGACCAGTACAACAACATCTTCATGATGGCGGACTCCGGAGCCCGCGGTTCCGATAAGCAGATTAAGCAGCTCGCCGGTATGCGTGGCCTCATGGCGGATACGACGGGACATGCGATCGAACTTCCGATTACGAGTAACTTCCGTGAGGGTCTGGACGTTCTGGAGTACTTTATCTCCGCGCACGGCGCAAGAAAGGGACTCTCGGATACGGCGCTCCGTACGGCAGACTCGGGTTATCTGACCAGACGTCTGGTCGACGTCTCCCAGGATCTCATTGTCCGCGAAGTGGACTGCTCCGAGGGCAAGGAAATCCCGAACATGGAGATCAAGGCCTTCATGGACGGCAAGGAGACCATCGAGGCACTGCAGGACAGAATCACCGGCCGCTACATCGCCGAGGACATTGTGGATCCGGATACGGGCGAAGTCGTGGTCAAGGCAAACCGCATGGTCACGCCGAAGCGCGCCGAGGCTGTGATGCGCGTCCTTGAGAAGACGGGCAGAACCACGGTCAAGATTCGCACGATACTCACCTGTAAGTGCATGAACGGCATTTGCGCGAAGTGCTACGGTGCCAACATGGCGACCGGCCAGGCGGTTCAGGTCGGCGAGGCGGTCGGTATCATCGCGGCACAGTCGATCGGTGAGCCGGGTACGCAGCTTACCATGAGAACCTTCCACACCGGCGGTGTCGCAGGCGGCGATATCACCCAGGGTCTTCCCCGTGTCGAGGAGCTCTTCGAGGCGAGAAAGCCGAAGGGTCTCGCGATCATCACCGAGATTCCGGGCGTGGTCGAGTTCCGCGATACGAAGAAGAAGCGCGAGATTATCGTCACCAATCCGGAGGACGGCAACTCGAAGACCTACCTGATTCCGTACAGCTCCCACATTGTGGTTTCGGACGGCCAGAGACTCGAGGCCGGCGATGAGCTGACGAGCGGTTCCTTAAACCCGCACGATGTCCTGAAGATTAAGGGCGTCCGTGCCGTACAGGACTACATGCTTCGCGAAGTGCAGCGCGTGTACCGCTTACAGGGTGTTGAGATCAACGATAAGCATATCGAGGTCATAGTCCGCCAGATGCTGAAGAAGATTCACGTGGAAGAGGCGGGAGATGCCGAGATTCTGCCGGGCATCAACATGGACGTGCTCGAGTTCAACGCGATGAACGAGAAGCTCATCGCCGAGGGCAAGGCGCCGGCAGAGGGCAAGCAGATTATGCTCGGTATCACCAAGGCTTCGCTCGCAACGGATTCCTTCTTCTCCGCGGCTTCCTTCCAGGAGACCACGAAGGTGCTCACCGAGGCGGCAATCGGCGGTAAGACCGATCACCTGATCGGCCTCAAGGAGAATGTCATCATCGGTAAGCTGATTCCGGCGGGTACCGGCATGCGCCGTTACCGCAACGTGAAGCTTGACACCGATGTTCGCCCGGAGGATGCGGTCGAGGGCATCTCGGATGAGGATCCTGCGGTGCTGGACATCCGCGATGAAATCGACGAGCGGCTTCCGGAAGATGCTTTGCTCGGCGATATCGAGCAGGCGACGGATGCGTTCTCGGATGAGGGCGCGGATGCCTGAGTTTGCTTGACAAACAACCGAATGAGGCGTATATTGATATGGCGTGTCCTATGGGCATGCCATATTCTTATGTCCGGGAAACGCAAAAAAAAACTGCAGGAACGCAACCGCAGAACACTATCACAAGGAGGAAACAGAAGAATGCCTACATTCAACCAGTTAGTCAAAAAAGGCAGAGAAACTTCCGAGCGCAAGCCCAAGGCTCCGGCGCTTCTCAGAAGCTTCAACTCGCTTCACAAGAAGCCGATTGCCGACAACTGCCCGCAGAAGAGAGGCGTGTGCACCGCCGTTAAGACGGCGACCCCGAAGAAGCCGAACTCCGCTCTGAGAAAGATCGCAAGAGTCCGTCTTTCGAACGGTGTCGAGGTGACGAGCTACATTCCGGGCGAGGGCCACAATCTCCAGGAGCACAGCGTTGTGCTGATCCGCGGCGGAAGAGTTAAGGATCTGCCCGGTACCCGTTACCACATCATTCGTGGTACCCTGGATACCGCAGGCGTCGCAAACCGCCAGCAGGCTCGCTCCAAGTACGGCGCGAAGCGCCCGAAGGCGGCTAAGAAGTAAGAAATCGCCGCAAGTACCAAGCGATCATAGACTCATAAGTGCACGATTGTGATATGTGCTGCAGGTTGCAGGAAATAAATCAGAATCCGCACGAACAACCTAGAGGGATGAGTACCGATGATCTAATTCACGGACGGGGATGGTTCCGTTCGCATAATTAAGGAGGGAAGTAACGTGCCACGTAAAGGACAGACCAGAAAGAGAACTGTTCCGGCAGATCCGGTTTACAGCAACGTTGTTGTGACCAAGTTGGTCAACCAGATCATGCTGGACGGCAAGAAGGGCGTCGCACAGAAGATTGTGTACGGCGCATTTGAGCGCATTCGCGAGAAGACCGGAAAAGAGCCGGTTGAGGTGTTCGAGACCGCAATGAACAACATCATGCCGGTCCTCGAGGTCAAGGCGAAGAGAATCGGCGGCGCAACCTACCAGGTGCCGATCGAGGTTAAGCCGGAGAGAAGACAGGCGCTTGCGCTTCGTTGGCTCACGAGCTTTTCCCGCGCGCGCGGTGAGAAGACGCAGGAAGAGCGTCTTGCAGGCGAGCTGATGGATGCTGCAAACAACACCGGCTCCGCTGTTAAGAGAAAAGAAGATATGCACAAGATGGCAGAGGCAAACAAGGCTTTTGCTCACTACAGATTTTAATTAGGAGGAGAGTCAGTGGCTGCAAGTAAAGAACGTCAGTACCCTCTCGAGAGGACCAGAAACATCGGAATCATGGCTCACATCGATGCCGGTAAAACGACACTGACAGAGCGTATCCTCTATTTCACAGGCGTCAACTATAAGCTCGGCGAGACCTATGAAGGTACCGCTACCATGGACTACATGGCACAGGAGAGAGAGCGCGGTATCACGATTACCTCCGCTGCGACGACCTGCCATTGGACCCTGCAGGAGAGAGCGAAGGTGAAGCCGGGTGCCCTCGAGCACCGCATCAACATCATCGACACCCCCGGACACGTCGATTTCACGATCGAGGTTGAGAGATCTCTCCGTGTCCTGGACGGCGCAGTCGGTGTCTTCGACTCCAAGGGCGGTGTTGAGCCCCAGTCGGAGAACGTTTGGCGCCAGGCGGATACCTACAAGGTTCCGCGTATCGCATTCATCAACAAGATGGATATCATGGGATCCAACTTCTTCATGACGGTCGATCAGATTGAGCATCGCCTGGGCAAGAACCCGGTCTGCATTCAGCTCCCGATCGGTAAGGAGAGCGATTTCAAGGGCATCATCGACCTGATGGAGATGCAGGCTTACATCTACAACGACAACAAGGGCGAGGATATCTCCATTGTTGACATTCCGGAAGAGCTGAAGGACGAGGCGGACGAGTGGCACCAGAAGATGGTGGAGCAGATCTGCGACCTCGACGAAGAGCTGATGGAGAAGTACCTTGAGGGCGAGGAGCCGTCCGTTGACGAACTCAAGAAGGCACTCCGCAAGGGAACCTGCTCGAACGAGGCGGTTCCGGTTTGCTGCGGTACCGCTCACTTCAACAAGGGTGTGCAGAAGCTCCTTGACGCTGTCATCGAGTACATGCCCTCTCCGCTGGACATCCCGGCAATCAAGGGCTGGACGCTGGACGGCGAGGAAGACGAGCGCAAGGCTTCGGATGACGAGCCGTTCTCCGCGCTCGCATTCAAGATTATTTCCGACCCGTTTGTCGGCCGTCTCGCATTCTTCCGTGTCTACTCGGGCACGCTGAATACCGGTTCCTACGTCCTCAACTCCTCGAAGGAGAAGAAGGAGCGTGTCGGCCGTATTCTGCAGATGCACGCAGACAAGAGAATGGAGCTTGACAAGGTCTTCTCCGGCGATATCGCGGCTGCGGTCGGCTTCAAGGCGACCTCGACCGGTGACACGATCTGCGATGAGCAGCATCCGATCATCCTCGAGTCCCTGGATATTCCGAAGCCGGTTATCGACATCGCAATCGAGCCGAAGACCAAGGCGGGCCAGACCAAGATGATTGACGCGCTGCAGAAGCTCGCGGAGGAGGATCCGACCTTCCATGCAACGACCAACGCGGAGACCGGTCAGACCATCATCTCCGGAATGGGCGAGCTGCACCTCGAGATCATTGTCGACCGTCTGCTTCGCGAGTTCAACGTCGAGGCAAATGTCGGCGCTCCGCAGGTTGCTTACAAGGAGACCTTCACCAAGGCTGTGGATGTCGAGTCCAAGTATGTCAAGCAGTCCGGCGGTAAGGGTCAGTACGGACATTGTAAGGTTAAGTTCGAGCCGATGGATGCGAACTCCGAGAAGACCTACGAGTTTGTCAACGCCGTGACCGGCGGTGCAATCCCGAAGGAGTACATCGGGCCGATCGACGAAGGTATCCAGGAAGCTGCGAAGAGCGGTATTCTCGGCGGCTACCCGGTGCTCGGTGTCAAGGCAACCGTCTACGACGGTTCCTACCACGAGGTCGACTCCTCGGAGATGGCCTTCCACATCGCAGGCTCCCTCGCATTCAAGGATGCGATGAACAAGGGCGGCGCAGTGCTGCTTGAGCCGATCATGAAGGTCGAGGTCACGATCCCGGAGGATTACATGGGCTTCGTCGTCGGCGACATCAACTCCCGTCGCGGTCGCGTCGAGGGCTTTGAGGATATCTCCGGCGGTAAGATGATCAAGGCATTCGTTCCGCTTTCCGAGATGTTCGGTTATTCCACGGATCTCCGTTCCGGTACCCAGGGCCGCGGTAACTACTCGATGTTCTTCGAGAAGTACGAGCAGGTTCCGAAGAACATCGCAGACAAGGTGCTCAACGACAAGAAGTGAGCCCGTAGCGGGTATTGATTAAATCCCAAGCATGGGATATAATTCAGACTAGTATATTTTGTAATCTGAGATTCAATTTCGGATTCCACCAAGGAGGAAATATCAATAGCATAGGCTAAATTTGACAGAACTAAGCCCCACTGCAACATCGGCACCATCGGCCACGTCGACCACGGCAAGACCACTCTGACTGCGGCAATCACGAAGGTTCTCGCAACCAGACTGCCCTCCGACACCAACAAGATCATCGCTTTCGAGAACATCGATAAGGCGCCGGAGGAGAGAGAGCGTGGAATCACGATCAACACCTCCCACGTCGAGTACGAGACCAACGCGCGTCACTACGCTCACGTTGACTGCCCAGGCCACGCTGACTATGTCAAGAACATGATCACCGGTGCTGCACAGATGGACGGCGCTATCCTCGTCGTTGCTGCAACCGACGGTGTCATGGCGCAGACCCGCGAGCACATCCTGCTTGCACGTCAGGTTAACGTTCCGTACATTGTTGTCTTCATGAACAAGTGCGACATGGTCGACGATGAGGAGCTTCTTGACCTCGTCGAGATGGAGATCAGAGAGCTCCTGAACGACTATGACTTCCCGGGCGACGATGTCCCGATCATCCGCGGTTCCGCTCTGAAGGCTCTTGAGGATCCGAACGGCCCGTGGGGCGACAAGATCATGGACCTCATGGCAGCAGTCGATGAGGCAATTCCGGAGCCGGAGCACGAGAACGACAAGCCGTTCCTGATGCCCATCGAGGACGTCTTCACGATCACCGGTCGTGGTACCGTTGCTACCGGTCGTGTGGAGAGAGGTACCATCAAGCTCAACGACGAAGTCGAGCTCATCGGTATCAAGGAGGACAGCAGAAAGACTGTCGTTACCGGTATCGAGATGTTCAGAAAGCTTCTTGACTACGCTGAGGCAGGCGACAACGTCGGTCTTCTTCTCCGCGGTGTCAACAGAGAGGACATCCTTCGCGG
>ERZ773061.932-NODE-932-length-11226-cov-8.585265_pt1 | contig 11226 bp, 7 predicted proteins | sample MGYA00580627_ERZ773061 | MGnify/ENA primary metagenome ERZ773061 (study PRJEB29015, sample SAMEA2738119) | human oral metagenome | biome: human oral; feature: human-associated habitat; material: saliva | place: China | collected 2223 ...
ATATATAATATATTAATAATAAATACTTTACAAGTAATTATAGAGGGAGAAATAGCAAACACTTCAGAACAAAGAGAAGAAAGGAAGAGTACTCGAAGAGTCAGGGAATAGCACAAGAGAAGTAGTAAAAAAGCAATACTACTAGAGCAGATACAACCCAAAAAACGCGTAATAATATATAAACATATTATTATACATAAAACATGTAATCAAGTGTTTACGTCCAATTAGGCGCAACTATATGACAAAAAAGAAGAGAAAGACAGTAGGGAGAAAGCAAGAAAAGAGAAATATTAAACAGTAAAACACAAATGAAACACATACAAACGAAGCAATAAAGAGCCAAAAAGGCTGGAGAAAAGAAGATGGAGAAGGAAAGAAAAAGGAATTAAACCAGGATAAAAAATAAACCTCATAAATGACAAATACAAAATAATACTTGTTTATATATTTATATATATAAGTGATACAAAGAGACAAAAACACATAGTATATATTTAAGTATTTATTCTTTTATACTATCATATAAATAACTATTGATATAAATACGGAAACAAGTAAATAGGCATATAACAATGTATTTATATATTTACTTTTATATTCTTTCATGTATAAACATAATAACATAAGTAATTAATCACGTTTTTAACTATATACATCTTTACAGAAAGAAATAAATAATATAAGAAATAAAACCACAAAAACGTAAATAAATTAATTCGTTTATATATATTTATATTATTATACGTACACAGAAAAACATGACGATCGGGTGAAATTGGTAAAGAAGAAACAACGGAAGGAGGATAGGAAGAAGCTGTTAGGGGAAAGAAAAGAGAGAAAATAAAAAGTAATGAATTGGTCGACTGAAGCAGCTGCTGCTGCAGTGAAGGACAAAAAAGGGGTATCTTGACGAAAAATAACGTGCTCATATTTTCAATATTTGCGAGCGAGTGGGGGAGTGGACGGAAATATTTGAAAAATGAAAAGAGAGCCTTCCCAAGCCCCTCCGAAGGAGGGGATGTGCCTGGCGAAGTAAGGTTGGGAGTCATGGTTTGCTGGTGATGAACACTGCAGAAGTCGTTGTATATGACTTGTTGAAGGGGATATTTCTAAGGGATGAACCACAAAGAAACGATGAAGTTGCCGTTTTGGATAGTAGTGGAAAGGAATAAAGGAAAGGGGGGATGGGGCCTCCCCAAGCCCCTACGAAGGAGGGGATGTGCCTGGCGGGGTAGGGGTAGGAACCGAGGTTTGCGGTAGAAAAGCAATTAAATTCCTTATTGAAAAAGGAAGAAAGATAAGCCTGTACGGTGCAAAAACTTTACCATAAAAAAGGGGCTGAACCATAAATAAGTTCAACCCCATGATGAAATAAGTGTGAATTATCTCAACACTACGGCATAAGAGACAAAGAATACTGCCTTATCCTTATACAAATCACCCCTGTAATCATTGTATCTAACGCCCACTCCTATCTCAGAAAAAAAATCGTCAAACACGAATGCTGTGGTATAATAATCACTCTGATAAAAAGAAAGGACACATTTACCACTGTAAGACGACGGAGGAAAGTTGGTGTTATGCACTGCGATGAGTAAATGAGGATAAGGGTTTGGAATGTTTTTCAGTATGTTCCAGACGGTGGGAAGGGGCTATTGCTGACAAGATTTTTCATGATCGGTTTCCAATAGACGACCTTTCGGGTTGTAAAAGAGCACCTTTTGCACGGTAAAAGATGCCCTTTTGAGATGTAAAAGACGCCCTTTTGCAATGCAAAACATGCCCTTTTATAACACCATGTGTAACGCATTGAAAATCTATGGGTTAGAAAGAGGGAAAAAGAAGGATTGGGGAGAAAGAATAAAAAATAAGGGGGAGAAAATGTAAAGATAGTTCAAAGAAAATGCCTCCCCAAGCCCCTCCGAAAGGAGGGGATGTGCCTGGCGGGGTGTCGTGAATAGTATTGGGAAAAGAAAACAATGGGAAATGAAGGGTTGGAAGACAGTATTTTCCGTCAGAAATAAAGGCTTATTTGTTCATAAGTCGGGTGAATTTAAACTCAAAAATAGGGCTGATCCTGTTAATTTATTGGGAAATTTAAAAATAAAACAAGGAGAAATGGAGGATTGGAATCCAATTTTTAGTAGCTGAAATGAGGGTTATTTTGCATGTAATTCGGGTAATTTTAGAGTTAAAATAGGAGTAAGCAAGAGAATATATTAGGAGGAATAAGAGATAAAATAAGGAGTAATATAGGGTTAAAATTCTATTTTTAGTAGCTGAAATGAAGGTTATTTTGCATGTAATTCGGGCAATTTTAGAGTTAAAATAGAAGTAAGCAAGAGAACATATTGGGAGGAAAAAGAGATAAAATAAGGAGTAATGTAGGATTAAAATTCAATTTTTAGTGGCTGAAATAAATGCTTTTTTGCATGTAAATCGTGTGATCTAAGAGCCATAAATAGGGCTGATCTTGATAAAATATTGCGAGAAATAAAGTATAAAATAAGGAGAAATACGGGGTTAAAATCCAATTTTTAGTGGCTGAAATGAAGGCAATTTTGCATATAATTCGGGTGATTTTAGACTCAAAAATAGGGGTAAGCAAGAGAATAAATAGGGAAAATGAAATGATAAAATAAGGAGAAATGTAGGGTTAAAAATCCATTTTTAGTGTCTGAATTAAGACCAGATTTCACAAAAAACGTGTACACATCGATCGCAAAATCAAGGTTGACGGAATAAAAAATACCAAATATGAAGCCATAAAATCAGGGCATATTTTACTAAATTCACCTCCCTTCTGCAGAGAGAAAATGGCTTTTGGGCAGTTACACTACGACATATTGGGAGTAAAAACTTGATAGATAAGAAAGTGAGAAAGCGACAAAAAGGGAGTGTTTTTTAGGAAAGTGAATTGTAGAGTGGAACATACTGTGCGACAAAATAGGAACATGTTTCGGATAAAAGGGATGTGCGACAAATAGGGAAGTGATTTTATATAATTATAGAAAGATGATAAACGATTGAAAATCAGTATATTTACATAGTGCATTAAAGGCGAACGGCGACAAAAAAGTGACAAGTTTTATTTACAGTTTAATCTTTCATTCAATTAGAAACATATAACATTCGAATTATCAGGTACTTAAATTATATCATAAAAGGGTATTTACCAGTCTATATATTCCCTTTTTGTCACCGTTGAAGGATATAAAACAGGGAATAAAAAGGTAAAAATCAGGGGGTAAAAAACAGAAAAACGACAAAAAGGGAGTAAAAACTCAATTGAAAAACGACGTAGATTAGGAGCCGAAAAAAGCGTGAGTTGGTGAACAAAAAGAAGACTAACGTACGGCATAATTCGGACAGGCCTTTTACCGATGCAGCCCACTCAGCGTGTCAAACGATTTTCACAGTTTTGCTCATCAGCGATAATGGCGCAACCCACTGGCACATAAACCAATAAGCAGCATGGCAGAGGGGGCGACAACGTACGGGAAAACGAAGTGCAAAAGACAACTGCGACAAATAGGGAGGGTCGCCCCAAAACCTCTTAGTTAAAGTCATCTTCCCCCACAGAAGAGAATCTCTTCTCTCTTAAAACACAAAATTTCTTCTTCAGATTAGATTATCATTAGTATATCTTTATAAGATATTATTTAGGAGGATGTAACTATTTTAAGTTCAGAAAGTTACACAGACGACTAACGACACAATGGGAAGTTAGCGGCGACATATTAGTAAGTATGGTGCGACAGATAGGTAAGTATGGTGCGACAGATTGGTAAGTGTTAGGGGGTATGGTGCGACATGTTGGGAGTTTAGGTGCGACGGATAGGGAAGGAGTTGGCTTGTCAGATGAAGAAAGTAGACAAAATGCATACTTTTTACGCTTTCTCTCTCTATGATCTTTAGTTATCTAAAGTAGAGTAGGGGTGAATGCGCTGATTTTTAGTAGGCTTTTATTTTGTAAATAATTGTATCTATACTATTGATAATTAGTATTTTATACTCTTTATAGTTCTAAAGCATTGACAAAAAAGGAGGGTTTTGTGCAGGGGATGTTGCGCAATTGAACGACAGAAAAGGAGGGTTAGGAAAAGAGTTTACAAATAATATGAGTAAAACTGTATGCGAGTGACAGCCTCCCCAAGCCCCTCCGAAAGGAGGGGATGTACAGATAGAGTGTGGTTGGGAGTCTGTTGTTGCTGGCTTGTACACGCTCTTTGGACGGTGTGGATGTGCCTGGTGAGGATCTGATATGGGGTGTTGGGATTATGGAAATGGGGGGCGACAGGATCAGTATTCAATATTTAATGCTCGAAACTTTGAAGGTTAGTGGGCAGGGCGATGGCTTTTGACACATAAGTTGGTTGCTTGTTTAGTCGTCGACTTGAATGCTGTGGCAGGTAAGTTGGTCTACTGAATACATAAGTTGGTTGCTTGTTAAGTCGACGACTTGTATTTGTGATACGCAAGTTGGTCGGTTGTCAATTCGATGACTTGTATTCTACAACACGCAACTCATTTGCTTGTCAATTCGATGACATATATCCCATGGCATGCAAGTCGGTCTATTGAACACACCAATTGCTTACTTGTCAGTTCGAGAACTTGTGCTCTGTGACGTGCAAGTCGTTGAGTTGTCAATTTATAAACTTGTATCTGATAGAACACAAATCATCCACTTGTCAACTTTAAATTCATCCACTTGTCAGCTCAATATCTTGTCAAATAAAATCTCATTCTTTGTTTTTCCTGTCACTCCTGTCATCTTTTTGTGTTCTGAAGAGGGTTGTTGGTCAGGAAGTTATCCGAAGAAGTGAAAGTGACAGCAAATGAAATAAAAAATAAAATAGGGAAAAAAGATTACTCCCATCCCCCCTTCGGTTGGAGAGGAGCGAGAGGGTTGAGCTATGGAAGACGAGTTGTTATGATCTGAAAGCACCCCACGTGTTTGTCAGTTTACGCACAATTACGATATGTCGGATATGAGTTTTAATGAAGTTTTAATTATGTAACACTTATGAAATTATTACACTTTTACACGCTTTTGTGCGCAATGTTAATTAATAAATTTTATAAGTAAATTTAAAACTCCATGTATAATTATTACTTACCTTTGCACCGTGATTACTCATGTAACCCAAAGAAACGAAGACGACTGGTCTTAGTCACCATGCCAGCTCATCCCTTGTAAAATATGAAAAGGGGCAAGGCAAAAAAGAAACGAGGTGACGGAATGATCAAAACAAGAAGGTAATAACTCCTATTGTATGCCACTTACCACTAATAAAGTCGTATAACGACCGACATGTGACAAGTAACGATAATCATTCTACCATACAAATTGAGATATAATTCAAAAGATTAAAACCATAAAGTTACTCAAATGGAAATTAAAAATTATTTGAAACCGTACATTGAATGTACGAAAGTTGAAACGGAGTATGCACTATTGGCTGGTGGCAGTGGTGGTGGCAATAATGGTGGATTTACCCCTGGAACTCCTGGCAGTGGTGGTGGTGGTCATGCCAAAACTAATCCTTTTGATTATGAGGATGATCAAGATGAAAACGAAAATGAAGAGAATTAACTATATGTTTAATTAATTAAATTCTAAAACATGACCATTAAGACTATCTACTCAGCCCTAATTAGTCTGGCAGTTCTCGGCTTGGCAGCATGTTCAACCGAGGTGAACAATGAACAATCTCAGGTGATAAACCCAGAGACATCATCTACTCGTGCATTCACGCTTACCCCTAAAGAAGCTCCACAAACACGTACGGACGTGAACATTTCAAGTCGTAATAAGTGGACGGCTGGCGACCGACTCATAGCTTATAACATTACAAATCCAGAGGGTTATGACTATTTGACGGCTACAGACGACAGTATTTATACTAAGTTCAAAGGTGATATCCATTGGAAAGAAGGCGATGAATTGGCGCTCTTCTATCCGTTCCGTTATAACACGAAGGAGACTCCTATGGGTATTGTTCCGCTTGGTTTGAAAGAGAATACCATTCTCGTTAATGGTAAACCTGTTACTGGACATCAGAACGGAACGATAGCAAACTTCAAGTACTTCGACTACATATGGGGTAAACTGAAGAATATCCAGAGTGACGGACACAGTGCATGGGAAGACTTTACGTTGAATAAGCAGTACTGTTTTATTCGCTTGAACATTATCTTTAATGGTAAACCCATTAAGGATATGACACAGGTAACGATCAAGAACATCTATACTGACGGTGACTTTAACCTCTCAACAGGTCAGATTACCTATACAAACAAGGGTGAAATGACAGTTACAGCAGACAAGCCACTTGAGTATTTCGACATTGCGTTGCTACCTGATGCGCATCTCAGAGCCAGCTTTATCATCCAGACCAAGAGTGGAATAACATTCCACGCTACTATGGAGCAGGAGTATAACTACGAGAAAGCGAAGTATTATCCTTACACCATCACAGTAAAAGACCCTGATCCATTCATTCCAATAGACGGTGTGAAGTGGGGAAAGTACAATCTTCAGTACGAACCAACAGAACATCAGAATGGTTGGGTAGAAGGTTATCGCCTCGCAAAGAATGCTTGGGACTACTTCTATACGAACAATGACCCATTCAATCTCTATCCAGAGTTCCTTCCACGTGCGTTCAATTGTGTTGCTTTCGACCACTTCCGTTGGGGAAACATCGCCTATGCGCACAACTATAGCCATGATGCAATGCGTTATTACTCAACTTATACGGGTAATATCCAGGGTCAGCAGCTGAACGACTGCTATGGTGACCTTGCTTATTATGCATCAAAGGGTGACTGGAAGTTGCCTACAACGAACGATTTCCGTAAGCTGATGGCGAAGACAGGAGAGTATCTGGGATACTATGTTGACAATGGAAACGTTGTAGTAGGTGTGCTCTTCGATCCTACAGTACCTGAGCATCTCAAGGGAAAGGTACTTGATAAGAACGGAAGAGTTATCGGTAGAACCAATCAAACGAATGCTATCTACGTTGGAGACTACAGAAAAGCAAACTGTACACGTATGAAGCACTTCACAAAAGAGGATATCGACAAGGGCGTATTCCTGCCATGTGCAGGTGCATACACCGAGTATAATGATGGTGCACCACGCCTCCAGCGTCCAAGTTCTCAGGCTCTTTACTGGACATCCGACGGCAAGTCATGCGACTACAGATTGGCAACAGCCTTCTCAGCTTACTATATGACGAACGGTTGTTTCTTCCCTGGAACAGTCAGTGGAAGCCGTAGTACGAACAATCCTAAGTGGAGTATGTACAGCATTCGTCCTGTATATGCAAAATAAAAGGTAATCGGGGAGAGTGCACGGGGATATGGAAACGGTCCCCTTCAGTTCTCAAAAAGTGGCTCTCCCCCTTGCCCTTTCATCGTTGAAGGGAGAAGAATTACCACGGAAAAACGATAGTTATGGGAGTCAGAGGATATACTATACCTCTGGCTTCCATTCTTTTTTACCGTTTAAGAAGCGTCAGACATATTGTAAAGGTGCGCAGCAGGCTTGTTCTGTCATGCTATCCTTTCCGCTGAAGCAGCATGTCTTATATTGTAAATACAGCCCCCAGCTTGTTTTAATCACACCGTCTTGTTGAACAGATAGCGTGCCTTTTCCTATTAAAGCCAGCCGTTTTATCAGTCAGATAGCGTGGCTTTTCCTATTAAAGCCTACAGTATTGTTGTGCAAGAAAGCGTGGTTTTTATATTAAACCTTACTGTATTGTTTATGAGAGCGTGCTGACTTCCCTGTTTATCTCTACCGTTTTATTTGTCAGGAGGATATGATCCTCATGTTCACCCCCATGGTTTCGTTTGTCAGTGTGTGCTGAATTTCATTTCAAACGCTACTGCCTTGTTTATTAAAAGTGGGTGGTTGCCATGTTAAAAAGACCCCTCATATTTGTTAAAAGGTGGTTGCTTCGAAGTTAAATTTTACTGTCATGATTGTTAAAAGAGTATAGCATACTTAACAAGAATATCCAATTTGTTTATTAAAATCGGGTGGGTTAAGTGTTAAATACCCCCTCCTTTTTTGTCAAAAATTTGCAATTCACGACTTATATCCTATCTTATCACCTGCAAAATAGCCCCTGATACTGTGTCGGATGATGGTGAATTGTACATCAGACGGTGCTGAAATTGTCTTTTCGTGTAGCTTGGTTGTGATCAGTAATACCATTGAACAATGCCGAAACCCTATTGCTACAGCGTGTTTATTGCCCTTTCCGTCTGCTTCATACACCCTTTCTGTCCCCTTAAGAAATAAGGTATGCAGAGAGCATATGCAGCAAAGTACGAACGGGAAAAGTACCCATAAGGAAGTTGTCCATTATTGATACAAAAGTTTTATTAATGTTAAAAAAAAGATTTTAATGCTTTTCGAGTACGTATTAATATATCTATTGTTGTATTAATAGTACAGTGAGTTATTTTTTTCTTGTGTGAAAACCGATACACATTAAAAACTATTTGACTCTAAATGGCCACTATAACTGAGACGGGTACACCAGTTTTTACTGATGTGCCCGTTTGTTTTTCTATCTTTTTTGATGTGTTTATGGGTTTACAAGTTAACAGACAGTGTTTCTTGAGGTGTTGGCTTGGATGCTAAGCACAGCCCTTTGTCCTTTTACTATTTCACCTTTTTACTTTCCCCTGGGCTTCTTTTTACTTTCCCCCGGGGCTTCTTTTTATCTTTCCCCAGAGATTGTTATCTCCCCAGCGATGGCTTTTTTCATGTATTGGCGTATGGTTTCAGGGTCATCATAGAGTGCCTGAAGATACATAAGCTTCGTAACGGCAGCCTCTACGGTACTATCGTAACCACTGATAACGCCTGCATCCTTCAGCTGATAACCCGTATCGTAACGGCTCATCTCAACCTGTCCGCTGATACATTGGCTGATATTCACCACGACAATACCCCTGCGTGATGCCTCTTTGAGCATGTTCATCAGCCAAGGTTTCTGTGGTGCGTTCCCACTTCCGTATGATCTCATGACGATACTACGCAGTTCCGGAGCGTCAATGACATGCTTCACGATGTCATCCTCAATACCTGGGAAGAGCGAAAAGATAACTACATTCGCATTAAGATCCGTATGTGGGATCATCGGACGTGTATAGTCGGGCTTCAGAATACGGTGTTCGTCAAAGGTAAAGTTCACTCCAGCCTCACAGAGATGCGGATAGTTGAACGAATCGAAGGCGTTGAATTCATCAGCATTCTGCTTCGTTGAGCGGTTGCCACGCAGCAGATGTCCACTGAAATAGATGCACACTTCCGGCACCATTGGCGTCCCATCGGCATGATGAGCAGATGCAAGTTCGAGGCTTGTCATGAGGTTTTCCTTCCCATCCGTGCGCAACTGTCCGATGGGAAGCTGTGATCCCGTGAGGATAATAGGCTTGGTGAGGTTCTCAAACATAAACGATAGCGCCGAAGCAGTGAATGCCATGGTGTCCGTACCATGCAGGATTACGAATCCGTCATAGTCATCATAGCGTTCAGAGACGATGTTCACGAGCTGTGCCCACCGTTGTGGCGTCATGTCAGAAGAGTCTATTGGAGGGTCAAACTGGTAAGTGTCCACTTCAGTTGGTATCAGTCTGAACTCAGGAACATTGTCAACAAGGTGGTTAAAGTCAAGTGGTTCCAGTGCTCCTGTCACCTTATTATGACCCATACCTATGGTTCCACCAGTATAGATTAGCAGTACTTTGTTTGTTCTCGTCATAATGTATCAGTTTGTTATTTTGCAAAGTTAATAAAAAAATACGCACCGTTCTTTATTCTATATATACTTTTTTCTTTTCCTTATTATTAAGCTAATGAATTCTGTTACATAATGTTACGGAAATCAAATGGGGTTTGTTAAAATTAATACACGCCACTAAAGATTTAACATTTATTTGTTTTTTAGATATAAAAATAGTAGTAATTTTGCACCGAATTATCCACGTAATGTGTAAGTTTTCAGCTACTTAGCAGAGCAAACCACTTAAAATTAAAAGAAATTCTATTGTATTCTATTTGCAAAGAGATAACTTATTAATAATTATTTGATATGAGAAAAAAGTATGTAGCACCCTCGATGAGGGAGTTTAATGTGCCATGTGAGACTATCCTCATGGCAGGTTCAGGAACAAATCCGACCTTTACCCCATCAGTAACTCCTCGTGGTGATGATGGAGAAGAAGACTTAGATGGCGACACTTATGATGCATCAGGTGACGATACCAGTACACCACAGCCATAAGTAAGTAGGAGAGTTACTAACAAGCATTAAGAAAACGACTAACAAAAAATGAATTCAAGAAACTTATTCACACGTATGATGTTAGGCTTAACAGCCATGACATCCAGCTTCCTTGTGGCATGTAGCGATGTAGACACAGCCCAGGATCCACAGAAACCAACGGATGGTATCACGTTCAACATGAGCGATGTGCAGGACAGGTCTGATGCTTCACTGCCTAAGACCAAAGCTCCTGAGGTTTATGAGAACCACACTGTAGCACTGCAAGGTGCCGATGCCAAAGGTTTTGTACTTGAGGAGAGCACCGTTGAGGGTGTTAACCCAGTGCAGCAAAGCCCTGCTACACGTGGTACGATGAAGACTTCTATCGACGGACAGTTCACTGTTTTCGCATGTAAGAACGGTGGAGTGTCACCTGACTATATGTATAATGAGAAGGTGAATGCCAACGGAACGATGGTAACACCTAAGAAGTGGAAGAAGTCAGAGGCTTCAACGCTGAAGTTCTATGCCGTTTATCCAGCAGTACAGGATGCTGATCAGCAGATCAGTCCAGCTGCTTACAGTGCATCGCAGAAGCCTGTTATCAAGTTTAGTCCTAAGAGTGACGTGAAGCAACAGGCTGACCTCATGGTGGCAAAGACGGCTGATATGGCTTATGACAGCTATGTTAGCACACCTGTTCCATTGCAGTTCAGCCACGCCACAACGGCTATCCAGTTTAAGATAGGTAACGACCTCTCTTATAATCAGCAGGTACAGAAAATCGAAATCCAGAACGTTTTTGGTGAAGGAACATACGATTTCGCTACCAAGACATGGACTGTAGGCACAACAAAGAAGAGCTATACGCTTACGTTGAACCCTACTTTCTCTACTGCACAGAACCCTGGAACAGTGATGAACGGCG
>ERZ773061.937-NODE-937-length-11186-cov-18.332675_pt1 | contig 11186 bp, 6 predicted proteins | sample MGYA00580627_ERZ773061 | MGnify/ENA primary metagenome ERZ773061 (study PRJEB29015, sample SAMEA2738119) | human oral metagenome | biome: human oral; feature: human-associated habitat; material: saliva | place: China | collected 2223 ...
ACCGTGGTATTCCTAAATCCTACCGCACAATGCATGGTTTCGGTAGCCATACATACAGTCTCATCAATGAAAACGATGAACGCGTATGGGTTAAATTCCACTGGGTTTGCCAACAACCGATTGAAAATCTCTCCAATGCTGAGGCGGCTGAGATTGTGGCTAATGACCGTGAAAGCCATCAACGTGATCTCTTCGATGCTATTGAACGCGGTGATTTCCCTAAATGGAAATTATGCATCCAAGTGATGACAGAAGAGCAAGCTAACAACATGCCATACAATCCATTTGACTTAACAAAAGTATGGTACCACGATGAATTCCCATTGATTGAAGTCGGTGTAATGGAACTTAATCGCAACCCAGAAAACTACTTCCAAGATGTAGAACAATCTGCGTTTGCACCTTCTACTATCGTTCCAGGTATTTCTTTCTCTCCTGATAGAATGCTTCAAGGTCGTTTGTTCTCCTATGCCGATGCACAACGTTACCGCCTAGGTGTTAACTACCATCAAATTCCTGTTAATGCACCTAAATGTCCTGTAAACAGCTACCATCGTGATGGCCAAGGTCGTGTGGATGGTAACCATGGCTCTACAATTGGCTATGCACCTAACAGCTTCGGTGAATGGGCTGAACAACCTCAATTCAAAAATCCTGGCCTAGATGTATCTGGTGCAGCATACCAATACGACTTCTACGAAGACGATTCTGACTTCTACACACAACCAGGTAAGTTGTTCCGTCTCATGAGCCCTGAACAACAACAAATCTTGTTCGAAAATACAGCAGCAGCTATGGATGGCGTACCTGATTTCATTAAAGAACGCCATGCAAAACATTGCTACCAATGTGATCCAGCTTATGGTGAAGGCGTTGCTAAAGCATTGGGTATGAACATCGATTTTAGCGACGTAAAATAAATAGTACTATAGATGCTATTTACATAATATAGATACTCTATCTGAATAATACAAACAATTAAAAGAACTTCCTTAAATTAAGACGAAGCCCCTCCTTGCTATGTAGCTCATAGTAAGGAGGGGCTTTTGTCGTGGTGAGTGTAGTTATATTGCTAATCAAATTTCTTATTAGTTATGTCCTGGTACATAAGCTTAGCAATTTCATACTGCGGATCGCCGGCTTGTAGTTGGTGTGAAGGTAGTTTAAATACAGCCTCAGATCTTTCGTCCTTCTTGATATCGATGCCCTTTGTATCTTCAGAACGACTTATAGAAATGGTATGTGTTGTTGGATTTATGAAGTACGCATTTACATCGATGCTGAAGGCTTTGTTTTCATCTTTTCTCATAATCGTACGTAAAATCATAGCTGAAATAGCAGTAGTACCATCTTTTTCACCTAATAGCTGTTTAGATGTGTAGTCTACATAATCTGCATAGACATAAATATCGCCTGGTTTTGCTTTATCATAATCTTGTGTATAGGCCTCTACTAAACGCAAATCGAGTTGTCTCCCAAATGGTCTAGAGAACATTTCACTTTGTAATTCGCGTGTTTCACTAACCGGTGGATAGAATGGTATTGGAGTTAAACCCTTTAGCATATCTGCTCGTGTTTCATTTTTCCGTTTAGCACGACGCTCTGCACTGACCTTGTCTAACCGTTCACGCTCCTTTAATATGGCCTTCTCTTGTTCTTCTTTTGTCTTGTATGTTTTTACAGATACGACACGGTTGCCATCCATAGTTACTGTTGAATAGATAGGCTTACCGTTAGTAGGTTTTCCCTTAGAAGCATTAAGCGTAGATTGTACCATAGCGGGTGTTGCGCTTTCGATAGATTTTTTTAACTCTGGAAGATTGGAGTAATCCATCTCAATCATTGCAGAGTCTGTACTTTCAGTTGGTTGGACAGGTGTAGCCCCATACGCAGATGATATAGCCAATATAGCTAATAGTGAACTGGTAATAATCGAACGTTTACATAGTTTCATTACATATACCTCTTTTATAAGAAAACTCTAATACTATCAACAATCGTATTATAGCATGGTTCTCGTATAGATAGATTTAAACATACTCTGATAGGATATAAATTTATAGAGGACTTTAGCATAACTATGTAGAATTACATTGTGTATTGTATTTATACAGAGAGCAAATGTGGTTAGGAGGCAATTATGAAACGTAGTAGTTTGGCATGGTATGTAGCGGTGGCCTGTCTTGGTGGTAGCCTTTGTGTCGGTCCTGTAGTACAGGCGGATTCTCCGACGACGGTGAAAGCAAGTAGCATAGTTCCTACTACTGTTACGACTCAGGCGGAACAAGCAGCACTCAAGCAAAAGCAGCAATACCAAGCTGATACAGAGACGATGGGGCTGTTATGGATGCGCACCTCTGCTGAGTACAGAGCGTTAGCTTATCAGGGGTACAACGTGGCGCTGAATATTGTTAAAATGGCTGTTGCTGATCCATCTCATCAGAGAAAGCCTTTAGCTATCGTTCTTGATGCAGATGAAACAGTAGTGGATAATACAAAACTGATGGGTGAAAGCATCGCTAACGGCAATGGTCGATTCGATGCTCCTTGGTGGCGTCAAGCGGTACATCAAGGGAAATCACAAGCCATGCCAGGTGCGGTTGAGTTTTTAAACGAAGTACATAAACAAGGTGTTGAAATATTCTACGTTTCAAATCGCTATGCACCTGTTAACTATGATGCAACAGTACAAAACTTTAAGGAACTAGGATTCCCATCCGTCGATAAAGACCATGTACTACTATTCGAAAAAGATTCTGACAAACAACCTCGCTTTGATATGATTGCTAAAAAATATGCTATTGTTCTATTCATGGGCGATAATGCTGGTGATTTCCCGATTGGCACAAAAGGTAAGACACTAGCTGAAAGAAATGATATCATCGATGCTCATAAAGAAGACTTTGGTACTACCTTTGTGGTATTCCCAAACCCTGCTTACGGATCTTGGGTAAGTGCATTAGCTCAAGGCTACCAAAACCTAAGCCCAGAAGAACAAAAACAAGTAAATAACCAATACCTACAACAATAAGGACGCCTTGCGTATACTTTATTAAAAACGATATAATAAAGTATACATGCGTCTATAGCTCAACCGGAGAGAGCGTCAGTTTCCTAAACTGTAGGTTGGGGGTTCGATTCCCTCTAGGCGCACCAAAGAAGATATTTTTAATAGGGGTGAAATACGGAATAAGGCATAGGCTTTAGTGGAGAGAGAAAGGAAGTTACGTTTTTTGTAGCTTCCTTTTTGTATATAATCTTTTTGCTTAACTTAAGTATTAAATAGCAACAATATATTTGATTATCTAGCAATTCAATGAGGTGTGATATGAAAAAAGAGCTTGAGAATCTTTTGATGGGGAACTCAGATTTTGTGGTTGATGGTGTCCTTAATAAAAATAAATTATTAGAACTTGCAAATAAATATGATTCTGTACTACTTAAAACGTTGATGAAAAATTCGTCGATTAAATCACATTTTTTTATAGAGATAGAGCCAGGAATATTGGCATTTAAACTAGAAACTTTTTTGCAATTTGTTAATAATAAAGAATTTCTTCCAAATAGTTTTACAGCATATAAAAGTCGTATTGGATTATCTACACCAGATAAAAAATATATTTCTGATAATAATGATATTGTGCTTAATTTTCCATATAAGGATTGTATATTAGAGGGGGGGCAAAATAAGGAGGAGGTTAAACGTGAAGAGATATTTTTTAATGAAACATTAGCGCCTTCTGAAATTAATCGATTATTAGATTATAAAGTTTTTGAAAATTTTGTAAGATATTCAAGCGAGGGAGAATTTAAAGTAGATGCTTTAAGCTTAAATGAAAATCTGATAATCAAAGGAAATAATCTTGTTGTATTACATTCTTTGAAAGAGAGATTTTCTAAAAAAATTAAATGTATTTTTATTGATCCACCATACTATTTTATTAGAAATAAGCCATCAGATACTTTCTCATATAATTCTAATTTCAAACTATCTACATGGTTAGTATTTATGAAAAATAGGATTGAGGCGGCGTATAAGCTACTTAGGGATGATGGAGTTATTTTTGTTTCTATATCTGATGAAGGTGCACATTATTTAAAGGTTCTTATGGATGATATTTTTGATATGGAGAACTTTATTGCTGATGTTACTTGGGAATCAAGAAAATCTGTATCTAGTGATGGGCTTCTATCTATGAATAGTAATCATATATTGGTTTATGCTAGAGATAAAAATAAAGTTAATAAAAATGACTTTAGGTTGGCTTTAGATATTGAAAGCTTTATTTATGATGATAATGATGGTCGAGGACCGTATCGTGTTGAACCTTTTGACGCGCCAGATGTTCGTAAAAACTTGGAATATTCCATTAAAAATCCTAATACAGGAGAAGTATATATACCTCCTACTGGACGTCATTGGAGAACAGATGAACAGACATATCTACAGTATTTGAAAGAAGATAGAATACGTTTTGGCAGTAAAGGAAAATCAAAACCTCAATATAAGGCTTATTATGAAGAGGTTAAATCTGTGGGGAAGGGAAAGGCTAGCAGTACTATTTGGCATGACATAGCGCCGTCTATACTTTGGTTAAACCTTGATACAAATACAAATGCAACGAATGATCAAGTTGAATTATTTGGTGAATCTGTTTTTACGAATCCTAAGCCTGAGGATTTAGTAAAGCGTGCGATCGAGTTATCGACTGATGAGGGGGATTATGTATTAGATTTCTTCATGGGGTCGGGGACAACACCGGCTGTTGCATTAAAACTTAATAGAAAATTTATTGGCATTGAGCAAATGGACTATATTAATACTGTTTCTGTAGAAAGATTAAAGAAAGTTATTGAGGGGGAACAAACGGGAATATCTAAAGCTGTTAATTGGAAGGGTGGAGGCTCATTTGTTTACTGTGAGTTAAAAAATGATGCACAAAATACAGTTGAGCAAATTAAACAAGCAGAATCTCTCGATGAACTATTAATTATTTTTAATAAAATGAAGTCAAGCTCATTTTTATCATATCGTGTAGAACCTAAAAAAATGTTAGAAGAAGATTTTATTGCACTAAGTTTGGCAGAGCAAAAGCAGCTATTATTAGAATTGATTGATAATAATAATTTATATGTAAACTATTCTGATATTGAGGATGTTCATTATAACATTTCGGATGAAGATAAAAAATTGAACAGGCTGTTTTATGGAGAGGAATGATACTAAATGTATTTATATGAGACTTATGAGGTGTTATCTGAAAATAATATAATTCAGACAGATATTCCTAACTATATTACAGACAATTTAAAATATCCATTAAGGCCATATCAAAAAGAAGCATTGGAACGGTATTTGTACTATAAAGATGATAATAGTAATAAAGTGTTACCTGAACATCTCCTCTATAATATGGCAACAGGCTCAGGGAAAACCTTATTGATGGCTGCTATTATATTAGAAAAATATCATCAAGGTGAGCGCAATTTTATTTTCTTTGTAAATAATGATAATATTTTAACAAAAACTCGTGCTAATTTTTTAGAATTAGGAAGTAATAAATATTTATTTGCTGATAAAATAGTAATCAATAATTGCATTGTTAATATAAGAGAAGTATCTGATTTTTCGGATAGTGTAGATAATTCAATTAATATAGTATTTACAACTATTCAAAAATTACATCAAGATTTAAATACACCTCGTGAAAATCGTTTGTCGTATGAGCAGTTTGAGGATTTATCTATAGTACTTTTGGCTGATGAAGCACATCACTTAAATGCTGGCTTGAGTAGAAGTGAGGAAACGGATAATAACAGCTGGACTGCAACCATTGAAGCAATTCAAGCAAGTGCAAAAAAATCTAGCCTTTTTGAATTTACCGCAACAATTGATTTAAATAATAAATCAATTGCTCAAAAATATAAAAACCATCTGTTATATAGATATGATTTAAAAAGATTTCGGCTTGATAAATATTCCAAAGATGTATTATTCCACCTCGTTGATAGTGATACCAATAATAGAATGTTGCAGGGGATAATTATTAGTCAATATCGAAAAAAAGTGGCTATTAAAAATGGCTTGAATATAAAACCTCTTGTTATGTTTAAATCAAAAAAAATTAATGAAAATCAAGAAAATTTAAATAGCTTTTTGGAAATGTTAGAGAATCTAAATGAAGCGAATCTAAAAATGCAACGAGATATGGCTAAGACTGGAATTTTGAAGAATGCATTTGATTTTTTTGACTCTCAAAGTATCTCAGATATTAATTTGATTAAAGAATTACAAGATGACTTTAGAGAGGAACGCTTATTATTAATTGATGGACGTCATAAAACTAGTGATCGTTTAAATGATGTAAATACCTTAGAAAATTCCGATAATGAAATTCGTGCGATTTTTGCAGTTGATATGCTTAATGAAGGTTGGGATGTATTAAATTTATTTGATATTGTTCGTTTATATGATACTCGTGATGGTCGTGTAACAAGAAATGGTTTTGTTCCTGGAAGCACAACTAATACTGAAAAGCAATTGATTGGACGTGGAGCACGTTACTATCCTTTTGTGTTTGATGGAAATAAAGCGGAGCTATATACGAGGAAGTTTGATTCGAACGAATTGCATGAATTGCGCGTTTTAGAACAGTTACATTATCATTCGGCAAATAATCCCCAATATATATCTGAGTTAAAACAAGTTCTCATTGAGTCTGGGATATATGATGATCAAAATCAAGTTGAAAGAATGATAAATTTAAAAGATGATTTTAAGCATACTCGTACATATACAGATGGCATTGTGTGGATGAATGAACAAATCTCTCAACAAGATGCGTGGAGCAAACAGAATGAGTCATTATTTGATTCATCTTTTATACCAAACTCCTTTTCAGTGAGGTTGCCGATACAGTCATCTAAAGATTTTTCTGCTTTTGATAATAATGTGCCTATATTAAATGCGGCAGATTCATTGTCATCAAGTACAGTAAAATTAAAAAAAATAATAACTAAAAATGTTATTCGAGCAGCTATAAATAGAAATAAATCTTATATATTTTCTAATTTATTAGATGCGATTCCAGGCTTACAATCCATTGATAATTTTATGGATATGCTTGGGAATATTGAATTAATAATTACAGGGGATCAAGTAAGCGTATATAATCCAACACAAGAACAAAAACTTTATATTATGGAGGAACTTTTAAACTTTATTGAGAAAGATATCATTTCAATTCGTGAAAAGTGTTATGGGTCAGATAAATTCAAAGCATATCCAATTAAAGAAATATTTAGCGATAAAATATTACGAAAATATGTCATTAATCATACAGGTCAAGCTGAAGTAGGAAAATCACAAAAAACAGCTTCTGAAACGCAGTATTTTGAGGATTTAGATAATTTAAAATGGTATGCATATGATGACAATTTTGGTACAAGTGAAGAGAAGCTTATGGTTAAAGCGATTAAAGAGCTAATGCCTGAATTAGAATCAAAGTGGACAGACATATATCTTTTAAGAAATGAAAAAGCGGTTCGTATATATAACTTTTCTGATGGACAAGCATTTGAACCTGATTTTCTTATGTTTGCAAACGATAAAGACTTAGGAAATATTTCTTGGCAGATATTTATTGAACCTAAAGGTAGCCAATTTCTTGATGAAAATGGGCGTTTTGAACATGGTAAAGAAGGCTGGAAAGAGAAGTTTCTACTTGAAATTACAGAGAGAAATGAGAGTAGAACTTTAGTAGATAATGATCAGTATAGAATTATTGGACTACCATTTTATAATAATGATAAAACCGATAAACTTATTAAAGATACTTTAAGACATTTGAAATAGTTAGTAAATATATGACTCTAATAGGGGCGTTGTAGGGAGTAAAATTATGGGAATTATAAATCAATTTGATTGGGTAGATTTTTATAAGGAGTTTGCTAATACTTTATTACAATATAAGAATAATCGGGGAATTCTTATAGAGAAAGTACAGAAAATTTATGAGCTTACAGGTATATATATGCCAACTTTAGAACGGAATAAGCAACTTGTTGATATAGATCCGTTTACTATTTTTGGTTTATTTAACAAAAGTTCTATGACAATTGATAATAGAAATAAGATTATTTCTACAGTTGCAAGCTTATTTGATATAAAGGCACCTATACCTACATCATTTGATGGAATTCCATTACTAAATAATCAAAATGCTACCTATTATTATTTTATCGATGAACGAGATGAAGACGATATAGATACTCTTTGGGGTCTTTATGAATCTGCACTTATGTATGCTGATGATTCGAATTCAAAGAATACTTTGACCGTATCCCAGTATTTCGACTTGGCTATTAATAAGAAGGGGAATGGAAATAGTAAGATTACTATGGGGTTATATTGGATTGCTCCAACTCATTTTCTTAATCTTGATCAGAGAAATACGTGGTATATTTATGAGTCGGGAAAGATGCCTATTGAGTTAGTAAATAGTCTTCCAATTGTTGAAGATAAAATTTCAGCATCTAAATATTTTGAAATAGTTGATAAATTAAGTGCCTTTTTACGTAGTGATCAGAGTAAACTTAAAAGTTTTATGGAGTTAAGTTTTGAGGCATGGCGATACTCAGAGGAGATTAATCGTCAGAAACGTGCTGATGAAAAGCAAAGAAAAACCAAAGCTAAAGGAGCCGCCTTAGCTGATGATGATATTGAAACAATACGTTATTGGATTTATTCTCCTGGCAAAGGTGCCAAAATTTGGGACGAATGTTATGACAATAATATTATGGCTATAGGCTGGGATGCGATAGGGAATTTACGTGATTATAATAGTAAAGATGAAATAAAGAAAGTAATGAATAAATATTATGACCCTTCTAGATCCTATATTCACTCAGCTTGTGCTACTTGGGAATTCGCTAACGAAATGAAACTGGGCGATATTGTATTCGCTAAGAATGGTATGCACCTTATTATTGGTCGCGGGGTTGTAAAATCTGATTACATATATGATTCTGAACGAAAAGAATTTAAAAATATACGTAAAGTTGAGTGGACTAATCGGGGAGAATGGGAATGCTCACGGCAATCACCCATGAAAACCTTGACTGATATTACATCGTATACAGATTATGTGGACCAATTAAAGCTTTTCTTTGAGGGAGAGTCATTAGATGATATTGAAGCTGTAGAAACAGTATATCCTCAATATGATAAAGCTAAATTTCTTGAGTCTGTATACATAGATGAGAAAAGTTATAATACACTAGTATCACTTGTTGAGACTAAGAAAAATGTTATATTACAAGGTGCACCTGGTGTGGGTAAAACGTTTGCCGCAAAACGTCTAGCGTACTCTATGATGGGGGTAAAAGATCCTAATCGTGTCATGATGGTACAGTTTCATCAAAGCTATTCCTATGAGGATTTTATAATGGGGTTCCGACCATCCGAAAGTGGCTTTGAGCTTAAACATGGTGTATTCTATGATTTCTGTAAAATGGCTGAAATTGATAGTGATAATGCATATTTCTTTATTATTGATGAAATTAATCGTGGTAATTTAAGTAAAATTTTTGGCGAATTATTTATGCTTCTTGAAAGTGATAAAAGAGGTGTAGAGTTACAGCTGCTGTATGCTGATGAGAAATTTTCTATTCCAGAGAACGTTCATATTATTGGCATGATGAATACTGCTGATCGTAGTTTAGCCATGCTAGATTATGCACTAAGAAGACGATTTGCTTTCTACGAGCTTGAGCCTGCTTTTGAGTCTAATGGTTTTAAGGAATATCAATATAAGCTTAATAATGGTAAGTTTGATAAATTGATAGAATGTGTTAAGAATCTTAATTTGATAATTAAAAAAGATGAAACATTAGGTACAGGATTTTGCTTAGGACATAGCTATTTTTGTGAATTGGATAAAGTTGAAGATGATGATTTAGATTTAGCGCTTACAAGGATTGTTGAGTTTGAACTGATTCCTCTTTTAAAAGAGTATTGGTTTGATGATACAGATATGGTAATCGAATGGAGCAATAATTTAAGGAGTGCTATTCAGTGATACCTATTCAAAATATTTACTATATGTTATCTTATGCCTTTCAAGTATTAAATTCTCAGGGCTTTAAGCAGGTATCTGTTGAAGAATTTGATAATGTGTCAGACATGTTAGCCTCAATTCTATCAAAAGGAGTTTCTGTTCAGATAAAGCGTGGAGTTGGACGAGGGTATTTAGAACGAACCGAACCATTGTGCGCACCTCGTGGACGATTTGAATTGTCAGAATCTATAAAAACAAATTCTTTATATAAAAAGAATCTAGTTTGCTCTTATGATGCTTTTTCAGAGAATATATATATGAATAGAATCATAAAATCTACGATGGAGTTGCTTATACGGTCAGATATTTCTAAGCGTTGTAAAAAGGAACTTCGTAGGTTGTTAGTATTTTTTAGTGAAGTAGAGTCTCTTGATATAAATAATATTAATTGGAATATGCATTATAATCGTAATAACCGAGCATATGAGATGTTAGTTTCCATATGTCATATGATTATTAAAGGTTTATTACAGTCTACCTCAGCAGGTTCTAAGCGGGTGATGGAGTTTTTAGATGAACAACAAATGCATCATCTGTATGAGAAATTTATCTTTGAATATTACCGTAGACATTATCCACAGATATTAGTTAGTTCATCAGAAATAAAATGGGCAATTGATGATAGTGAAGTATATATGCTTCCTATTATGAAAACTGATATTATGCTTACTTATAATGATAAAGTGCTTATTATCGATGCTAAATATTATTCTCGTAATACTCAAACACGATATGATAAGCATAAGATACACTCACATAATCTTTACCAGATTTTCACATATGTCAAAAATAAATCCTATCATTTAAAAGATAATTCATATAATGTGTCGGGAATGTTGCTTTATGCTCAGACGGATGATGTGATTCAACCTAATAATACATATATGATGAGTGGAAATAAGATAAGTGTAAAAACATTAGATTTGAACTGTGCATTTTCTGAAATTTCGGCACAACTAAATAGGATTGTTAGTGAGCATTTTAATATTATTTGATTGTTAGGTAGAAAAGGTATACAGCTTTTATAAGCCGTATGCCTTCTTTTTTGTATTATCTTGCAATTCTTAT
>ERZ773061.939-NODE-939-length-11167-cov-28.731281_pt1 | contig 11167 bp, 10 predicted proteins | sample MGYA00580627_ERZ773061 | MGnify/ENA primary metagenome ERZ773061 (study PRJEB29015, sample SAMEA2738119) | human oral metagenome | biome: human oral; feature: human-associated habitat; material: saliva | place: China | collected 2223 ...
TCTCTGGACTCGATTAAAGGTTCAGTTCAATTTGTTCTATTATAGCGCTTTTATATGGGATTGTCAAAGGCGGATGACACCCAAATATCTATTCAAGCATCTTTATAAGCTCTTCATTTTGTTTGTCATAATAGTTAAAATAGCTTGTATCAATACTCAAACAATCAACAAGCAGTAAGCGCAGGTTTTCAGAAAGTTGTTTTAACTTCTTACGACTTAATAATCGCGTATCAATTTCTGACAAACCGTGAGCAACTTTATTTCGTTCACCATTCAAACTTAAAATGCCATTAATCGCTGTCTGAAGCTGAGAATCATATTCATAGAACTCAAGGATATTCAAGTAAGATAATAGATTTAGTGTAGATTGTACTGAAAAAATGCGTTCTTCAGTGTCTTCAATACCCCTAGATTTTTTCATTTTCTTATCAATATCATCTAAAATTGCCTCACAATCAGGAAAATCTGGATTAAGTTTTGGCAGATTGCCATCAAATACGATTAAGCCCTCATGATCTTTTTTGATGGTTTCTTCGATGACAAATTCAGCTAGTGATTTTGCTTTAATCAAGACATCAGCAATATGCTCACGTTCTTTTAAAACATCAATCATCAAATAGTAATTCAAAGCTTTCTTTTGGGAGTCGTCGAGAGGAAACGAAAGGATATCTGAAAGAATCGACTGGTTTTTGAAAACACGTGAAAAATCGTTTAGCTTCTCACGAATATAAGCAATTCTCTTTTTAGAAAGTAATTTATTATATTCTTTTCGATTGATTATCGCTTCTGCTGCTTGATAATCAAAGGAAGCAATTAAACTTCTAAGATGACGTTTGACTAATGCTTGCGTAAACTTCTCAGATTTATCTTTAATACATCGGTCAACAAAATCCAGACTATTATCTTGATTTTCTAAAATAAGGGCATCTATCTCAGAGTCGGTCAGAGGGGCGTATTTTTTGTTTGCTCCATTTTTAGGAGTAGGAACCTGTATAGCTTGAGTGTTATAGTCATTGATACGGTTAAGGGCAAAGAGAGCAGATTTAATTTGTGGTGTACCCGATGACAAGTTCAAGATGATTTCGTCATCGTTATTAGTATACTTTTGAATAATCGGCCCCATAACTTCATACATTTTATCGAAAAGATGGACTTCATCGTTTTTCAAGGTTGTAGAGTCAATTTCAATGATAGGGTTATAGCCTTCGATTGAAAGCAAAACCTTATTTATCAAATCTTGTTTGACCAACATTTCTTGACTATATACAAGGACAATCTTGTCAGGTCTATAATTTCTTGCGATATGAAGTAAAGCTGCATCGTGATTATTACTTATAGGATCGGTTGTTCCTACAGCAGAGATTAAAATTTTCAATTTGAATTACCTCTTTAGTTCAACTCAGTTAATAATTTCTTATTCAAATCCTGATAAAAATTAAAATCACTCTGGCTAAAATGGTATTGTTCTCTAACTAGAGTTTTTAAGGTTTTCATAGCTATCCCCAGTTGTTTAACTGCATCTTTATCCAAAGGATTTATGCTGTGAGCTACCATATTTCTAGAGGAATTCATCTCAATAATTGGAGCGATTGTTTTTCTAAGTTTAAATTCTCTTGTTGCTTTTAAAAGTTTACTATAATCGAAGAGACTTAGATAATATTTCTGAATACTTTCACAATAATCATCGATTAAACCTGGGTTTCTTTTTTCAATATAGTCTTCCAAAATAAACTCAGTTAAGTTTTTAATTCGTATAAAACTTTCACTGACGTTCCCACGTTCTCTTTGCAGTTCAATAGTCAAATAGGCACTAAGAATTTTTTGTTCTTCTTCGTTAAACTTTTTATGACGTAACCCTTGCGGAACATCTTGTTTTGACAGACATTCTACAATATCACGGATTTCTTTTCGAACACTTTTTAGATTTGGGAAATCTGATAATTGGTCTAGGATGTCTAATGCCGCCTTATAATCAAACTTCTCGATAAAATCACGAGCTGTTTTCTTCAAGAGAGCCTGATTAAATTTCTCAGCATTATCTTCAATCGTTCGGTCAATAAAATTGACTTTATTATCTTCATTGACTTCGATGAGTTCATCAATGTTCTCATCATTATCATGACCGATGTTCTCGTTTGAAGCGTGTTCAGGACTCGAAACTTGAACCGCTTTGACATTGATACCACTTAAACGATTAATCACAAATAGAGCAGATTTGATTTGAGGTGTTGCACTAGAAAGATTTAAGATAAATTCATCTTCTTTAGTATAGTATTCTTGCAAAATATCAGAGAAACGTTGAAACATCACATCAAAAATATGAACCTCATCATCACTAATAATGGAATCATGAATTATGATTTCAGGCTCATAGTTAGGTGCAATAGAAAACAAGGCTTTTTCAATATTACCTTGTTTTTTTGCAGTATGTTCTGAAAAAATCAATATAACTTTTTCGGGACGATATTTTCTTGCAATATGAATTAAGGCGCCATCATGAAAATTTCTAAAAGGGTCAGTGTCACCTACAGCTGATATAAGTACTCTCATTTATCAATCTCCTTAATCATGAAATTAGCTTTTCCCATTTCATAAAAGGACTCGTGGTTCTTGATTAATGAATGATTACCGGATGGAATTTTAACCGTTTTAAGAGGTGCTTTTGTAAGCTTAAGAACTCCTTTTTTAACCATTTTAGTTTTCATTCGACTGTATCGTCTTTGTAAAATACCATCAGCCTGTTCAAATAGGGTCTTTGTCCAAGCACCGCTCCCTGCACCTAAATAAATTGGGTATTGTAGATTGGCTTGAATCTTATCATCAGGAAATTCAGATAGGAAAAATGCCTTATAGTCTTTATAAAACGCTTGTGCTCTCTTACATAATTCTTCAATCAATCTTCCAGCTTCATCAGTGGTTGTTGTAATCTCAAAATCAATTTTTGTTAATGGAGAAATTGATTCTCTATACAAAGGGAGTGGTTTAGCTTTATTGGTTTTCGCTGAATAATCCCATTTCTGGACCAGGATAAGACTCTTATTATCAAAAGGTTTACTATCACTCACACGAATTGCATTAAACAAATCATCGTATTCTTTACCTTTTTTCGGTCCCCAAGGGATAAGGTTTTTATTCTCTTTAGGAAATCTTCCAAAGTCATTTACTGCATTTTCATTATTCCACTTAGGTGTAGTATTCATTAAAATAGTACGAATAGCACCTTTTAATGAGCTACCAGGAATAAAGGGATTACCAAAAGCATCACGAATAAACTTATTAACTTCGTTAATAGCTCCGGCTGAATTAGGATTTTTGTCCGATTCTAAACCTGTTTCAGATATACTATAGCCTCCAAAAGAACGCTCTGCAATTCGATTATCATTTAAGAAGGAAATAAGACGGTTATTACGTGCATTTGGACGAGTTTGAATCAGAAATGCCTCAAACTTTTCAGCAAGCCTCTTCTCTACCATTTGATTATAGAATTTCCCCATGTCAGGAAAGTAAAACTTCTTATTTTCATAGATAAATTCTCTAGAGGTATATTTCTCTCCATTGCCAATATGAATTGGAGCAAGTGTCAGGAGGCTCAATTTAAATGTTCTATAGTCATTTTTCATTTTTATACCTCCAATTTAAAGAAGAGTGGTTTAGCATAATTTAAAACAGCATGAGGGAAATCAAGTGGTCTCACATCGACAATCTGCCCTTCAAATGTTTTACTAAAAGTTGAACCAGAAGCAAATTTGTAAAGATCTTGCTTACGATAATTTTCATTGGTAGCATGACTAAATGCAAAACCACTTGATTTAGTTAATAAGTAATGACCATCTTCCATTGCTTCTTCAAGGTCAGCATCTACAGGAAGTGCTGTCGTAAGACTCATCACTTTATCTGAATGATTCTTAGTCAGTCTATCTGATAATTCTAGTGGGATATTTTGAATATCTAACTCAAAACGACCATAACCACTTGAACGCTTCCCACCAAGACCTGAATACTGAAGGCTAGTTATCAACTCATTAAGCAAATCAGATTCGTTTGCGATTACGTAAAGCGACGTATCGTTTGAAAATCTGGTTGTAGCAACCTGATAAAGATTGCCATCCTTATGTGGTTGATTTTTTGTCACAGTATCAATGAAAGCATGCTCTTCATTTTCAAATAAATCTCCATTGAGATAATCATCAACATTTTCTAGAGCAAGAAATTGCAATTTCTTAGACAATTTTGCTTGACGACGAACCTCTTTGACATCAACTGATTGATCTATTTGGTCATGTTTGGGATAACCAATAGGCTTTGGCAAAAAGGGACCAAATTGAAATGGGAAAGCATCTGTAAGCGTGAAATCGTCCTGGTTTGCTTCAGCAAGAAATGTATCGAGTTTTCCCATTTTTAGGGCTTCTAGCACTAGTGCTGAGAAGATACGGTCTGCTGAGAATGTTAATTTTGAGCTATCAAGAGTGCCCGAACCAAAATGAGCATTCTGAAAGGTCATGATATACATTTTATAGGTCATATTAGACCTCCGCAGTTAAAAGTTCATTCAATGTTTTAACATCATAATTTCCAAATACGGTAGTAGCTTTGAGGTTTTCAAAAGCAACCTTACCGTAACCTCGAGATCCAGAACCTCCAAGATAATCAAGTTCAAGAAGTTTTAATCCATCTCGAATCACTTTGAAATCTTCCTCGACTTGATTTTCATTCTTGTCTGTAATCTCGTAAATCAACTCGAAATCAAAGGTACTGTTACGAATAGCACGTTCAATTTGTCTTGGAGTAGCTTCGGCAGTGATACGGTCAATTGTATTTTCAAATTTTACTTCTGTGTAACTTCTTGCACCAAGAGAGTCTAACTCATCAGCGTTTGACAAGAAAGCATCACGAAAAATCAAGCGTCCCATTTTGAATCGTTTATCTTTACTATTCCCAAATAAACGGCTAAGGACATCACTGTCTTGACTAGGGTTCTTGACAATTTCTTCGTTATACACTTTAGCAAGAAGAGTTCTCATTTTTCCTTTGATACTTGAACCGGGAATAATTGGTAGGTTAGTAATAGGATCTTTAATAACAGGCGAATCGATAGCACCGATGGCAGCAAAAGCATTACTAGCCCCAATATGAAGGCCTGTCTCTAAACGAATTTGAGCTGAAAATTTAATCTTAGCGAATGTCATTAATCTTTACCTCCATAAAACTTGAAATAGGCCACTAGTGCTTCCATATATCTACAAAATCTTTGAAGTGTCTCTCTATCTTTAATTTCCTTAAGCGCTTCAAGAATTTGGCCTTTTTCTACCAAATCTTTAACAGGGAAGAACGTCTGTCTATTAACTCTTACAGAGTTTCTTCCAGACTGATAGACGAATTGTACTCTTAAATAGGAAACATCATTTATTAATTCATCAAACTTTCTTTCCTTACTTCTATCATATAAAGAACTACATAAGGATAATAAATTTCTGATTTGTGACGTTGTTAGTAAATAATTCCCTTTATTATCTTTTTCAAGTAATGAAATAGCACGTTCTGCTTTATCTACATAATTCTCATCAGTTAAAATTGCCATGTATTAATCCTTCCTAATTTCATAGACATAGAGGAGCAAAGCTAATTCCGCCTCTTTACGGTCTGATTCATTGTTTGTATACCATTTGAAGAATAATTTCTTGAATTGTTTGAACTTATCTCTTTCTTCTTTGTCTGTTAACTCTTCCAGACGTGTCAAATAGTAAGCTAAGCGGGCAACATTCATCTTTTCTTCACTCTCGTAGTTTCGAAGCAATTCAATCAATTTATAAATGAAATTCTTGCCTCGTTCATCTTGGTGATTAAAGAAATAACGAATCTGCTCTAACTTGTCATCGTAAACATTAGTGATAAACTGGTCAAATTTAAAGGTATAGTCTGAACTAAATAGAGAAATACTATCTTTCTCATTGCCTTTGGCTGCTTCTTCTAGCTCCCCTGTTTGATGTGCCATCAAGCTAATAGGAGTCTTATCGGCAAACAGACCGATACCTGCTGAGAGTGTTAGTTTTCCATTTGTCCATTTAATGAAGTTCTGACGGAGTTCAACAGTAAAGGCAATAATATCTTGCCAAGAGCCAATGGCAAAAACATCGTCCCCACCAGCATAGATGATAGAGAGTTTCTTATCACTAGCAAACTGGTTAATATAAACCTTGAAGAAAAGACTCATGCTTCGAGAGAAAGTTGCTGAGCGTGATAGGGTACTATATTGCCCATTTCCTTGTTGGGAGAATCCGGCCATAAAGGCTGCTCCCAAATCATCTACGTCAAGACGTAAAACAGCTAAACGTTTAATACCTAACCCATTTTCGTTTTTTGATAAGGCAGCATAATTGTAAATTTCATCACACTGGTAATCTCCAACAAAAACATGGGTTGCCTTGACCGTACCAGCCTTATAGTCATTTTTGACATAGACACGGGAAAAAGCTTCTTGGCTTAGTTTTTCAAATGCAATACCTTTAAGACAGGCATTTGGCCCAATAGGAAGCCCTTCATTTTCAGAGATAATAAAATGATCATGGGCAATCTCTTTGGAAAAATGGTACAAGCCTCTACAAATATCACACACTTTTTGGTCATGATAAGAAACTAAATTCTCAACAGAATGACAAATCTCGCACTCTCTTTCAGAAGATTTACCGCCTCTGTTCAACAACATAAGGGTTTGATAATCATACCTTGAGATTTTTTTCTCAGAAATCATGCGACTAGCCTTTTGGTAGACCTGTCTATAGCTTTCAGGTGAATTCAGTTCGCTCATGATATCCTTAGCCGCAAAGCTTCCCCAACCAAAGGCAACATATAATCTGGTTTGGAAATTAGCCAATAAAAATTGATTGAAATCTTTTTCAAACTGAACGAGTGTTTCTACCGTTTTTTCAGTATTAGCTAGGACAAAGTAAGCGTGTCCCCCACCGACATAGAGCAAGTTAGCTCGATTAAGACCTAGTTTATCAAGTAAACTATCTGCTATATACTCACTCATAAAGTCAAGATACAAAGATCTAGCCTTCAATTGCTTAGCAGCACCACTCGTCGCTATATTATAGATGAAGTCTTGAATCCCCGATAAGTCAAAGCTAGCTAGGAGAAAAGCTTCTTCCTCATAAAAAGCTGATGCTTTAATAAACAAGTCCTCTTTATAGTTATGACGACCTTTGTCTTCCAAGTAGTCATAGATGGCTAGAGCAAAAGCTGCTGTCAGACGACTATGCTCAGCAAGTGAAATATCAGCGATTTCCTTAGTATTTGTTGAAGATGGCACAAAAGAGAGGGTTGCTTCGAACAGATTTAACAAAGAGTCAATTTGTGCTTGATTAAACTCAAATTCTGCCAATTCATTTTTGATACGAGTCGCAATCGCCGCATAATCACCTTTTGAGAAGGGTTCATAGGTTGCCGACGCAAAGTTAGGTTCAGATTTCAAGTTTAGAACCGTCGGTTTAAAATAGCGTTTATCCGTTTGCGCCCCAAAAACATTAAAAATATCAGCTTGGTTTGTGTAAGTGTCCCAAATCTTAGCTGATGCATCCTCATCGCTCTCCTCATTGGACTGTCTTCTGTCGACACCTGATGCGATGTTATCAGCGATATAAGTTATGTAAGCAAGATGGTCATTTCCAAGTTTATCACTCTGGTAGTTAGCCATGTGATATCTAATCTGATCGGAAATAACCTGATTATCAGCAATCTCATCAAACCAATCTGCGCCTACCAAGGCGTGTTTTTTTCGTTCTCCTGTCGCCCTTTGAATGACCTTACCGATATCATGCAAAAGAGCTCCGTAAAATAAATCAATCTTTTCTTTCTTCAAGCTTTATCCCTCCCATACCGAGACTCGTTTTCATGCCAAGACCTGAATATTCACCGAATGTTAGAAGCATTTTGACATAAGCTTTTAGAGTTTGAGCGCCTTGTACTTTAAAGGTTAACTTTCCTCTAAAGGCAGGAATTCTTTGCCCGTGCACCCTGAAATAACTCGTCTCCAAGCGATAATTCGTGATAGTGCTGTGTTCAGATAGGTAATCTAAGGTATCCTCTTCAATTTCAGGCTGATTTTCAACCAACCTTCCATACTTTTGCATCAAACTTTGAAAAATCAAACGCATAGACGGGAAGATGACGTAGGAACCTTGAGATTTAAAACCTGTCGGAGTCTCAAAAATGATTGAAAAATAGGTTTGATTGTCCTCACTATTGAAAATCTCTAACAGTTTATCGGCACCCAACTCCTGAATCTCAACTTTTTCAACACTGAGCTTAGGCAAGTCATTTAAGGACACCTCTTTAATCTGTAATAAGGTCATAAAAACCTTATCCTCGAGGTCATCTGTGAGCAGATGTACAACCCACTGCGTGTTTTCTTTCCCTTGGATTACCTTAGTCGCATAGGGATTTGTTTGCTGCTGATGCAGATAATCAACATAGTCACTATCCAACTGCTCCATCAAGAAGCCATGAAATTTAACAGCCAAATCTTGTGCAGGATGGTCAATCCTTTTAAAAGTAAATACTAATTTTTTCATTCGACTCCTTCATCTTTGTATGAAAAAACCCCAAAAGCTGAAAGTACTTTTCACCTCATTGGGGCGCCCTTAATGTGCTTTTAGTCTAACACTTTCTGGAAGCGGTGTCAAGACTATTTTCAAAATTTTCAAAAAAGTCCCCTCTCGAGGTAAATAGGTTTATATCCTAAACCAGAACCATCTAAACCTTCAGAACCAAAACCGTTTCCGTCCCCTTTTGAGGTATATAGGTTTATATCCAATCCATGTAAGTCTTATACGAATGAAGATATTCGGGTTTCCGTCCCCTCTTGAGGTGAATAGGTTTATATCCGACAACGCCATGATGTTCGATGGTAAACCGCTTACGGAGTTTCCGTCCCCTCTTGAGGTGAATAGGTTTATATCCGACAACGCCATGATGTTCGATGGTAAACCGCTTACGGAGTTTCCGTCCCCTCTCGAGGTGGATAGGTTTATATCAAAAACGGTGTATTTGAATGGAATGGTGAAAAGTACACAGTTTCCGTCCCCTCTCGAGGTGAATAGGTTTATATCTGCTAACGTCTATACAGCTGATAATGCAGGCAACGTGACGTTTCCGTCCTCTCGCGAGGTAAACAGGTTTATATCAAACATCTAAAATTACAACACTTTCAGGAATCGCGTTACCGTCCCCACGCGAGGTGTGTAGGTTTATATCCAAAGAATTCAACCGCATTATGTACATCGATTACCAAACGTTACCGTCCCCTCTAGGGGTATGTAGGTTTATATCAATTATGAAATTCGCTGACAAATATGTCTTTGAGACAGTTTCCGTCCCCTCTCGAGGTATATAGGTTTATATCAAGCTCTAAAGTTCAATTAGTTGGTGGACGTGGTGAGTTTCCGTCCCCTCGCGAGGTGAATAGGTTTATATCAGCGGCACCTACTAGCGTAGTCAAAGAGGGTGACACTATGTTTCCGTCCCCTCTCGAGGTAGATAGGTTTATATCATTTTGGGGGTTGACTATGGAAAACTTTATTATTAGTTACCGTCCCCTCTCGAGGTAAATAGGTTTATATCGAAAAGAGCGAACGGCTCAAACAGAAATATACAAAGTTTCCGTCCCCTCTTGAGGTATATAGGTTTATATCAAACAAAGGCAATTATTAAGAGCTATTATCTTATATGTGTTACCGTCCCCTCCCGAGGTACATAGGTTTATATCAATAAACAATATTTTGAACAAAGCTATTAATAACGTTTCCGTCCCCTCTCGAGGTAGATAGGTTTATATCCCCCATATCTTGTGCTCTAGATAGTTGCTAGAGACACAAGATGTAGGACCTACTGGAAACACTATCTATATTGTACCATATGATTGCAGGCCTATAAAGGCTTAGAAGAAGAGAATGTCATCTATTTTTTCAGCACTATTGTAGGGGCTAAAACTAGTCACCTCTTCTTTGGTTGTCACATACACGATTATGCTGTCTTCTTCATCAGCCTTGTAGAAGCTCTCGATATCCTTAAGGAGAGACTGATAGTCATTTCTTGACAGATCGACCTCGAAACAGGATTTTTGCACCCTCACGCCATAACCCTCAAGTAATTTTGAGAGTTTGAGTCTACGTTTGTTACTTCGGATATCATAAATAATCAGACAAAACACGGTTTTTTGTTTGGCAAACTCACGTTCTTCTTCACTGAGATTAAAGTAAAGTCCCATTAATGGTCTCCTGTGTAACTTGTCTCATAAAGACTAGGGTCAAGTTCTCTAAAAGCCCTAATCAAACTCTTGATTTGCCTATCAGCTGTATAGAGAAAAGAATAGCGTTTTTTGTCTAATTCGATATACTGATGGACTTCTAATATTATAAATACAAAATGAAGCCCTAACAATAGGGCTTCGTTTTATATTAATAGTAAAGAGATTACTTTTCTTATTTCCCCAACAAGTCAGTTCTAACTTCTTTGCGTAAGTCTTCGAGTGTTGTGATACCGTACTTGTCCATGACTTCAGGGAGTCGGTCGATGATTTTAGGGCAGGCATATGGATCTGCGAAGTTGGCTGTTCCGACACCGATGGCTGAGGCACCAGCGATGAACATTTCGATAGCCGCTTCGGCACTGTCAACACCACCCATACCGATGATTGGGAGGTCTGACGCTAGAGCAACTTGGCGGATAAGCTTAAGGGCTACAGGGAAGACAGCTGGTCCTGACATACCACCTTGGCCATTGGCAATGATAGGTTTGCGAGTCGCCAAATCATAGCGTGTACCAACCAAGGTGTTAATCATAGTGAAACCTGTCGCACCGGCATCCTCTACTGCTTTGGCGACACTTGTGATATCAGCCACGCTCGGTGTCAGTTTGACATAGACAGGCACATCAGAGTGAGAGACGCTGGCTTTTACTGCCGCATAGGCAAGCTCTGGAACTTGTCCGATGAGGAGGCCGTTATTGCCATGATCCACGTTTGGGCAAGAGATGTTAAGCTCGATTGCCTTGACGTTGCTAGCTTTGGAAATCTTGTGAGAGACTTCTGCATATTCTTCGTTTGAAAATCCAGCTACATTGGCAATGATTGGAAGCTCAGGATAATGCTCCTGCAACCAAGGGAGTTTTT
>ERZ773061.940-NODE-940-length-11161-cov-27.992166_pt1 | contig 11161 bp, 12 predicted proteins | sample MGYA00580627_ERZ773061 | MGnify/ENA primary metagenome ERZ773061 (study PRJEB29015, sample SAMEA2738119) | human oral metagenome | biome: human oral; feature: human-associated habitat; material: saliva | place: China | collected 2223 ...
ACAGTGGGCTTTTTGCTTTGTCTTAAAACGTTGATTTCTGGGTTTGTTCAGTTATAAACTTTTTAGTGCAGTTTCATAGAACGAAACTGCTTTTTGGGCGTTCATTTTTGAGAGGTAAAAAGAAGCATGACTCTCCCACAGCAATAGAGCTTTTAGGCGGGAAAACCACACTTCTTTCTTGGATTAATTTTACATCATTTTGACTTAAAAAACAAATAGAGGCGTCCCACCTCCTACCGCAGAAAGATCTGTTTCAAGGGGAGATGGAAAACCTCTATTCGTTAATTTAATTATAGTCTAAAAAACTAATTGACGCAAGAATATTTAAAGCCCACCCTTTGATGATAGTCGGGATGACAAAAGGAACTGACTTAGGCACCAACCTAGAATAGATCATTGGGAGCCAAACCAGTTCCTTTATTTAAGTATACAATATGTTTACAAGAAAACAAAGTAGTAAGTTATTCTAATGGAGTATCTGTAGTACTTTAGCAAACAAGGTGTGCTATAATGCTTTTAACAGGAACTAAAAGCCATTAGTAAATAACTAATATTGAGTCATATTGTTCCGATATTAGAGAGAAGGAACTTAATGAAATTATGGGAATATGTTGATAAAAATGTTCGCCTTATTTTAGAAGACGGGACCTCCATCAAGGGCAGGGTGGTTGATTGGTTTGACGGTTATGATTTAGATGGTCCTGACGAAATAGTCATAGGTGATCGCTCATATCCTGAAGATATTATCAAGAAAATCAAAATGATTAGTGCTTAGTTCAACCTAGGCGATTTTATCGACTAACTATAAAAAGTATAAGAACTATCGAAAAATTAGCAGAGAGGAAAATAAATGAGTAAACAGCTTTGGAAGTATCTTCGATCAAGGGTTCAGGTAGCCACTAATTGCGATAAGATAATCAAGGGACGTGTCATAGACTTTGTTGACGAAATGGACAATGATGAGCAAGATGAAATCACTATCCTCATTGACAATCCTAGTCCAGATGAAGCTACTGAAATTTCTCTCTTTGAGAGTGAGATTGTCTCGATTAAAACAATCTCATAGGACTTAGAATAATCTAGGTGCTTTTACCTGACTTATTTGAAAGAAAACACTATGGAAAAAGATTTAGTTTATATGACAATGGTTGGGACGCCTCTTTTGATTATAATGGTCAAGTATGTGGGATTTTTCCTAATTCTGTTCATGATATTGTAGTGGTGATTGGAGATAAGGAATACCAGGTATCATCATTCATTGATCTGATTTCTCTAAAAATTGGCGATAACACTTTAGTAGAAATTATGGATGGAATTGAAGTGCAGTATTATTAAAATAAAAATCATCTTTGATGAATGAACTGCACCCCAAAAATTAGATTTTGTCTGTTAAATTTTTGGAACGTAGCTCAATATGCTACAACGTTCTTATTAGGAGGGGATGGGTAATGGGATATAGTCAACAAGTATTAGACATGCTCCAGCAAGCAGTCAGTGGTCAGATTGATAATTTTTGGGATTTTTCCTTTACGTTTAACGCACTTTTTGGAGAAGATGAGGAATTTGCCGAGGCTTGGGCTAATGAAAACTCTGAAATGTTTGACGCTCTCAATGACTTTGAGTTGATGATATTTTTAGAGGAACATGATCCAAGCGACAAACAAGGTTTTATCGATTTCTTAACACCTTACTACGAAAAAGCAAAGCAATTAGCCAATATTGAAAGGGATATTTAAATGAAGCTCTGGGAATTTAACCGTACAGATGTAGTCATCACGCTTAAAAATGGCGTGGTAGTTAGAGGATTTGTAGAAGACTATTGTGACGCCTCGGACAATGCCGAGGAGATGGATTCCTTACTTGTAGATGTTGACGGAACTCTTAGAGAGTATTTTGAGGATGAAATCGTCAGCATCATAGAAAGCTAGTAGTGGGAATAGAATCTAAGGAAAAAATCTTGTTTGTTGAGATTGTTTTAGTTGGGATGGTCCTATATGAAAAAGGATGAAATTAAAAAATATTTAGACAAAGATATTGAATTTAATTATAATAGCCGAGGTGCTTGCTTTTTATCGAGTATATGTGTAGTTGGTTATGATTATGAAGGTCAGCAGTTTGATACAATTGATGAAGCTATGGAAGCTAAAGTATTTGACGGGAAAAGCTTAGTAGATATATGGGATGAAGTTTTTCCACAAGTTTTTTAAAATGAAAAGTACCTTTGATGAACTGCACCCCAAAAGTTAGATTTTTTCTGTCTAACTTTTGGGGTGCAGTTCAAATGTATGAGATATTTTTAGTTTTGATTTAATTTCGATATTTTTCCGGAAAATACTTATTTTTCAGAAACTTAATTATATGTGATATTTATGCTTGAAATTTTTCTCCTGTATAAAGAGTGGCTCGCATCGCTATTTCACAACCAATTGATGGATTAAATAAATTAGAGAGTACATTTAAATTTTTAAATGTTTTATAAGATTGGTAATTAAATTAAGAATATTTTTGAATCTGAAATATAAGTTCTAGAACTAAACCTACCTGAGAGAAAATATCTTTATTCACGAATCCGATTATAATCAGTAGGATAGAACCATAGAGAATCTCTGATACTTCAATTTTGATTTTCAATGAAATTAGAAATTTGTAATTCAATATTTTATTCACGCTCGAAATAGTAAAAAAATACTTTTTAAAAGTATAGCTTTTTTTGTATGTTACATGATATAATAATATTAAATGGTTTAATCTTATTAAGAATTCTTTATTATGATTATGTGTCTATAAATATTGAAAGTGAGCACTGATGGAATCTGATCAATTTTTAAAAGATATTCAAGGAAAAAATGTTAATTTTTTAATAGGAGCAGGAGCTTCTTCTGGGGTCGTGCCAACGCTATGGGTGAAATCACTTAATAAGTCTTTTGAGGATTTATTAACCTCTAATGATTTTAATGAAAATCAAAAAAAAGTATTATATTTTATCTGGTTTGAACTTTGGATTCGGAAAACAAAAATTATTGATTTTGATTTAAAAAATGAAACACATAAGCAATATGAACGTTTTATTAAAAATTTAATTAATTATCTAAATAATGAAGGTTTTGATAGACCTAAACGACTTAATATCTTTACATCTAATTATGATACTTTATTTGAAAAGACTTTTGATTCATTAAGCAAGGAGAATAGACTTACTTATTTTAATGATGGAAGTAGAGGTTTCTTCAAGAAGTATATTTCAACTGAAAATTATCATTTAAAAATATCTCATTCGGGGATGAGTGACTCCTTTCAACGAGAAATTCCAACTATAAATTTGTTAAAAATTCATGGTTCGGTCACTTGGAGTAATATTAATAATGAAATTGAAGTGAGTTTAGAAAACGAGGTCTACAATGGGCTTTGTGATTTAAGTGATAAAATAAAAGAAGCAATAAATGACCATAATAATACTAGTTGGTTCACTAATGAGGAGAAGTTGCTTAATCCGAATAAATATGAAGAATCTATTTTGTACGGAACACTTGATAATCAGCGATTTTCAACAGAACTGACAACTATTTTTGATAAATTTTTTGGTCAAATAAATTCTTTTTATGAAAAATATAGAAATTTTCCAGTGGTAAATCCAACGAAGGAAAAATTTTCTGACACTGTTTTTCAACAACATTATTATCAATTATTAAGGATGCTAAGTTTTGAATTGGAAAAACAAGATAGTGTTTTAGTTGTTTTTGGATTCTCATTTGCTGATGAACATATATTAGAAATTGTCCGACGTTCAATAGTTAACCCTAAACTCAAAATCTATGTGATAGCTTATAATAAGGGAGCGAAGGAACAAATAAAGAATAAGCTAGGGGATTTAGGAGGAAATATAATTGAATATCTTCCTTCTACCGTATCTCCAGATGGGAATGAAGTTCTGGGGAACTTTAACTATTTAAATTCATTATTTGATGGAAAGATGAGTAAATAATGACAGACCAAAGCTATATTGTAGGAACAGTTAGAGAAATAAAAGGAACAAATGTTATAATTCGCTTGTTTGATAATTCATCGCAAATGACTTACTTTTTAAATGGGAAGCGTTATTCTGGTGTTATGATTGGATCATATATTGGGATAAAACGGGGGCACTATACTATTGTTGTAAAGATTGAAAAAGAGTACGCTCAAGATATTTTTCACGATACAATGGTACAGGAATTTTCAAAAGATAGATTCATTAGAGAGGTGGAAGCTAAAGTAATTGGTAGCTTTGTTCGAGATAAATATATTTCAGGAATGGTAGCCTTCCCACAAATATTTAATGATGTGATTCTATTACCTGATGAAAAAATAGGTTCAATTATAAGTGGAGAAGGAACAAATGATTCTAAAACTCGGCCAAATCCAAAATCATTTTTTAAAATTGGTGAAATGTGGCCAGAAGGAATCCCCTATAAAGTTAATTGGGCAAAGATATTCAACACTCATATTGCGATTTTTGGAAATACTGGTAGCGGGAAATCGAATACTTTGGCTAGACTCTATAAAAATCTTTTTGATTTAAATACAAAAAAAATTCTAGATTTTGGAGATTCTAAATTTGTAGTCATTGATTTTAATGGTGAGTATGTAGAGGAAAATGTTTTTACAAAAGAAAAAAAAGTCTACAATCTAGAAACTCGAAGTTCAGGAAGGGACAAAATAGTTATTCCTGCTAATAAGTTTTGGGATAAAGAAATGTTGTCGATACTTTTTGGAGCTACTGCACAAACTCAACAACCTTTTTTGAACAGGGTGTTAAAATATTATTTTTCAGAGACAGGTTTTGAAGAAAATATAGTCCGTTACCTGAAACAAGCATTTAAAACGGTTTTTAGTACTCCCTCTAAAGAATCTTTAGATATACTAAAGTATGCGCTAGATCTTTTAGAAATTGATTATGATACTTTCTCTTCATGGATCGTTCATAGTGTTTATAATCCTAATAACTCAAACGGATATTATAGTGTATGTGAACTTGATGGATGGAAACAAAGTAATAATAAGTTTTATTGGAATGCTGATGAAAATATAGATATTCTTAATCAAGAGATTGATTCAATACAACAGAAATCCTCTGAGTTTATGTCAGAGAAGACTAATAAAATAGTGACAAATCCTATTATTCAATTGAGATTGGCATCATATTTTCAAATGATTTTTGACTTATCTCGTCATACGATACAATATGACCATATTTCACCGTTGATTCATAGAATTGAAGCAAGAACCAGTGATTTTAATAAAGTACTAGAAATAGAAAATTCACGACAATGCCAAAGTTTATTTTCTGGTGGTTATTCACACGTAATTTCGTTGAAAAATGTCAATAGAGATATTAAAATGTTGTTACCGATGTTAATTGCTAAAATAAGTTATGACTTACATAGAAACCAAGATGAACGTTCTAGCATATTTAATCTAATTATTGATGAAGCGCATAACATTCTATCTGAAAATTCAACTGTTGAATCTGAAAAATGGAAAGATTACAGATTAGACGTTTTTGAAGAGATAGTAAAAGAAGGACGTAAATTTGGATACTATCTTACTATAGCTAGTCAAAGGCCCTCAGATATTTCACCTACCATAGTTTCGCAAATACATAATTATTTTATTCATAGATTGGTTAACGAAAATGACCTTAGATTACTTGATAGAACAATGACATCTTTAGATTATGTTTCAAAATCTAGTATTCCTAACTTATCAGCTGGTCAAGCAATAATAACGGGTGTATCATTTGATTTACCTGTGGTTGTTAAAATCGATAAACTTCAAAAAGACGAAGCACCAAATAGTTCAGATAGTGAGTTACTAAAAATGTGGAAAGTCGTTTCAGAACCATTTCTTATCTTAAAAAAGAATCTCCTTCATTCAGAAAAAAGTATAAAATTTCGTCGAGTTCGAAAATGAGAAATTAAACTGTTGAATATTGGATTAAAGCTATTTTTAAACTACTTAAAATAAAACCTTGTCAAACCAGATTTTAAGTTTATAAAGAATTTTTGAAAAATCTAGATGCTGTATGAATCTCTACATTTCTCTCTACCTTTTTTCGCAGACAGTTATAAAGTCTATCAGAATAAGCTTTGTAAGAGGATAAGTTAATTTTTACAGAACTAAACTATTCCCCCGTTTAAAAATATTGATTCATATTTTATGAAATTAATCAGTAGATATCGTTCCGAAAATTCTTGATATTACGCTGTTTTTAATCCAACTGAAGTCCATACTTTCCAAACTAGGTCTTACGATTTGTAAGTAAAAGAACAAATAAAAAAGAGGAGCTTGACACTAAAGTTCCTCTTCTTTTTAAATAAACGAATCAGTTTCTTATTTCATAAAAGGTAGTGAAAAAGGTAGTGATTCGATTGATTCATATCGCAATGTAGTGAAATTTCGAAATTCAAGAATTGCTTTAAATCAAGGTTTCTAAAGTCTACTGACGAGTAGTGAACCCTTATTTAACCTCTGTAAACACGACGTGTTTGCGAAGTTTTGGTGAGTATTTCTTCAATTGAAGACGGTCTGGAGTGTTACGTTTGTTTTTAGAAGTAAGGTACAAGCGTTCACCAGATTCTTTGTGTTCAAGTGTAATATTTACGCGCATGGTATCTCCCTTCTATTATTCAGCTGATGCAGCTTTAGCGATTTTACGTCCTTTGTAGTATCCTTTAAGTGATACGCGGTGAGAACGTGAGTAATCTCCAGTAGTTTCGTCAAAGTTTACAGATGGAGCTGTTACTTTGTAGTGTGTACGACGTTTGTTTTTCTTCGCTTTTGAAGTGCGACGTGCAGGTACTGCCATTTTGTTTTCTCCTTTAGGTATTTAAATTCGATTCAATCTAGTGATTTTCATCAACCATACTAGGATAACACATTTTTTTTGTAAAGTAAAGTTACTTGACAAAAAAAGATGAAAAAATTAGAAGTCATTCAATCAAATTAATCGAAATTTTCTGAAAATTCAAGAATTTTCTTCTGTTCATTGCCTTTAAAATGTGCTATAATAGTAAAAACTGAAATGGGAGGGATAAGATGACTGAATTAGATAAACGTCACCGCAGTAGCATTTATGACAGCATGGTTAAATCACCAAACCGTGCCATGCTTCGTGCGACTGGTATGACAGATAAGGACTTTGAAACACCGATTGTGGGAGTGATTTCGACTTGGGCGGAAAATACACCATGTAACATTCACTTGCATGATTTTGGGAAATTGGCTAAAGAAGGTGTCAAATCTGCAGGTGCTTGGCCTGTGCAGTTTGGGACTATCACTGTAGCGGACGGGATTGCTATGGGAACGCCTGGTATGCGTTTCTCTCTAACATCTCGTGACATCATTGCAGACTCAATCGAAGCGGCTATGGGTGGTCACAACGTCGATGCTTTCGTTGCTATCGGTGGCTGTGACAAGAACATGCCTGGTTCTATGATTGCTATTGCCAACATGGATATTCCAGCTATTTTCGCCTATGGTGGTACTATTGCACCGGGAAATCTTGATGGCAAAGACATTGACTTGGTTTCTGTCTTTGAGGGAATCGGAAAATGGAACCACGGTGACATGACAGCTGAGGACGTGAAACGTCTCGAATGTAATGCCTGCCCTGGCCCTGGTGGCTGTGGTGGTATGTATACAGCTAATACCATGGCGACTGCTATCGAAGTTCTCGGTATGAGTTTGCCAGGATCTTCATCTCACCCAGCTGAATCAGCCGACAAGAAAGAAGATATCGAAGCAGCAGGACGTGCTGTTGTCAAGATGCTGGAGCTTGGTCTCAAACCATCAGATATCTTGACTCGTGAAGCCTTTGAAGATGCCATTACTGTAACGATGGCTCTCGGTGGTTCTACAAATGCCACTCTTCACTTACTTGCCATTGCCCATGCGGCTAATGTTGACTTGTCACTTGAAGACTTCAATACAATCCAAGAACGTGTGCCTCACTTGGCCGACTTGAAACCATCTGGTCAGTATGTCTTCCAAGACCTCTATGAAGTCGGTGGTGTGCCTGCTGTTATGAAGTACCTGTTGGCAAATGGTTTCCTTCATGGCGACCGTATCACATGTACTGGTAAGACAGTCGCTGAAAACTTGGCTGACTTTGCAGACCTTACACCAGGCCAAAAAGTCATTATGCCACTTGAAAATCCAAAACGTGCAGACGGTCCGCTTATCATCTTGAATGGTAATCTTGCCCCTGACGGTGCGGTTGCTAAAGTATCAGGTGTGAAAGTGCGTCGCCACGTTGGACCAGCTAAGGTCTTTGACTCAGAAGAAGATGCTATCCAGGCTGTTCTGACAGATGAAATCGTTGATGGCGATGTAGTCGTTGTTCGTTTCGTTGGACCTAAGGGTGGTCCTGGTATGCCTGAGATGCTGTCACTTTCATCAATGATTGTTGGTAAAGGTCAAGGAGACAAGGTTGCCCTCTTGACGGATGGCCGTTTCTCTGGTGGTACTTATGGTCTGGTTGTTGGACATATCGCTCCTGAAGCTCAGGATGGTGGACCGATTGCCTACCTTCGTACAGGCGATATCGTTACGGTTGACCAAGATACCAAAGAAATTTCCATGGCCGTATCCGAAGAAGAACTTGAAAAACGCAAGGCAGAAACAACCTTGCCACCACTTTACAGCCGTGGTGTCCTCGGTAAATACGCCCACATCGTATCATCCGCTTCTCGCGGAGCCGTGACAGACTTCTGGAATATGGATAAGTCAGGTAAAAAATAAACAAGAAAAGCAAGCCAACTTCGGCTTGCTTCTTTTTATCTTCAAAAGTGATTTGCCTGCTTAACGAGGTGGTAGTCCAAGGGCAATACGGCCGTAGCGACTGATTCGTGTAATCTTCCAAGCGGGTGACCAGGTGACTTCAACTTTGACGTCCTCGATACCCTCGATTTGTTTGAGACCTGCGACGATTTCGATAGGCAAGCTTTCGGCGCAATCGCAGGCAGTGTCGGTAAAGGTCATGACAATCTTGCAGAGACCTGTTTCATCCAGATTAATTTCATAAATCAACCCTAGATTGTAAACATCCAATTCTACATCTGTATCAAAAACCTTCTCTAGTTTTTCGATAATTTGGTCTTGTAAGGCCAAAGCGCGGTCATTGATTTTGATATCGTCTCTCATAACAGTCCCTCCACGTGATAAATATCCTCTATTTTCTCATAATTCTGACAATTTGGCAAGTTTTTGATGAATTTTCTGAAAAAGACTCTCTTGAGATTTTCTACTCTCACTGTTTTAATCCCTTTATTTATGGTAAAATAAGACTATTAAGTTTAAAGAGGATTCCCTATGAAATTACAAAAACCAAAAGGAACGCAGGATATTTTACCTGCTGAGTCTGCTAAATGGCAGTATGTTGAGGGCTTTGCCCGTGAAATTTTCAAGCGTTATAACTATGCAGAAGTGCGCACGCCTATTTTTGAGCATTACGAGGTCATCAGCCGCTCTGTCGGAGATACGACCGATATCGTGACCAAGGAAATGTACGATTTTTATGACAAGGGTGACCGCCATATTACCCTCCGTCCAGAAGGAACTGCGCCCGTTGTTCGCTCTTATGTGGAAAATAAACTCTTCGCACCAGAAGTGCAAAAGCCAAGTAAGTTCTATTACATGGGCCCTATGTTCCGTTATGAGCGTCCACAGGCAGGGCGTTTACGCCAATTTCACCAGATTGGTGTCGAGTGCTTTGGCTCTAGCAATCCAGCTACCGATGTGGAAACCATCGCTATGGCAGCTCATTTCTTGAAAGAAATCGGCATCCAAGGTGTCAAATTACACCTCAACACTCTCGGAAATCCTGAGAGCCGTGCGGCCTATCGTCAAGCCTTGATCGACTATTTGACACCGCTCAAGGAGACCTTGTCTAAGGATAGCCAACGTCGCTTGGAGGAAAATCCTCTTCGTGTCTTGGACTCTAAGGAAAAAGAAGACAAGGTGGCAGTGGAGAATGCGCCGTCTATCTTGGATTTCCTTGATGAAGAAAGCCAAGCTCACTTTGATGCTGTGCGTCAGATGTTGGAAAATCTGGGTGTAGACTACATCATTGATACCAATATGGTGCGTGGTCTGGACTACTACAACCACACCATTTTCGAGTTTATCACTGAGATTGAGGGCAATGACCTGACAGTCTGTGCGGGTGGTCGTTACGATGGTTTGGTTTCTTACTTTGGAGGCCCTGAAACTGCTGGATTTGGTTTTGGACTTGGTGTAGAGCGCCTGCTTCTCATTCTTGAAAAGCAAGGTGTGGCCCTTCCTATAGAGAACGCTCTAGATGTTTATATCGCGGTTTTGGGTGAAGGAGCAAATGTTAAGGCCTTGGAGTTGGTACAAGCCCTTCGCCAACAAGGATTCAAAGCAGAGCGTGATTACCTCAACCGTAAACTCAAAGCTCAGTTCAAGTCCGCCGATGTCTTTGCAGCTAAGACTCTCATCACGCTAGGCGAGAGTGAAGTTGAAAGCGGACAAGTGACAGTCAAGAACAACCAAACACGAGAAGAAGTGCAAATGTCGCTTGATGCTATTAGCCAAAACTTCTCAGAAATCTTTGAAAAACTAGGATTTTAATGACAGATAAGCTGGTCAGGAATACATCCTGACCCTCTTTTTCCTAGGATTAACATTGCTCTTGCTTGCTCCAAAATATCTTTATAAAACTATTACTACCGTTTCTATTTTTGCAAGAGGAATTCGCTTATTATCTCTTTTAGTTGCGACTGTATTCCACATTTTTATCAAGATGATGTAAATAACAATGCTAAGTCTTCATTTCAATAGGAGGCCCATATGAACTTACTTAAAAATCTTGGCTGGTTTCTTCTAGCCATTCTATCCTTTTACTTTGGCTATGGTCTGGTTCAGAGTATGGCTTTATCAGCGCTTGACCTAGGGGCTTCAATCTTTGGAGTCTTACCACTTTATATCGCCCTGTCAGGGGCCTATGTTTATGGAGTTTACAGATGGTATCGGACAGAAAAGGTTAGCATCCAGACAACAGCTTTTAATCGTTATATTTGGTTGCCAACTCTGGTTTTGCTAGTGGCGATTACAGCCCAGTTCTTTTTGCCAGATGATCCGTCGGTCAATCAACAAATCGTAT
>ERZ773061.941-NODE-941-length-11154-cov-24.179205_pt1 | contig 11154 bp, 5 predicted proteins | sample MGYA00580627_ERZ773061 | MGnify/ENA primary metagenome ERZ773061 (study PRJEB29015, sample SAMEA2738119) | human oral metagenome | biome: human oral; feature: human-associated habitat; material: saliva | place: China | collected 2223 ...
AGTTCACGCAGTCCGTTTCGTATCCCGGTACGGTCGACGAGGTCGTCGCCATGTATCTGACCCCCGCCTACCTGGAGCGACGCTTCGGCCAGTTTGTCGTTGAGGGTTCTGCCACCGTGTCGGTGGAGGGCGAACGCGTGTCCTTTGCGGGCACCGTGCGCCCGGAGCTGATCCCGGCGGCTGCCGCGCGCTTTGTCAAGTCCGATCTGCGCGTCTCTTTCACCGAGGAGTGGGCGACGAACGAGGCCGGGGCGACCTCGCGCACGTCCGTGACCGTGGACGGCGCCCCCGTGTCCGTGGAGGCCACCTCCACGCTGACTCCTGCCGAGGCCGGAAGCGTTCGCGACGTGACCGGCAACGTGTCGGTGCGCGTGCCGCTGCTGGGTGGGCGCATCGAGAAGGAGGCCGTGGCACACCTCGGCCGCGTCGTGGAGCGTGAGCAGGCACTGGCCGCGCAGTGGCTGGAGGAGCATCGCTGAACCTTCGCTACGCTCTGCGAGGAACCCCGCCCGCCCCGCGCATGTTGCCGGGCGGGCGGGGTCAGCGAATCGGTGAGTGCGCGGCCATCAACAGACCGCGTACTCACCCCAAGGGAATCAGTCTTCGAAGCCGTAGCTGCCGAATCGTAGGCTTGCCGAGTTTTCACTCACGACGCGCTGTAGAGAGCTATCGAATTCTTGATCCGCTTCAGCCTGAATCTCCAAACGCACCGACAGTCGAGCGCCAGCGTTACGCAGATGATCCAACACCTCCGTGTTGATTTGGATCAACTGCTTGCTGAACCCAGCACCATCGAGTTCAACAGAGGCCCAGTAATGGCGGGGGCCTGCCTGTGGTGGCGGCAGGACCGTGGGGTCGTCTGAACCTGAATTTGCGGAGTGAGGCCGGCCGGCCGCCCCGTTGCCCGTCGGGTCCCCAACTACTGTGGAATCGTCGCTGGTCACTCCAACTGGCTCCGCCACAACAGTTCGTCGGGCCTCTTCCTCAGCATCCTTCTGGTTCCGCGCCTTTTCCAGCGAGACGAGCAGCGTGTTGTCTGTAACGGTGAAGAGTGCGCTATTGTCCGGCGGGATGACAAGCCCTACGTAAGAGCCATCGGAGTTCTTACCCCTAGCCACGGCGAAGGTTGGTGACAGGCTGAGCAGCGCACCGGACACGGCGTCGTCGAGGACCTGGCGGTTCTTCAAGCGCAGCATGTAGGGAAACTTCGTAAACCACTCCCACAGAGTTTTGACGTTCACATCACCGTCCCGTTCCCAGACTGCGTTGAGCTCCTGGCTCAACACATGGTCAAGGTAGGAGACGTCAAGGTCTGGGATCAGTGCTTCTTCCCTGCGTAGCTTCTCGGAAATAGCCGTCGCGATCTGCCCCGTTCCAGTGATCTTCGATGCTGAGAGCGCAAGGGGGGCACGTGGGTCATCCTGCACGGGGCAGACTACCCACACATAGGTTTCCCTCAGCAAGGCAGCAACCAGCGCGTCCGTCTGGTCGGCTTTCTCCTTCGCCTGCCTCAATTGCTGTGCAGACAGGTCAAGGGAGTCGGCGGAATCGCTGACTCTACGCCAGCCGAGATACTGGCGTGTCGCGGCTTCCAACCGGTCTACGGTGTCATAGTCGGCGGCGGCAAACACGAGCGTGTTCTTGAACATACGCTGCGCGCGCTGGCCCGTCAACGTTCGCGTGATCCATACGTGAGCACTGCTCTTGTCTTGGTCGCTCTTGCGCCAGGTGTGGCGCGGGTGGACGACCACCAGGCGCGTGTCCATAGTATCGGGCACGTCCGCCCCATTTTCCGGTGCCACGTGCACGGCGGCGAAGTCGCCGCGCTGGGAAGCGAACTCACGATGGAGCCGCCGCTGAACCTCGGCGTACACCGTCTCTGGGTCTTCGCGCAGCTGCTCGGCGTACTCATTGGCGGTCTTTTGAACGGATGCCTGGGTGTCGAACCAGTATTGCCCGTTCTCCTCGTAGAAATGGATGGAACGCTGCGACAATTGCTCGAGGGCAGTCGGGAAGTTGCCGATGGCATCTCCTGGAACCGCAGTACCCAGCCACACGTTCTTCTTATCTAGGCCCTTTGCCTTCGCTCCGCTCCTGGGTGCAGAGCCGAAAAAGACAGTACGTGCCAGACGCTGTGTAATCAGTCGGTGCCCCAAATTTGGCCGGTCGGAATCAATCGCTGCGGGTGTTGAATCAGGCCCGTCGATGTCGCTGTCGATAATCGCTTTCCACGAGTCAGGCAGGTACTGGGTCAGATCAGGGTTGATGCGCGAAGCGGAGGCCAAGACACTGCCTGGCTGGATCAGCGCGGAACGGTCATCTGCCCTCCACAGTTCGTAGACGATGTCGGACACGAGATTGAGCACCCCCCTGGTGCGCTGGAAGCGGTCCAGGGAGGACCAGTCGTCATAGAGGCGGTCAAACAGTTCGGGATGCAGCGGGTAGGAGTCGCGGATCCGCTGTTCATAGTCGCTGGTCGCTGCGTCCTTGGGGAATGCACCGGGGTTGTCTCTATAGAGGCGCACGTAGGCTTTAGCAATCATGGCGATGCGCCCGCGCACTTCTGGGGCGACGTCCTGGAACACGCGACGACGCACGATCTCGAAGGACTCATTCTTCGTCGAGGGCCGCCACTGGTCGGCGACACGACCGATGACGTTGAGAAGGCGTCCCAGGGCGAGGCGCCCGTTACGTCCTCCGACCTCGAGGTCGTTGGCTTGTTCCTCTACCTCGGCAGCATCCGAGGCAGGGATCGACACGAGGAGCATACATCCGTCCACTGCGGCAACGGCCTCGGCAAGGCTCTGGGCGAAGCTGAATTGCGTTTCAAAGTCGCCGGCGGGCAGGTCACGGTCAACCAGCTGTCGCGCGTAGGCGACCCATTCGTCAATGAGAATGAGTACGGGACCGTAACGTTCGAGCAGAAGCCTGATTCCGTCGCCCGGACTGGTTCCAGCGGCGTCGTCCGCGGCAATCATGTCGTAGGCTTCGCGTCCACCTAGCTGCCACGCGAGTTCACCCCAGATGGTGTTGACATGGGTGCCATCATTCTTGCGTGAACCCGATGCGGGGGACAAACTTGTCCCCACAATCGCAACGCGTCGAACATTGAGACCATCAAAGTCTTGTGAACGTACGCCTGAGTGCTCGATAATGTCCTGAATCGCCTGCGGAAAATCGCGGGCATTCTTCCCTGAGAACAGGTGGAAGAGCGCCAGCATTGAGTGCGTCTTGCCCCCACCGAAATTGGTCTGCAGGTTCACGACAGGGCTTGCACCCGTCTGGCCGGATATCCTGCGCAGCGCCCGGCCCAGGAGGTCGGTGAGACCCTCGGTGAGGTAGGTGCGTTGGAAGAAGGCGACGGGATCCGCGTATTCGCGGTTCGGATTCTCGCCGATGGCGACCGTGTGCAGGTCAGCAGCAAACTCGGCGGAGGCGAACGAACCCCGCATGATCTCCTCGTGGGGGCGGACAAGGTCGCGCCAGGCGGGGATTCCTTCCCCGGCTTCCAGTTTGACGGCTGCGCGCCTCCGGTAGTCGTTGTCCGCTTGCTTAGACAGCATGGTCCGCTGAAGTTCTTGCTTGATTGCCTCGACGTCGGCGGCGGAGTCGGGGGCATTCGCAGCACGCAGCAGCAGAACCATAGTATCCAGTGCCCTTAGCACCTGCTCGCTCTTGAATTGCTCGCCATGCGCCCACAGGTTGCGGACCTCACGCAGTTCCGACGCATAGGCCTGTTGGAAGCGACTGAGCACACCAGCGAAGGAACGGCCCCACTCGGTAATGGCACGAAGCTGCACCTGCGGGTCCGTTTTTGTCAGTTTCCGCACTCTTCCACCTTGCTTGCGGGCATCGACCTCTGCCATGCGGGCTGGCCAGTCCTCCGATCCGAAGACCTCCGTCATGACGGGGTCAACCAGGTCGAAAAGCCCTTCGGACAGCAGCGTGAAGCCACGGTCGATGCGCTCACGGTTGGTGGGTGCCATGAAATCCTCCTAGGTCAGATGTCGAGTGCCGACTGGACGCCGGCCGGCGTAGACGGGTGCTGTCTGGCCTTGAGCGACACGTCGCCCCATGAGGTGACGAGGGCATTCAGGGCCTGCGCATCCTCACCATCTCCCTTCCTCTCGGCCTCGTGGAAGAGCAGGAAGCCCAGTTCCTTGATAGCGGGGAGCGGTATGGCTGCAGGCAATTTCGCGACGAGTTCTGCTACCTTTTCGACACCCTCCGACTCCAGGAGTGCCGCGAGACGGAGCGTTGCCTCCCAAATTGACAAGCGTGAGTCAGACTCCGGATCCCACGCCGCGTCGAGCTCGCGGATACTGAGAAGGCGTCCCTTTCCACCTGCCGTGGTGAAGATGCCACCGCGCTGTAGTTCCGCAATGGAGGTTTGTGTGGTCCTGGCCAACTGGTCAGCGATACCGGAGTGTTCGGACCGCCACCCGTATTGGCGGTACCAGCGCACGGCAAAGCGAGTATCGGGGTCGAAGTCGGATTCCTGCTCACCCAGTACCTCGTCGAGGGTACGGTTGATGAGCTCCAGGGCTTCTCGAGCTCCAACGTCGCTGCCACTGGCCGATCGCACCCGGGAGTATCGGGAGAAAACGGCAATTCCCGGCCCGATGGCGGCCTGCGCCAGATCGACAGGAGCGATCTCCCCCTGCATGAGGGTCCGCAAAGCATCCGGCAGCTCCGCCTTCATACGCTGCACGAAGGCACGCTGTGTTGTGGCCGGAGCATCGTCGGGCCGCGGGCGGCATGCGAGAACAATCGACGAGGCCAGCGCATTGGTTCCCTGCGAGAGCATTCGATTCGTTAGCTCACTGCGCACCGGCCATGTGGCCGTGACCTCCCAGCCCGCACCGATCAGGCCATCGAGCAGGGTATGCCACCCCGTCGATGTCTTACCGTCTTTGCCGTTGTCCTGCTGTTTATAGGCGTAGTAGACGGTCATCGGCACGTCCGGATTAGCTCCCTGACGGATGCGCTCGAATACCGTGTTAAAGCCGTTGACAAAGAACTCAGCAGCCTGCTCTTTCCCATTGTGTCGGTACGGGTTGGCAACGAGCTCCTCCGCCTTGGGTGTGAGCATCGTGGAGACCAATGACGGGTGGACATGCTGCAAGCAACGCCTCAACCAGACATAGAAAAAATCGGAGAGATCGGAATAACCGATATTGTCATAGTAAGGCGGGTCAGTGGACACGACGACACCCGAGTAGTCTCGCGCATCAGCACTTAATTGTCGAGCCACCCCACTACAGTCAGCAGGCACACGCTCTACTACCTTCGCCACCCACTTGAGCTGCCCCAAAAAATTACCCGATGAATTAGAAAACGGGTTGGCTTCTGCATAATCCCACACCATGGGAATTGCTTGTCGAGTAAATAGATGGGTGGCAGAATCTCTAGTTGCATCCCAGGTAGCAAGCGAATTCGAATAGTCCGCCAGCCGACTCACCCCGAGCGCCAGGTACGTGGCGATGGCATCCGCGTAGGCACGAGCGCCCGTTCCACCTTCTTCCAGAGACTCGCCCTCGTTCAAACCCGATGCGAGTGCGTCAGAGAGAACTCGTTTGTGCATCTCGCCCACTAGATCTGAGAATGTCGTGAGCGCAACGAGCTGTCGATCCGTGAAAGCGTCCGACCACGTCGGCATCCCGTACATGGGAAGCCGATCAACATCATGATTTCGGGTTGGAATCAACTGGTTCGGAACGTCTGTCGGACGTTCAACATGCGCAGCATCGGAATGTTGATCCGTCGGAGACACGTACAGACGTCCCCGCCTATCTTCAGCGACTACCGCAATCAGGTGCGCAGACAAGCGCCCTGCGCGTGCCTCAGAACGGATGTACTTGATATCAATGGGGGTCTCGTCCCCGACGGCAATCGCGTTTCCACGACTAATCGTCCCGTCATCTCTTCCCCTTGGTCCATTCGCGTCATGGACAACCTCGTAGTGGACCTGTCCGTCACGAACTGTCGCGCGAACCCATACTTCTTTCCCTTTCTTCTTCGACAGCCACCATGTACGAACAAGGGGCACCTCGATAGGGTTAGCCGGGTTGGGGCTGGTAACGGTACGCGCCCAGATCCATGCAATGACCGTGTGTTCCGTCCCGCCGGGTGCCACTACCTTCGGGTAAAGGTGCCCGATACGCCCCTCTGCCTCATCCCGCATCGCCTGCCCATAGAAACGAATATCCTCCGCTAAGCCCTCGCTGCCCTGATATTCAGTCTGATCTGTAATTCCAGGATGCACTGGAGCCTCCCCCCGAAAACGTGGGGGAATATCGATCAGCGCCTTGTTGATGAGTACTGCTAAAGGATTGAGGTCCGACGCCTCAGCATGACATCCAAGCCTCTGAGCCTCCAGGGGAATGGACCCCCCCCCGCGAAAGGATCGACGACGGCAGGCATGGTTCCGCCGTTGGAGCGGCGGATCTCCGCGCGCGCTTGCTCCAGCAACTCGGTGTCTGAGCTGTTCTCCCACACCACCAAGCGGCTCATCAGGTCATGTAGACGTGCGCGCTCGACATCCTGGGTCTCCACAGTGGGAAACTCCTCAGGACGAGAGGACGGGTCGTCCACCAACTGCGCGAAGAGGACGGCACGCGCCGTCGCCAAGGGGCGGCGAGCCCAGTACAGATGCAGGGTAGATGGATGCCCGTGACGGATCGACTTCTCGCGCGCCGAAGCGGCGTTGATTGCCTCAAGAGGCAACGATGTCTCGATCAGTTTCTTCTTCATAGCAATACAGCTTTCTCTAAGACTGGATGCTCACGCGGGTTGTGTCCCACGCTGCCAATATTTGTTCCACCGCTCATTGTACGAGAGCGTCGTCACGGCGGGATCAATGTGTGCGAACGCGTCATACACATACCGAAGTTGATCATGAGCGGGTCCCCGTGGGCTCACACTCACGAGCGCCAGTACGTGGTGTCCCTGTTGCGTACGTGCAAAAGCCACCTCATTCGCCGTCACAGTGAAGGTGGAAGCACCTTCGATACGCCCCTTGACCTCAATAAACACCTGCTGACCAGTTGCATCAGTCGTGGAAATATCAAATCCTGGGTTCGAGTGCGGCATCTCTCGAGGGCTACGCCCAAGCATCTGCTCTGCGTTCATCACCGCTGCGACGGCACGTTGATCCACTCCTGCGGTGTCACGCGCGAAGAGCGCAGACTGTCCACCTACAAGGGCCTCAGGAACAATCAGCGCACGAGCGCAGAGACGCGGTGATTTAGCTGCCAACTTAGTGGCCGCATCAAGTTCACCGATTCTGCGTTCCAAACGCTCCTCCATCTCACGAGCGCGCCGATGTGCCGATGCTGAACTGATCCTCGGTGTTTTACCAGCCAATTCCTCATCGTGCGACAAAGCTGCACGCTCGTACCACAGCTGAGCCTCAGCATTCAGACGATCCTCGACCTGAGTGCGGGTGCGCTTGATCTCATGATCGCGCTGCGCGTGGATCTCCTTCATACGTGGCCGAGCACCCGCCTCATACGCAACAGTTTGAATCCGCTCCAACCGACCACGCTGATCAGGAACCTCGCAGGCCCGAGCATTCTCCACCTCGTCGGGTCGGGGCGCATCGCAATCCAAGTAAGGGGGAATCTCGCTGACAGTTTCCGCAGTACCCGACAGCACGTAGTCGTAGTGGCGCAACACGACATGACGCAGCCCGTCCGTGATCGTTTCTTCAACAATGCCGAGCAGCGTTGGCTCGTTGACGAGGCCACGCCGGTCAACAAGAACTGTTCCTTGCTCAAGCGCGTGCGATAGGTCCTCTAACGTGACTGTAATCAACGCATCGAGCAGCGGATGCCCTAGAGCAATAAGCGAGACGTCCCGCTTCGAATCCGATGCTCCAGCAGGTACGAAGGTCACTCGCTCATAACGGTTCGGCAACGGAGCAGCCGGATTCAGACTCCGCGCGGCTCGTATCAAACGTGAGGGAACACGATGAATTTCGAATCGTCCTGCTTCACGCGCTTCCAGACGCACGCCCAGACGCTCAAGGGCTGATCGCGTGAAAGCCTCAATGTAACCCGGCTGCAGTCGACGGGCACGAGCATGCTCCATGAGCTCCCGGATAGCTTCCACGTTTGACTCAGTCGACATGTCTCTAACGAGTGCTCTTTCATCGATGAGAGCCTGGAGACCGTGGGACACGGACTCATCGATAACGCTGCCCAAGCGTTCTCGCACCTCTGGCAGATCACCATAGCGAATGGCTTCAACAAGAAGCTCACGCAGCGGCTTATTGTCGAAGATGGTCCCTCCTCCAAGCACATGGAAGAGCTTTCCCATGTATGCCTGGCCCATCTGGTCGATCTTCGAGAGCAACGTACGGAAGACGTCGCCCTCGCGAGTCCCTGTGGCCACCAGGTTCCACAGGTGACAGACTTCTGTCTGTCCAATTCGATGGATGCGCCCGAAGCGCTGCTCAATGCGATTAGGATTCCACGGCAGGTCATAGTTGACCATGAGGTGCGCACGCTGCAGATTGAGACCTTCACCGGCGGCATCAGTGGCGAGCAGCACCTGCACTTGTGGATTGTGCGTGAATTGCTCACGAATTGCCAACCGGGCGACGCGGGAAGTCCCGCCATGAATAACCTCTACCGCCTCGGATTTTCCTATATGTGTGGCTATTCTGCGCTGCAGATAGTTGATCGTGTCCCGATGCTCCGTAAACACAATGATCTTACGAGGCGCTCCATCTGAGTCTGTCAGAAGCTGGTCGGACAGGATCTGACGCAGCTCGTTCCACTTGCGATCATCTCCAGCGTTCCACACCGATTTAGACAGTGCGACGAGTTCCTCGAGAACATTAATTTCCCGAGCAAGCTCTTCCTTCGTCAATGCGGCAGTCGCGGAGTCAACAACCTGTTCCATCCGTTCTTCAAAACGCGCTCGTTCCGCCTCTGACATGTCGCCGTCAGCATCGTCAAAATCGTCCAAGTCAGCCATGGTCGCATACGCCTGGTCATACGGATCAAAGAATTGCTCATCCGACCCCAACGGCGAGGTATTACTGACGGACTGAGTCTCTGCGCGAGCGATGTCATTCAGGCGCTGTCCGAGACGCTCTACGCGGCGCTCAAGGGAACGAGTAATCGCTTCGGGGCTAGAGGCCAGACGACGTTGCAGAACGGTCAATGCAAAGCCGACAGAATTACGACGACGGGACTGCCCTTGCTCCCCGATTCGATCCGCGCGCCCCATCTCCGTGCGGACATATTCGGTAACCCGATCGTACAGTTCTTGCTCAGCATCCGACAGGTCGTACCCGACGGTATAGGCACGGCGCTCCGGGAAAAGCGGTTTCCCCTCAAACGTCAGTAGGTCTTCCTTCACCATCCTTCGCATCAGGCCGCGGGTATCAGTCCGATGCCTCCCCGAACGATAAGGCCCCTCGAAACGATCCCGATCCAACAACGTCAGAAAAAGCTGGAAATCCTCTTCTTTCCCCGCATGCGGTGTTGCCGTCATCAGAAGGAAATGCTGTGCTCGCTGAGACAACACCCTGCCCAGCGTGAAACGCTTGGTGGTTTTCACTTCCCCATTCCACGATGTGTAGTGGGCGCTCATCCGGTGTGCCTCATCGACAATCGCAACGTCCCAGCTCACTGCACGCAGCTGATCCATCAGCTGCTCGTTACGTGAGACCTGGTCCATCCGAACGATCAGGTACGGATGGTCGGCAAACACATTGCCACGAGCAGACTCGACCATCGACATTGTCAAAACATCAAAAGAGAGCCCAAACTTCGTCTGCAGTTCCTCCTGCCATTGATCAGCCAAACCACCGGGCGACACGATGAGTGCACGTTCGCAGTCGGAGCGCAGCATCATTTCTTTCAAGTACAGCCCCGCCATGATGGTTTTTCCTGCGCCAGGGTCATCCGCGAGCAGAAATCGCAACGGGACCTGCGGGAGCATATGCTCATAGACAGCACGAATCTGGTGGGGAAGCGGCTCGATATTCGAAGAAGACACCGCAGCCATCGGGTCGTACAGCGCCGCATTTTTTATACGCAGAGCCTCTGCTGCCAACATAAATTCACGGGGATCCGCATCATATTTCGTCTGTTGACCGTCAGTATCGGCAATCACGATATGATCCAGATCGTCCGCCGACAAAACGCGCGAATCGATGGTGCCTGTACCATCGCGGAAAATCACTTCCGATGCAGACTCCCCTACTGCGCGCACGGTAAGTACTTCAACGTTTTCGCGCCCAACCACACCCGAGAGACGCATCCCGGGAGTAATACCACCGAGCCCCACTGCTCCAGCTTGCATGCTTTCCTGATCGCCCTCTCGAGAACAGTTGACAGATATCACATAAGCATACAGCACCATGCGACCATGCCGATGCTGTGAATTCGCCACAAGCGATGTTGGCGCGCCCGGACGACAGACAGCACGCCAAGGGGACACAATAGGTGCCATGAGTGATACACCCAAGTCTCTGTACATGCAGCGTACGGGCGTGCGTCAGTACGTCGCCCGCAACCAGGACGGCGCCGAGATCCGCATCGGCCACGGCCCCGGCCTCTTCTCCCCCGGCGACCTGCTTAAGCTCGCGCTCGCGGGCTGCAACGCGATGAGCTCGGATGCCCGCATGGCGGCTCGCCTGGGCGACGATTTCGAGCAGTTCGTCGGCGTCTCCGGCGACTACGACCAGAACAATGACCGCTTCACGCACGTGGACGTCGAGCTGGTCCAGGACATGTCCGCTCTGTCTGAGGAAGAGATCGAGGATCTCAAGCGCCGCGCCGACGCCGCCATTAAGCGCTGGTGCACGATCGAGCACTCGGTCGTCGATCAGGCACTGTCGGCCTCGCACACGTGGACGAACGAGCGGATCAACTGACGTGAGCGCCGTCGACCGCCAGTACGAGGACCTGCTGGCCCGCATAATGCGCGAGGGCACCCCCAAGGGTGACCGCACGGGCACGGGTACGCGTTCCTTGTTCGGGGCACAGCTGCGCTACGACCTGTCCAAGGGTTTCCCCCTGATCACGACGAAGCGCGTGCACCTCAAGTCGGTGGTCGGCGAGCTCCTGTGGTTCCTGTCGGGCTCGTCGAACGTGTCCTGGCTCCAGGACAACGGGATCCGCATCTGGAACGAGTGGG
>ERZ773061.944-NODE-944-length-11141-cov-15.300469_pt1 | contig 11141 bp, 11 predicted proteins | sample MGYA00580627_ERZ773061 | MGnify/ENA primary metagenome ERZ773061 (study PRJEB29015, sample SAMEA2738119) | human oral metagenome | biome: human oral; feature: human-associated habitat; material: saliva | place: China | collected 2223 ...
CTATATTCTTCAATACGGTCATAAGGCTTCTGTATGAATACAGCGGTCCTGTGCTCATATACGATTACTGGAGACCAGTTGGCATGGAACTTCTTGGTACAGTTGAAGGAATCGAACAGATTGCACGAGTTTAATCATATGTTCTCCCATATGCAGTACAGACAAGATGTGCTACCTAATATTCTGACAAAACATATCGCTGATTTATCAATTTAGATAAATGAATAGACACCCCCTGCTTGAAAGAGCAGGGATTTTTATTCATCTTGCTCCCACATGCTCTTAGCATTTAAGATTTCTAGTTTGTATATCGATCTCAGAGGAATTTCTTTATCAAGAATTGTGATAGTCTCTTTATCTGGCCTGACCTTTGTGACTAATCCGCTAATTTCTATATATCTGCCATGCAGCTCATCATCGGCAAGGGGTTCAAAGTAAAGTATTCTGACCTCAACACCATTTTCTCTAGCTAATATGCTATTGCTACAATTTTCGTATATGGTTGCAATCTTGCAATCTAAATCAAAATACTCATCATCAGTAAGTACCCTTTTAATATCGTAGATTATCTCCTTCTCCGCTAAAGCATCATCATACCCTGACAAGGCAGCAAAAGGTGCGAATATCTTAGCTCGCTTCTCATTACTCATCCGCGGATACTTGTAAGAAAATCTATCAGCCCGATGAACTGGCCTCACTCTATTGATAATATCGGCATATTCAAATTTTGTTGCCCTAATAATTCTTTCATCATATACACCCATCTATGCTCTATGGCCTCCTATCTGATTGTTCCTTTCTATATATGTGCTTCCCTCTTCGAGATTCATGCCTTTTATCAAGGCATTGCTTCCATACTTCTCTCGTATTGCTAGCATAACCCCCTGCAATTCACATTCTTTAGAGTCATCTGTATCGCAAGAGTCTAGTGAAAATATATCAATCTGCTCATCTTCATCTACTCCTTTGATATCGTTGGCGGCTATGGTTATGCGCCTTATGTAAAGCGTCGGGTCTATCAGGCGATCAAAAGCTTTCTTTAAGCTTCCTACAATCTCAGCAGTGCTATTCGTTGCCTTATGCAGCCTGACATTACCAGAAACAGCCTTAGGTATCACTCTTCCATAAAAATCAACTACAATCGGGCCATCATACTCACCACTTTCAAGGCTCTGCCCGTCGAAACTGACCCAGAAAGAAAAATGCGATGCTCTTAGTTTCTTCCGTACCATGTCCATGGATAACTTATCAGTCATCTCGATAAATATATTGCGACCTTCTCCATGAGCATATGCGCGAGGCAGGACCTGCCCAGTAGAGAGCGAATGCGCTGCTGGCTTATAAGACTTGATATCCGACATGGTACATGGTTCCTTACCCCATGCATGATCAATCAGAATCTCAGCGTCTACACCAAATGCTTTATATAGGTATTCCTCCTCATTAATCGATATGCGAGCTATATCCCCCATCGTATAAGCACCAATTTTAGCAAGCCTTCGGGCTTTACCACGCCCGATCTGCCAGAAGTCAGTTAGCGGTTTATGGTTCCAAAGGAGATACTTATAAGATGTCTCATTGAGCTCTGCAATCCTTACGCCATCTTCATCGGCTTTGCTCTTCTTGGCAACTATATCCATACCAACCTTAGCAAGATACATATTAGTTCCAATTCCCGCAGTAGAAACTATGCCTGTCTCAGATAGTACGGCTTTAATTATAGTCATCGCCATCTCACGAGCAGCCGAAACCTTGTGGCGAATCGCTGCCTCCTTATACATGTGAAGGTAGTGCGTTATATCCATAAAGCATTCATCTATGCTGTATACATGGAGATCCTCCGGGGAAACAAAATTCATATAAATGGAATAAATTTCCGATGATATGCGCACATACTCAGCCATCCTTGGCGGTGCTATGATGTATTCAATCTCATGACCACACTCTATCTCCGCTCTTCTTATCGCCTGCTTCGCTTCAAACAATCTAGGTCTCCCCGGCACACCAATGGCCTTCAGTGCAGGTGAAACCGCTAGGCAAATCGTGTTATCTGATCTAGTTGGATCAGCAACTAGTAGCCTAGCCTCGAGCGGATTAAGCCCCCGCGCTATGCATTCGACAGACGCATAATAAGACTTCAGGTCGATGCACAGGTAGGTCCTGCTCCCCTCAAGCTCCTCCTCTTTATTAAATATATTGATTGACGCATTCCCATCCATCTTCACTCCCTGCTGACGACAACTACACCGCTTGACTTTTTTGCTTGTCCCAATTATAGTGGAGGCACAAACAAAAATCAAACACATGTTCTTTTATTTTTCCGCTAAATCTTCATGATTTTTGTTGAACTCCGCTGGCATCAAGGTATTAAAAAAATTTTGATAGTTTTGTGAAACTTTCTTTCTACATTGACATGATAAATAGCCGGTGGTAAACTGAAAATGATTTTTAATTTCGGTTATTCCCCATTTTTATGTCGTCTCCGCTTCGATTCATAGAAGACTTGCGGTACTCGGACAATTACAATAACCGATATTATTTTTGCAAAATCTGTATTTTTCACGTTACATAGCATGGAGGTTTTTATGAAACGTAACAAGCTTATTAAAATATTTGCAATTATGATGATTGCAATCCTTTCACTTGGTACACTTGCGAGCTGCGCCAAGAAGGAAGCAGACTCCAAGAAGCTCAAGATTGTCGTAACTACATTTCCTGAGTACGACTGGGTTAGAGAGATTCTAGGCGACAGAGTCAAGGATGTTGATCTGAAGCTACTTCAGAAGAATGGTACTGATTTGCACAGCTTCCAGCCTTCAGCTCAGGATATAAAGGATATTTCAAATGCTGACATTTTCGTCTATGTTGGCGGTGAGTCGGATGAATGGGTTGAGGACGTTCTCAAGAAGAAAAAGAACAAGGACCTAGTTGCAATCAACCTCATGGACGAAATGAAGGACAGTAAGAAGGCTGAAGAAGTCAAGGAAGGTATGCAGCCAGAGAAGGAAGATGAAGATGAAGGTGACGGTCATCATCACGAAAACGCCGAGGAAGTAGAGTATGATGAGCATGTGTGGCTATCTCTCAAGAATGCGATTAAGCTCTGCCAGCCTATCGAGCAGGCAATTGCTAAGAAGGATGAGAAGCACGCAGATACTTATAAGAAAAACCTCGATGCCTACACTAAAAAGCTAGAGACTCTAGATAGCAAGTATGCTGAGGCTGTTAAGAACGCTAAGGTTAAGACTCTCATCTTCGGAGATCGTTTCCCATTCCGTTACATGGTAGATGACTATGGTCTAAACTACTATGCTGCATTTGTAGGTTGCTCCGCTGAATCTGAGGCTAGCTTCGAGACAATCAGCTTCCTATCTAATAAGCTCAATCAGCTGAAGATTAAGCACGTTGTAACTATTGAGAACTCTGATCAGAAGATTGCTAAGTCGATAATCAAAAATGCCGACGGAACTAAGAGAGATATCAAGACTCTCGATTCGCTGCAGTCGATGAAGAAAGGTGATCTCAAGAACAAGACTTATCTCAAGACTATGGAGAGCAATCTCAAGGTTCTACAGGAGATTCTTAACAATTAGGTATTACTAGGAGTATAAATTGAACAAAATGGTAAGAGAGACTAAGGACTCTTCATTTAGTATCATTTGCGAGGGGCTTGCTGTCGGGTATTCAGGCAAGCCCCTCTGTGATGAATTCGATCTGGAGATTAATAACGGAGATTATATTTGTATTGTAGGGGAAAATGGTGCCGGGAAATCGACCTTGATTAAGACCTTGGTAGGTCTGATTCCAGCGATTAACGGCAAGGTCTTGCTGCGCGGTGATATCGTGAGGCGCGATATCGGCTATTTGCCGCAGCAGCGTGAGATGCAGAAGGATTTCCCGGCTTCCGTATGGGAAGTTGTGCTATCCGGATGTCTTGATATGCTTGGATTCAAACCTTTTTATGGTCATAAGGAGCGAAAGCTTGCCGCTGATGCTATCCGAGAGCTTGACCTCGAGGATATTAAGAACGAGAGCTTTCGCGAGCTGTCTGGAGGGCAGCGGCAGCGCGTGCTCCTAGCACGCGCCATCGCCGGCTCGAAGAAAGTGCTGGTTCTGGACGAGCCGATCACCGGGCTTGACCCGGTGGCCGCTGCCCATCTATACCAGCTGCTACACAAGCTGAATCAGAACGGAACAACAATCATAACCATCTCGCACGACATCAGCAAAGCGCTATCAGCAGCCAACAAGCTCCTGATTATGAACGATAAACCTCACCTTGCTTCAGAAGCGGAGAGAAAGGAGGTTCTAGATGTCTAATTTCTCAGAACAGCTACACATGTACCTTTCTCACTCCTTCGTCGTATATGCGCTAATCGTAGGCGTCTCAATCGCCCTCTGCGCTGCTATGGTCGGAGTAACACTGGTTCTGAAAAGGTTTTCATTTATAGGGGATGGATTATCACACGTTGCCTTCGGAGCGATGACAGTCGGCACAATTTTGCACGTTTCCAGCAACCTCTATGTAACTATGCCCATTACTATAATTGCCGCTATACTGCTGCTTCGCAGCAGCCAGAACAGCAAAGTTATGGGCGATGCCAAGCTTGCTATTTTATCAGTGGTATCGCTCGCCTTCGGATACCTTATGATGAATGTATTCTCATCATCAGCAAACGTATCTGGCGACGTATGTACTACGCTATTCGGCTCCACATCGATATTGACACTGACGTCCGAAGACGTAATTCTCTGCCTTGTCATTTCAGCGATAGTGATAGTTGCCTTTATATTCCTATATAACAGGCTTTTTGCAGTCACTTTTGACGAGGAATACGCTAAGGCTACAGGCACCAAGACGGAAACTTATAATTTAATCATCGCAATCATCATTGCTGTTATAATAGTGCTGGGAATGAACTTGGTAGGCTCACTTTTGATATCAGCTCTCATCATCTTCCCTGCCCTGTCGGCAATGTGCGTATTTGGAAACTTCAGAGCAGTAACTATCTGCTCGATAATTCTATCGATAGTTGCCGCCCTTACCGGAATGTTTATATCAATCCTCGGCGGAACTCCAGTAGGCGCAACGATTGTAACAGTAGATGCAGTTATGTATCTAATATTTATACTAATCGGCAAAGCAACTGCTAGAGGATAAATTTTACTGAATGTAAAGATGATAAAATGACTAACAAGAAAAAGACTAAATTAATCGTAATAATAATCACGCTGCTAGCTTTTGTAGCAGTATGTATAGGCATTACGCTTCATATCGTATCGGGCAATAGTTCCAAGACAGATAAAAGCGTAGACCTCGACCTCAGCACCATGAGTGCCACAGCGATCTACTCTGAAGTATCTAACATGATGACAGATCCTAAGAAATACGTAGGAAAAACTATCAAGGTAAAGGGATACTACACCGTAAGCATCGATCCAAGTACTGGCGAGCGCTATACGTACTGCCTGATTCCAGATGCAACCGAATGTTGCCAGCAAGGGCTACTCTTCAAACTCAAGAAAGGTGAAGCATCGAAGCTCCCTGCTGAAGAAAAAAGATTTGTCATATCTGGCAAATTCACACTCAAGACACTACCTGAAGATAAGAACGCCACGTACGTAGAGCTCGAGAATGCCAAAATCTATAAGGGTGAAAAATAACAAAAAAGACTATAGTAAAATACAAAATGTTCTACTATAGTCTTTTTCTATGACTTAATATTTACCCTTAGCAGTACGAATCCCAGGATTAGCACTCTACAGGATTACATGTACCCAAGTAGAGCATCGACAATAGGTATAACTATTACGAACATAATCGTACTCAGCGTCACTACATTGGTTGAAAATTCGACATCTCCATCTCCATGACTTGCAAGAATTGGGAGAACTGCTAGAGCAGGTGCCGCCGATTGTATCACGAACGTCTTAAACTCATCAGCAGGCATGTTCTTGGCTGTAAGCATGAGAATTGCGACCATCGCTAGAGGTCCTAAAATAAAGCGACCGACTAGAGTTATAATCGTATCTCTATCAAGAGTAATCGTCTTTAGCCCTGCCTTTGCAAGGACTATGCCTATGTATACAAGCGACAGCGGTGTTACTATATTACCTATATATGTCAGCGTGCTTGTAGCGAAAGCTGGAACAGGAATCTTTAAAACTAGAAATACTAGTGATACTAAAAACCCTATAAGTGGTGCTGGCAAAAGTTTCTTCCAATCAAACTTTTCCGCGCCTTTGCTCTTCCCCGATTTACTGTCACTCGTCATTAGGTACACTCCGAGAGTCCATGTCGAAATCGTATTAGTAATGTAGTAGATAAGGAAATATGGCAGAGCCTTATTTCCAAACAGAGCTATATTAAGTGGCAATCCAATGAAAATGGTATTAGCATTTACAAAGGTATTTATCATAGTACCCCTGCGTCCCGGTCTTACGTGAAATACTTTAACTACAATATATGCAAAAATATATCCTAGTCCAAATGCTGCAAATGTATAGAATAATCCTTCAGATAGACTAACAAGTTTATCAAAAGTCAAATACTTCATTACCGATACAAAAATTGATGCTGGTAGCGCAATATTCATAATTAACCGAGAAAGATTTTGTCCAAATTCCTCCCCAAACCACCCATGGTTTTGCAGAAAATACCCCAGTACAATTATTGCAATGATAGGAATAATACTCTGTATAGAGGTAGTTAATATTTCCATATTGCTCCTTTCTAGAGCTTAAGCCCTTTATATGAAAGCTGAACATACCCAGCTTTCATAACTATATATACCTCTTCATTTTAGTATTTTGGATACCATTTTAGGGCTTGAACAGCTTTTACCATATCCTTTTCCTCCGCACGGGCAAGTCCCTGCTCCTGGGCTGTTTTTGCAACTGCTTCAGCAACCTTAATTGATACATCCGCAACATACTTAAATGGCGGAAGTACTGGTGCTCCTGGCTCGCTCATATCGATGATACCGCTGAGAGAGTGAGCTGCTGCACCAATCATCTCATCTGTTAGTAGGCTTGCCTCAGACGCAAGCATACCAAGACCTAGTCCTGGATAAATGAGTGCATTGTTAGCCTGTCCGATTACATAGTCCACACCCTTATACGAAACGGTATCTGCAGGAATTCCGGTTGCTACAAATGCTTTGCCATCCGACCAAGCAATTATGTCTTCGGCAGTGGCCTCTGCAAGCTTAGTTGGGTTCGACAGTGGGAAAATCATTGGGCGTTCAGTATTCTCGCACATAGCCTCAACAACTTCCTTCGTAAAAGTATTTGGTACTGTTGATGTTCCAACAAGTATTGTTGGCTTTACTGTCTTCACAACCTCAAGTAAGTCTGTCAGCTTATCTGCGTTAGGAAAATCAGATCGTTTCTTAGCAAAAGGCCTCTGCTCAGGAGTCAAATCATCCATATCATCGAAGAGAAGTCCCTGCTTGTCCACCATAAAGAATCTTTTATACGCATCTTCCTCTGACAATCCCTTAGTTATCATCTCGCGAAGCACACGATGTGCGATTCCTGCACCTGCAGTTCCACCGCCAAAGCACAGGTAAACCTGATCAGTAATCTTCTCACCTGTAACAGCAAGCGAACCGAAGATTCCGCCAAGCGTTACAATACCCGTTCCCTGTATATCGTCGTTAAATGTAGGTATATTCTTGCGATATTTTTCGAGAATATTTGCAGCATTTGAACGTCCAAAATCCTCCCAGTGTAGATATAGCTTAGGGAAGAGTTTTTCTGCTGTATTAACAAACTGATCAATGAAATCATAGTAACGATCCCCGCGCACTCTCTCATGACGATTTCCAAGGTAGTTAGGATTATTTCGGAGGGATTCACGATTAGTTCCTGCGTCAATAACTAACGGTAACACTGTGGATGGATCAATGCCAGCAGCGCCAGTATATACCATGAGTTTTCCCACAGAAATATCTACACCGTTTGCACCCCAGTCACCGATTCCAAGAATTTCTTCAGCATCTGTTACTACAATTAGTCTTATCTCACGACCTCCTGCTGCATTTTTAAGTGTTTCCTCGATATGCTCAGGGTGATTAATATCTAGATAACCTGCATACTGCGGATTAACGAAGAGATTGCTATATCCTTCTATAGTGTCTGCAATAGTTGGGTCATATACGATTGGATTGAATTCTTCCAAATGATGAGAGAACAGATAGTAGAACAACGTACGATTTGTATTGAAAATCTCCATGAGAAATAGTCTTTTTTCAAGATCATTCGCTTTAGTCTGTAGCTGAGCATATGTCTCAGCTGCCTGTTCTTCAATAGTCTGAATATAAGGCGGCAACAGGCCTATAAGCCCTAGTTCTTGACGCTCTTCTAGAGTAAATGCGGTACCCTTATTTAGAAAAGGGTTGTTTAAGATATCATGTGCATTCATAGTCCACCTCCACTTTTTATATCTATATTAATTACGTGTCATAATATTACTATAACCCCCATTTGTAAATGCTTTTGAACTCATCAACACGGTATCCTCACACAAACACAACAGAGAGCTAGCCACCACGGTCTAAGCTCTCTGTTTTTATTTCCTTTATTGTAGCTCTCTCAATGCTAATTCATCACATCGGCAGTTACGCCTCTTCGCCTTCCGAAATTTCGCCTTCTCCAGCATCAGGCAGGCTCACATCCACACCATTCACAGTGATTCCCTCGCTAATTGGAATCATCAGATAGCTGCGACCATCGATAACCTCTGTCTTGATTCCAAAGGTATGCTCTGGATCCACACTGATATTCGCCTCAGGTGTCTCTATCTTAAACTGCCTACGGTTTATGAGGTTCTCTGGGTTGAAGAACTCTTCCCCTTCAAAATACTGTTTACACGTATCATGGAACTTCTCGATTGCCTCGTCAGAGGTTCCGCTCTTCATGAGAATTTCCTCTAGCTCATTGATGTGAATCTCCGGTGCCTCATCGGACTTAGCTTCCTTAAGGATATCGATTTTCTCCCCTATCTGACTGTGAAGCGCCTTCACAACATCTATGTCACATTCGTCCTTGAGCGAATCGGCAAGAGCGCTGTCAAATGCATTTTTCTGAGTATTCGCAGCCATCGGCAATTTGTCTAGGTTGAACACCGCCTTGAGAAAATCGCTATGAACGTCAGCAGAGCTTCTCGTGTAATAGAGTGCCTGGTATATGTTAGTCATCCTATCATCGAAGGTCGGAAACATGAACCCCATATCTGGTGCACCGAGGATGCTACCAGTCGACGCGCCGCGGAAATTCTTCTCCTCGGCAAGGTATCTGAGTGCACCCTTAGGGTCTTTTACAGGACACAGACAGCAAACGAAATACTCGAACTGATCCGTCGACTCTTCTGACCACTCGTCACTACCGCTATCCTTATATGGCACATCATAGGCATCAGCAGCAAGCAAGATAACGTAACCAGTATCTCCCATATCTACGCTATCGATAATTCTCTGGAACAGAATCTTGCGCATAGTCTCGTTGCTGAGGTGCGAAGTCCTCAGCGTCTGAAGAAGCCTATGCTCATCGCTATCCTCAACCTGCGCTGTCGAAAATTCTACATCGAGCAGATTTCGTCCCAGCGCCCCAGACAGCACCTTCTTAAGCGTCTTCATGTACATCTCACGCTCTTCATTTTCCATGAGCATCGTCGGCGAATCCATGTACGTAATAACCTCTCGCGCAGCATTGACGTAGCAACCATAAATATGCCCAAAATTATTCATATCTGGACTAAATCTCTTCTTAATTTCTCTAATTTCCTTGCGATTCATCTTGTCTCCCATTCACAATATTTATGTTTATTGTTGCAAAGTATACATTTGCAATAAATGAATATTCTGTAATCGTATACGTTTATATTCTTTTAGACGTCTTTAGATATTTCTTAATTTGTCCCCTACTATAGTTTAATTTATATAGTGGATGAATATGCCTGGATTTCCACTACTAATCCCATCCCATATAAAATCTTCTGGAAGTTCTTCTTTAGACCCATTGCAGAGCTCTATGGTTTTCAGACCGACATTTTCCTTGTTTTCATCATCTTTATCGCAGAAACTTATCCATCCTACATACTCCTTACCGTTACTTAGTTTAAATAAAAATTCACCAGTAATACTAAGTGGCTGAATAGTTAGTGATCCTGATGATCCAGGGGTATCGCTATGTACATAAATGATTTTATTATCTCCGCATAAGTTCATAAGCTCATCTATCTTACCATCTAAATCTTCGATATCCTTTTGTGCACTCCTTGAAAAAAGCTTCTTGAGACCTTCTTTATCTTTTTCATTAATGTATTTAACGACTTTTTTATTCATCGCTTTCATCTGTGCATCTTCATATGCAGTTTCTTCGCTTAGCCGTTGTTCACGACTTTTGCAGCCTTCAAGACAGAACGCAGTTGATAAAATCATTAGTAGGCATAATAATGCACATGTTAATTTTCTCATTGCACCGCACCTCGTTCAGCTAGTAAATAACATTTATTTCTTTGGATAGTTTTGAAGAGTATAAATAAATACTCCATAGTCATCTTGATATGCGCCACCGCTAAAATCTTTAGGTGATTCTTCTCTACTGAAAGTTCTCAATTCTATTTTAAACACGCCTTCTTTATCCGGGTCTTTATCATTTTTATCGCACAAGCTAATATATATTCGATACTTTTCTTTACTGTTAAGCACAAGGTGATATTCGCCATAGATATGCAGGGGTTGTGTCTGAATTGAACCCTTAAAGTTGGGTCCAAGACCTTTTGCACTTTCAATTTTATTTCCGTTAAAAGCCCCTATAAGCTGGCCAAGTTTCCCATCTAAATCCTCAATATGTTTTTGCGCATCCTTAGAGAAAAGCTTCTTGAGCCCTTCCTTATCCTGTTCATTTATGCACTTGATGACTTGCTTTTTCGTTTTATTCATTTGTTTAGTTGCATGGGCATCTAATCCCGCCATTTCATCTGTCCTGCTTTTGCAGGCTGTTAGGCAGAATGCTGTTGTTAGAATCATCAATAGACATATTCCAACACTTATCAGTTTCTTCATTTTATCACCGTTGCTTGATTAATCGATATAGTGGATGAATATACCCGGATTCCCACTATTAACACCATCCCA
>ERZ773061.946-NODE-946-length-11133-cov-17.391316_pt1 | contig 11133 bp, 11 predicted proteins | sample MGYA00580627_ERZ773061 | MGnify/ENA primary metagenome ERZ773061 (study PRJEB29015, sample SAMEA2738119) | human oral metagenome | biome: human oral; feature: human-associated habitat; material: saliva | place: China | collected 2223 ...
CTGGTAACTTCAACTTACCGTTTTCTTCAACCTCTACAGTGTCATACTTAACCTTGTCAGTATTTGAGATAACCTTTATAGTATACTTCTTTACCTTTGGCTTTTCTGCTGTAGGTGTTTCTGTCTTAGGCTTTTCTGTTGTTGTAGTTCCCGTTGCAGTTGTGTTTTCTCCTGTCGCTTCTTCAGCCATTACGACTGTCTGAGCAATAGGGGAAGCTACTGTCAATGCACTTGTTCCTAATAGGACTGTGCGGAAAATCTTCTTCTTAAAGTTTTTCAAAATCGTTTTCTCCTCTTTTCGCTTTCTGCGTTTAACACATATATTATGTCTTTTTTCACAAAAAAACTAGGATTTTTCCTAGTTCTTTTTGTTATTTAATACAAATAATCCTGCAAAGAGTGCAATTACTGCCATCGATAGTGACAGGAAGATATTTGATCTTACGCCAGTTTCGATGATGTTCTTTTTGCTGCTCTTTGTTTCTTCTGTTGCATTTCCATTACTATTTCGAGATGTATTCTCATTACTATTTTGTGTTTCTGTAGTTTGTTTTGATGCAGAATCTGTTGGTGTAGCTGACTCTTCAGGTGTAACAGGTGCTTCAGGTGTTGGTTCTGCTGGAGTATTTGGCACCTCTGGTGTTGGGTCAGCAGGTACTACAGGTTGGTCTTCTACTGGTGCTTCAGGTGTAGGATCCGCTGGTGTTACAGGGGCTTCTGGTTCAGGTGTAGGTACAGCTGGCGTTTCCTCTACTGGAGTAGTAGGTGTTCCTGGCTGTTCTGGACTAGGAGTCTCTGGTTGAACTGGTGTTTCAGGTGTTGGTGTTGGATCCACTGGTGTTGGGTCAGCTGGAGTTTCAGGTGTTGGGTTTGTTGGGTTAGCAGGTGTTGGATCTTCATCGTTACCGCCATTTACGTTACCAGAATCGCCTGGATTTGCTGGATTTGCAGGAGTTTCAGGCTCTGGTGTAGGTGTTGGATCTGCTGGAGTTTCTGGTTGAGTAGGTGTTTCTGGCTGTGTAGGTGTTTCGTCAGTAGGGTTGGTAGGTGTTGCTGGTTGCTCTGGTTCTGGTGTTGGGGTAGGAGTAACAATCTTCTTGTATACATGAACTGTATCACCATTTTCTGCTGTGCGAGTTTCTACGAATTCGTATCCTTCGAACGTTTCCTTATCATGCACTCCATATTCCTTGGCTTTTAGTTCTGTACCATCTTCTGTAACATATTGAGTATAGTCAATACCCACATGTAATACTCTTGTCTTAGGGTCAACTGAACCACCTTCAACAAATGTAGCCATTCCCCAATCACGAATAAAGAATGCATCCTTTTGAATTGATGAAGTGCTAAATAAATCCTTTAAATCGTTATAAATGAAATCAGCATCATAATCTAAATATCTACTACCTAAATCATCGCCAATTGTGAGATTGAATGTGCCAATCTTATTACCGATTTCGCCCTGTGTGATTTCTACAACCTCACCTTGCTTTAAATTCTCATCAATTTCGGCAATTGTATCATAAGGGATTTCCTCGTTTACAGTTGCAGTTATCTGCCAATACCCAGTTCCACCTGTGGCAGCCATTTCCGCCGCAGCCATAATGTCATGAGTAAAGCGTGAGTCCTCTGCTTCGATTGGATAGTCAAATACATATCTATTAGGGTATGCTGTCTTATCGAAACGTTCTCCATCATCAAAATCAACTGGTAAAGCAACATTACGCTCTGTAAACTCTGTACCATCATCTGTTACAAATGTTACTTCCTTGGCAAACATATACTTACCCATAGAATAGTCTGGTCCGTAAGTATCAGCAGTTGCTACATTAAGAACATCTAGGTCTTGCCAATTTTTGACGTGCAATGTTTCTCCTGCGTGGTCTCCTTCGTATAATACAAAGTCATAGTCTTTATCTAACTTGGTCTTTGTAGAACGACTTTCAAAGATAGATGTATAGTTGTTTCTACCTTTAAACTTATAGGTGCTATGACTCACGTTATTCGTAAGTCCTAAACTTGTTCTTGCACCATTTGTTGGTTGTGTTGCTAAAAAATCTGTTAATTTCTGACTCTCTTCTGGTGTTAAGTCAGTCTGTGCGTGTGCTTTAACTGTATTACCACACAATAATACAGATGACATCAGTAATGACGCCCCAATGCCAGCTTTCTTTGTCAAATTCTTCTTTTTCTTCTTCATCTTTTTCTCCTCTTTTTCTAAACAATGCTTCTATTGTGACATTTTTTGCTAAAATTCACAAGTGTTTTGTTTTCTAAATATATTTCAACTTCTTGTTTTCGAAATCTCCTGGGAATTTATATGTTCTAATTTCATCATTAACTTTGAGTTGTATTGTATCAGCCTTATAGCTCATTACAACGCCAATCTCTTTTCCATCAATTTGAACCTTCGTTCCAGCTAATTTTTTGGTGATTGCTGGAGAATATCTCTCTTTGTATCGTTTAATCGTCTGGATCATAAACTCAGATTCTGTTCCATAACATGTGATAAACAAGAAGTCCTTTGCACGAGTTGCTGCCACGTAGAGAATTCTTCTTTCCTCTTCCTTTTCGCTCTTTTCGATAGCGTTTCTACTTGGTAAGATGCCGTCATTTACACCAATCAAGAACACGCATTTCCATTCGCATCCCTTTGATCTATGCATCGTAGTAATACAAACACCGTTGGAATCGTTTTTATTGTTTTCTTGTCGGATCATGTAAATTACTCTATTTGCATAATCCAACCACTTCCCAACTGTTTCATATCTTAATGCATCATCTCTTAGTTTCTCGTATTCTGCGATTGTTTCATCAACATCTTCGTTTTTAAACTCTGTGAGATTCTTTAGGTGCTTTCTATATCTTAGTTTTTCTAAGCCATTAAACACCTTTTCGCATGGCGTATCTCTGTTGATTTCTCCTGGTCCAAACCAGTTTATCATATCAAAAATAGCCTTTTCTGCAGTGGCGTACTTCCAAGAATCTGGTTCGGATTTAATATATTGGATCGCATTCAACATTGCATCTGTATTGTATTCGATATCCAAAAATGGAGTCTGCTTCAAGAATCTGTTTGGGCGATTTAAAACATGCAAAAGATTCTTATGAACACTCTTGCCCATTGATAACTCAATATAAGCTTTAATATCCTCGAAAATATAGTTTTCGTATATAGACTTAATCTCTTCTGTTGAATCGTATGGAATTCTAGCTTCTGATAGAGCTTGAACTGGACCATCTGCTTGTCTATTATTTCTGACTAAGATTGCCATTTCGTTAAACGCTATACCTTTTGAGTGCAGATACTTAATTCTGCCCACAAGATCGTGCATCTCTGCTCCTTTGTTTGGGTATGCATTATATTGGATGTGCCCTCTTTCGCCGTGCTTTCCACGTTCAGAAATGAAATCCTTTGGAAAACGCTTCTTGTTTTGTTTGATGATTTCATCACTAAAATTCACGATATTCTGCGTTGAACGATAGTTTGTGGACATTTTAATGACAGTTGCGTCTTTAAAATCCTTATCGAAGTTCATCATTACACTTGAATTTGCACCTCTAAAGGAATAGATGCACTGGTCATCATCTCCAACTACACAAATATTTCTCGTTCTTTTGCTGAGGTTATAGAGGATGTCACGTTGAATTTCGTTTGTATCCTGATACTCATCAACCATAATGTAATCGAAAACATTTTGCCACTTCTTTAGAACTTGCGTATTTTCGTCTAACAATCTTTGACACTTTGTTAACATGTCATCAAAATCTATTCTGTTTGTTATCTTCTTTTCGTTTTCGTAAGCCTTGAATACTTGCAAAAAGAACTCTGTTTCACATGATTTTGCCTTATATGTTTTCATGTTTAGATAACTATTTTTGATCAACGAAATTTCGTTTAAAATGTTTTTCGTGAGTTCCCAAGCGTCTGCTACATTTGGGTTATCCTTAACAAAGTTTAAGATGAAATCACGCTTTTCGTTTTCATCCATAATATTTTCTTTATCATATCCTAGCTCCTCCTTGAGAATTCTAAAACACAAGGAGTGAATCGTTGTAAACTCTACACCGCTAATTTTATCCAGTTCCGCCTGATCTTTACCCTTGATCTTGTTGGCGTATCTTGCTTTCATGTCGTCTGCAGCACTTTTTGAAAAAGTTACCATTAAGACTCTTTCTGGCTGTACACCATGTTTTAATATGTTTTCAATTCTTCGGATTAAGGTTGTTGTTTTTCCCGAACCAGGACAGGAAATAACCATAACTGGTCCAGATATTTTTTCTATCACTTCTTCTTGTGAAACGTTCTTTTTAAAATTTTCCATTCTGGTTCATTCCTTTCTTTTTTTATCTCGTCTTGTCTTTTCTCATATCGCAAACAGGTACCGCTGTAGCTTGTTCTTTAGCACGTTTTTCTAATTCTTCTGCATAGCGTTTCTCTATACGTTCCAATAGTGGTCCCGCATTTTTTAATAGGTTTTTGTATTTTTCTCTATGCCAATTCTGAATTTCGAATATGCTTGCATCTTTTAGTTCGTCTGGCTTTTCTGTAAATTCAACCTCTTCGTAACAGTCCACCATATATTTGCCATTACCAATATGCACTAGATCTGTTGTGAAGTCTGGATATGCCGTCATTTCTGAACCGATTTTCCCCAAATTCTTGTAGTGATTGAACCTTTCTTCAGGCGTTGCAAATTCATATTGCATTTCATTTCCGTATTCTAATAATGAATCTGGGTTCTTTTTTCTATATTCTTGGATTTCTTCAATGTTTGATTTGAGTCCCTTTAATAAGAAGATTCTTGCCAATCTATTTTTTCTCTTTTTGAATAATAGTTCGGTATAATACTGTTCCGAGTCGTGTTTCGTTGGGTCGAGAGTCGGCTTGATAGCTTCTACTTCTTTAAAGTATTCTGCGGATTCTGGGGTTGCTAACATTCTACGCTTTTTTAGTTCAATATCTAACATTTGCTCAAACCGATCTTCCCACATTAGTTCTGATTTCTTAATTCTGTAATCTTTTCCTACTCTGTAAGCATTTTCTAGGTTATAAAGTGTTATATCTATTGTTCTAAATGTGTATATCTTTGTTCCGTTTGAGCGTTTAATACCTTCTAAATCCTCCATGTTGATAGGCGGGAAGGCTTTTTCGATAGATATTTTCCCAGATACAATATCTTCATATTTTGGAAGAGGTATAGTCGTTCCGATTGTATTTTTTCTTATCAACTCTTGTTTTCGCTGCCGTTCTTTTTCTTGTCGCTCTTCTTCCATTTTCTCGTACTTTTCTATGGCATCTATATCTTCGATCTTCTTCTTTTTTTCTTGATATATTCCGTTGTTGATTTCTTTTCCAGTGAGATGCTTCATCTCCTTGTTGATCGCACGTTTTAGCTCTCCGAATGTAAAATAGTCTTCTGGGAGGTATGTACGGTGGCGTAAAAAGTCGTCTAAAAATTTCATTAGATCGGATTTTAGCAAGTATTCTTTTTTCTCAGACTCTAGTTCTATGTGACGGTCTTTATATTTCACACTCATTCCTCCCTTATACTAAAATTATATTCTTTTTAGAAATCATTGTCAATCGATATCATCGTCATCTTCTTGGATTCTATTGCTGTTCATTTTGCCAGTCAATAAGCTTGTTTCTCCTTCAGAGTAAATTGCTGGTTTATCATCTATATCAATGCTATCTGGTGTTGGATCATCATAAGAAATGTTTGTATTTAGGCTTGGGACGGAAATGTTGTTCATATTGATACTTTCTTCTTTATTTACATTATATTCATCTAAAAAGTCGTCTTCTAATTCTTCGGACTCATCTACGTAACCATATTCGGAGTCATCATCCACAAATTCTTCCTGGGCTCTTCTAGGCTTGTTTTCAGATGCCTTTCCTGCCTTTGATGCGTTCCATCTTGTAAATCCAAATAGACCTGCTATCACCACTGCAATAAGGGTTAATCCACCAATTGGTAGTGGAGCATCGTCATCTTCTTCAGCTGTACTCTTTTGGCTTTGCTCTGTCTTTTGATTATTGTTTTCTTTTTGATCTTCTTGAGCAACAATGTCCTCTTTACTTCCAGCGTAATCCTTCTTTGTAAAAGTAACTGGAATAGATGTTTGCACGGACCACTTTCCATCCATTGCAGTAGCGAAATCGATCTGCAGATAGTTGTCTGTCCATGTAAGTGTTGCGTTTAGACTTGTAGCTTTGTCCTTCATGACAACAGATGCCTTGCTAATAGGTAAAGAGTCTCCATTTGGAGCTAGCAATACAATTCTCGATGGAACATCCGTCTTTCCATCTCCATCTTCGTCTGTAACGAATCTGACAATTAGGGATACTGGCTTTAATGCATCATATTCCAATGTATACTCAGTTGCTTTTGCTAGGATTGCGGCATCACTATCCTTTGTGGTCTGAGAATCGGCTTGAGCTTTAGTGTTGGTCGTTGGTTCATTTGATTTCTGGTTTGATTTCTGTTGTTCTTCCAGTTGTTCTGCGATCGACTTGTGTTCTCCAGTTGCTGTCTCATTTTTTACATTTGCCAATGTTTCTAGCTTGCTGTAATTTTTGATTGACAGTTTATCTGCCATTGAGAATTTCTGATATTCAACCATCAGGTTTGATACCTTCTGTTTTTGTTCGATTGTAAGCTGGTTTGGATCATCTGGTAAAGAGTCTACTTCTTGTTCGAACTGCTCTATTGTTATTGCTGCATCTTCTGCCACGACAGGAGTAAATGTCATTAACGGTGTTGCCGACATCGTGATGCCCATTGCTAATAGCGATGTTTTAATAAAACTGTTTTTCATAAAATTTGCCCTTTCTACTTATACTTGTATATTATGCCATTTTTCATAGATAAAAGATCCAGCTTTTATACTGGATCCTATTCTGTTATTAGTATTTAGTTCTTGTTCGTTTTTCTAGCTTGACACTCCATACGACTAAAGTCGTGGGATTCTTGCTTCAAGGACCACTACATTGCTACGAGAGCTTTAGTTTTACACGGTCTCCACAAGCATAAATTCCCGTATGCCCTACGGTATTTTGCTTATGCTTAGGCTATGGATAGCCCTTTATTTAATATGTTTATACTTGCATTAGTCTCTATATTGCTACCATACCATATAGCCTTGTATTTAAGCATGGTGAAGAAACTGCTCCACGATACACTCGCTATGGTTTTAGTGAGTTTGTGATTGCGTATCATTCCCTTAACATTGAGGTCTTCTATGCAGATAGTTTGGTTTTCACTAACAAGTATAGTTGACTGTTTCTGAAGGAAATCATTACGCTGATTGGTTATTTTTTCGTAGATTTTAGCTACACGGATCCGTTGTTTATTGCGGTTATTAGATCCTTTTTGCTTGCGTGACAATCTGCGTTGTTCACGAGCAAGTTTATGCATAGACTTTTCAAGATGTTTAGGGGTATTTACGCCATTGCCATTACTATCGGAGTAAAACTCTTTAATACCTACATTTATGCCTATTACGCCACCGTTATTAAAGCGAGGTTCTGGATTAAAATCTACATTAAGAACTACAAAGTACTTACCCGTAGGAGTTCTTTTGATTGTGACATTGTTAATGTGTCCTACTTCCATAGATTGTTTGATTTTTACATATCCAAGTTTAGGAAGTTTGATATGTTTATCCACAATACGAATATTATTGTCTTGATTGATAGTTCTATAGGACTGGTGGTTGTTACCCTTACTCTTAAACCGAGGATATCCTGTACGTTTCTCAAAGAAATTTTTGAATCCACGATCTAGGTCTCTGAGGGACTGTTGTAAAGCAATAGAATCTACTTCTTTAAGGAATGCAAAATCATCCTGCTTTTTAAGCTCAGTAAGCATACTAGAAGTTTGTGTATATTTAACCTTTTGATGACTAGCAACCGCATCGTTACGCATGGCAAGACCTTTGTTATAGATCAATCTACAACATCCAAACGTCCGATTTATTAAATCTTGTTGAGCTTTATTGGGATATGCCCTAAATTTAACACCTTTATTCATTTGGTCCCCTTTTTCTTTCTGCTAATGAACTATACACTCAGCCTCATCTGTAAGTGTAATATCTTTACTTTCATCATCTCTATAATGAACCTTTGCTTCGCCAACAACACGCAACTTATCTCCTTGCTTAACTTCGGTATTTAAGTTGATAGTTGCTACACCAAAAATCATGTCATAGTCATCTTCTTTTAGGAATCTATACACATCATAAGCATCGACAATCTCATACCCAAGCATCTCATCATTTTCGTTATATACTTTCAAAACCAAATGACCAATACTTGGAAATTCTCCTACTCGTACATTTGTATTTTGGAAACGATAACTAACCTCTAATTTCTTATGGTCTGTCGGACCGACATAAGGGAGTCTTAGTTCTGCGATGTATTGAGGCTTTTGTCTTGTTATACCACAACCTGCAAGTGTTACTACACATAGTAATGCACAAATCAATTTTCTTACTTTATTAAACATCATATTTTTTACTCAAATATAACCTTTCTTTCTGTTGCTACTTAGCAATCAATTACCGAGTAGTTCACTTAACTCTATACTCTATCTCGTCGGTGAGCGTGGTGTTTTTACTCTCATCATCTGCATAGAAAACATTTGCCTCGCCAACGATACGAAGTTTATCCCCACGTTTAACTTCAACATCTAAAGGAATCTCTGTTCTACCAAGTATCATGTCGTAGTCGCCATCTTTTAAATAATCGTTACTATCCTTTGCCATGATAATTTGATAACCAACGACAGTATCACCTTTATATACTGTCAAATGGAGGAAACTTATCGTTGGGAAATCACCCTCTTTCGACAATGTATTCTGGAATTGATAACTAACCGTCAATTCTTTATTAAGCAGTGTTGACGCATCAACGTACGGATTGCTTACTTCTGCCACATACTGTTCAGGCTTTTCTTTATTACCACAACCTGCTAGTGTTACTAAACACATTAGTATACATAATAATTTTTTCATTTTATGCTCCTCTACTCAAATATGACTTTATTCTCTGCAACTAAATCAGAGTTTTTAATGTTCTCTGCTGTTACTGAGCCTGTCTTTACGTGAATCTTTAAATCAGGACTGCAAGACTTTTGTAGGCAGAATAGGTTAGATAACTTTTTAACATTTGATGGTAAGTAAATGTCCTTTAAGTTCTCACCACTAAATACCCAAGCCTCAATCTTTTCCACGGACTCTGGTAATACCACCTTCTCTAACGAAGGCAACGAAAGCATTGAATCTTCGCAAAGAACAGCCAAAGACTTGCCAAACTCGATGTATTTTAATTTCGGGTTGTTAGACAAGGCAGATTCTCTGACAGATACTAAACTGTCAGGAAGTACAATTGCCTCTACATTAGGTAGCTCAGATAGAGAGTGTGGATTGATCATCTTCACTGGTCTACCGTTAATTTTAGATGGCACATGCACCACTCTTGATTCTGAAGTACAACCTGTAATGTTGTAGCTGTTAGTATACTCATTCCACTCGTAGGTGAAATAGTTCTTACTTGTTTCTGGGAAATCTCTAAAGTTTCCCTCTGTAATTTCAACACCAGTCAAATCTGGTTCAGGCTTTTTCTCTTCTGGTTCTTCTTTTGGTTCTATATAGAGTTTAGCACCAGATTCAGTTACTTTGTACTCACCTTCTCCATCGTTCTGTACTCCATCCTTTTTGGATGTGTTTTCTGTTTGTTGTGTTGTAGTATCTGACTCTGTTTGAGAGTCGTTCTTCTTGGAAGAACATCCAATAGCAAGCACCATTAAGGACGCTAGCCCAATCTTGATTAGTTTGTTCACTTTGTAAATCCCTCACGCTTATGATTCTTGTCGTAGAATCCCGCTAATTTCTCTGCGATTGAAAGCGTCATATTGTCTAACGAATACTTGCTGTTACGGTATTTCGATAATGAGGAAATCTGGATTCCTGTCTCCTTTGCGATTTCGTAAGAGCTAAGTCCGCTCTCCAATACCTTTAAAACTTTTTCTCTGATCTTTTCCATAGTTGTTTTTTCCTTTCTTTAGTTTGTTCCTGTAGAACCGAATCCACCACGGTCTTGGTTGCCTAGGTGCTTGACTTCAACAAGATGGACGTCTGGTTGATTTCTCATGATTCTAAATTGGCAGATTCTATCGCCCTTCTTGATTGCGGTGCCTTCCTTGCGAAGACAGAGTGCTGGCATTCGCCAAATATCGTTGTCGCCACAATAGCTGCAGTCAATGATTCCCATGCTATTAGTTTGGATAATCCCCCACTTCTTAAATGTGGATGATCTAGGGACCATGTGTGCCTCATACCCTTCTGGCAGCTGGATTGATACACCCAGGCTAATGAGTGCAGATTCCATGAATTCCAATGTCACATCCTCTGCTGCACGTAGATCGAACCAATCTCCACCTTCAATCTCTGCGATGTGTTCGATATCATCGTGATACTTTACTAAAATTGTTGCTTCTTCCATTTTCTATATCCTTTCTTTTAGTTATTTAATGTAATTACGATTTTCATTCGTTTGAAGCCTATTTCTCGATCAATCTCTTCTTCTACAATATATTCTTTGCTTTTAACTTCTCTTTGTAGTAGTTCTGCGTCGTTTTCTTTTAGCTCTTTTCTTATCTCTGTTTCATCAAATCCCCTGTGTGTGTAGAGTGGTAACAATGGTTGAAAAGCTCCTCTTGTATTATTGCAGTTTACATCTTCTGACATTACCTTTCCGTCTATCACGACAAAAAGCTTGTTTTGTTTAACACAGTTAATATTTTTAATTTTCTTTAAAAATTTTCCAATTTCTTCTAACTCCCTTTCTAATGTCATGACATTTCTCTCTCTTTCTATATCTATTATATTCTAAAAAGAAAACAAAAGCAAGTGATTTGGAAAAATAAAAAAGGCTGCATAATGCAACCTCTTCTTTTTAGCTTTCGAAAATATCTTCCCATGATAGGAAGCCACCTTCTTTACATCTTTCCGTCTCTACCCACCACAATCTTTCATATTGAGCATAGTCGTCATCTAACTGTGAGCGGTACAAGCGTTTTCCGTTTTTCTTCTTGATGAATTTCATAAGTGGATTTTCGTCTGTAAATA
>ERZ773061.950-NODE-950-length-11111-cov-2.244121_pt1 | contig 11111 bp, 8 predicted proteins | sample MGYA00580627_ERZ773061 | MGnify/ENA primary metagenome ERZ773061 (study PRJEB29015, sample SAMEA2738119) | human oral metagenome | biome: human oral; feature: human-associated habitat; material: saliva | place: China | collected 2223 ...
AGGCGATCGCTTCTTGGGGGTAACGGTACCCGAGGTGCGCTCCGTAAGTAAGGCCTACAAAGAGAAAGTGAATTGGCAGGATCTCGAAGAGCTACTCGCCAGCCCTTGGCACGAATGTCGCCTTGCAGCTCTTCTTTCTTTGGTGGAGAAATACAAACGGGAGCCTGAGGCGGTGTATAACTTTTACCTTGAGCATACTTCGGGAATTAACAATTGGGACTTGGTAGACCTAAGTGCTCATAAAATAGTGGGTGCCTATCTGCTCCGACGCGATCGCTCACCTCTCTATCAGCTTGCCCGTAGCTCTAACATGTGGGAGCAGCGCATTGCCGTTGTCTCTACTTGGGCATTTATCCGTGAGGGGGACTGCCAAGAGACCCTTTGTCTTGCTGAAGAACTATTGCATCATCCTCATGATCTTATGCACAAAGCTGTGGGCTGGATGCTGCGTGAGGTGGGGAAGAAAAGGCTTGATCTTCTTCGAGATTTCCTCAATCGCTACGCCCATGTTATGCCTCGTACCACGTTGCGCTATTTGATAGAGAAGCTCCCTACAGAAGAGCGGCTTCACTATCTAGGGAAAAAGACGAAACCTCGTTCCTAATCCGAGAAGAGGGAGGGGGAATTATGCCTGCTCCCCAAGAATGGTGCGGATGAGTGTGATAATCTCGCCAACAGAGCCGATGCCCGAAAAACGTACCATGCGAAGCCCTTTCTTGCTTTCTTCTAATCTACACTGGCGATGGTGGAACGAAGCATAGGCAATAAGCTGCCCAAAAAGAGGCCCCTGATAGTAAGGTGAATCCGGATCCTCGGGTAAGAAAAAGTAAAGAACCCCCGACCGTAGTACAATGCGTTGCACGCCGAGTGATCGACCCCAGCGGCGCAAAATGGGTACCAAGATAAGCTGCTCCACTTGCGAGGAAAGTCGTCCGAAGCGATCTTCGAGCCGCTCACGGAATTCCTTTACCTCCTCTTCTGTCGTAAGATTGTCTAGCTCTCGGTAGAGGCTGATGCGCTCAGAGTCTTGAGGAACGTAGTCGGGAGGTAACGATAAATAGAGATCGCTCTCGAAGGGGCAGTCCTCCTCGGCGGCAAGTTCTGCGCTCTCGTCTTGGAAAAGCTCCTCAAACTCCTCTCGCTTTACCTCTCGCACCGCCTCGTCGAATACCTTATGATAAGCATCGAATCCTAGATCGGCAATAAAACCGCTCTGCTCGCTACCGAAGACATTGCCAGCCCCCCTAATATCGAGATCTTGCATGGCAATTCGGATGCCGCTGCCGAGGTCTGAATAGCTCTCAATGGCTCGTAAGCGACGCTGCGATGCCTCCGGCAAGAGATCCATGGGAGGGGTAATAAGGTAGCAAAATGCCTTTCGGGAGGAGCGCCCCACACGCCCTCGCAACTGATGCAAATCGCTCAAACCAAAATGGTGCGCACTGTCTATTATGATGGTATTGGCATTAGAAACATCAATGCCATTCTCCACAATGGTGGTAGAGACGAGCACATCAAACTCATGTTGCGAGAAGGAGACAAAGAGTTGCTCCAGCTCAGTTTGGTTCATGCGTCCATGCCCTACGGCAATTCGGCAATCGGGGATGCGCTGCTGTATCATGCGTGCAATTCCCTCTATATCGTCAATGCGATTATGGACAAAGAATACCTGTCCATTGCGGCTTAGCTCGAAGTTAATGGCCTCGGCAATGGCCTCAGGGTCGAAGCGAATTACCTCTGTAGCTACGGGGTAACGATTGCGAGGAGGAGTGAGGATGTTGCTTAAGTCGCGCGTGCCCATAAGGGAGAATTGCAGGGTGCGTGGGATGGGGGTTGCGCTCATGGTAAGGGTATCTACATTGACTTGCAGCGAGCGCAATTTCTCTTTTACGGCTACCCCAAATTTTTGTTCTTCGTCAATTACAAGTAGTCCGAGGTCTTTGAACTGCACATTCTTCCCCACAAGCCTATGGGTTCCAACCACAATATCTATTTTCCCCTCCTTGAGGTCTTCTAGCAATTGCTTCGATTCCTTGGCCGACTGAGCGCGTGAGAAGTAAGCGACACGCACGGGCAAATCTTTGAGTCGCTCCGAAAAGGTGCGATAATGCTGGTAGGCAAGAATGGTGGTGGGTACCAGTACTGCCACCTGTTTGCTATCGGCCACCGCTTTGAATACCGCACGTATGGCGATCTCTGTTTTGCCGAAGCCTACATCGCCACAAATGAGCCGATCCATGGGTCGCGGCTGCTCCATATCCTGCTTCACAGCCTCCATTGCCTTGAGTTGGTCGGGCGTCTCTTCGTAGATAAAGGAGGCCTCCAACTCATGTTGTAAGTAGCTATCGGGGCTAAAGGCGAAGCCCTCGGACTCTCGGCGCGCTGCATAGAGCCGGATCAAGTCGCGCGCAATATCCTTTACTCGCTTCTTGGTGCGCTCCTTTAGTCTGTTCCACGCTCCTCCGCCTAATTCGCTCAGTTTGGGAGGTTCGTCATCCCTGTTTCGGTACTTCGAGAGCTTCCTGAGGTTATGTACACTTACCAGTATGTAGGCGCCATCTCGGTAGTCAATTTTCACCACTTCTTGCTGCTTCTCCCCGTCGCGTTGGGTGAATAGTCCTGCAAAACGCCCGATCCCGTGGTCGTAATGCACGATAAAATCGCCGGGGGTGAAACTCTTGAGTTCTTTGAGGGAAAGCGAAACTCCGCCCGTGCGGATGCGGTCGCTCTGTAGACGATACTTGTGATAACGCTCAAATATTTGGTGATCGGTCAGGAAGACCATGGCACTATCGGCGTCTTCGAATCCCTCGTGTAGGGTTAAGGGGAGTGGCTCGGGCATCAGAGAGGCTTCGCCCAAATCGCTTAGTATCTCTCTCAAACGCTCTGCTTGTGGTGTGCTCTCGGTGAGGAACCATACCCTATACCCCTTCTCTTTATAGTGCTTTAAGCCCTCAATAAGGAGATCAAAATTCTTATGGAATAGGGGCTGGGGAAGGGTGGCAAACTCTACTGTTTTCGTAACTTCCATGCCCGAGGGGAGCATCCCAAAATCAGGCGATGGCAGTGGATCTCTTGGGGTAGTGTCTCGAGGGCGATTAGCTTGGCTCTCATCTCTTCGGTAGAGGAAAATCCCTCTCCCTCTACAAGCACGGCCTCCTCTTGGTATAGCTGAGTTATTCGCCCTAATGCCGCCTCATAATCGGTAAAGAGTAGCGTATAGTCTTGGGAGAGAAACGAGAAGAGTGATTGTCCTCCCCCTGCCATATTGGCAAGATTAGAGGAGAGGGTGACCTCTTCTAGCTTTTCGTGCGAGAGTTGGGTGTCTATATCAAACGAACGGATACTCTCTATCTCGGTGTCGAAGAAGTCTAATCGGATGGGTCGTTCTGCGTTGTACGCGAATATATCTACGATGCTACCACGGAAGGCCACCTCCCCGGGTTGGTACACATAGTCCGTAATGGTAAAACCTTCGTCCACGAACCAAGTTCGGAGCTGCTGCCTGTCCACCTCCTGTCCCACACGTAGGGAGCGGACATGCGTCTCCACTTCGTTGGTATTGGGGATCCCCTCCGCCAGCGCAAAAGGGTGGGATACAATAATCGGACAATCGCCCAAAGAGAGGCGCGCGATTAGCTCCGAACGAAGCACCTCGCTCCCTGCATCGGTATGCCCATATCGGATATGACGGCGGTAACTAGAGGGGAAGAAGAGAACGGATTCGCGTCCTAAAATCTGAATCAAGTCGCTGTAGAGATAGCCTGCACTCTCCTCGTCATTGGCTACAATCAGCAAGGGTTGTTTTGTCTCCTGTATGTGAAGCCCTGCCACAATCACCGCAAGAGCCGAACCCGTTACCCCCTTATAGCGTACCACCTCCCCGGTCTGAATGGAGGATAGAGTCTGAGCTAGAGAGCCAATAGAGGGGTGCTCACGGAGAGAGGTGAAAAGATGCTCCGTAGGGTCGGATGTAGGGGGCAAAGGTTGTTTCATAAGGGGATAAAGAAAAATCTACCTAGGCTCTAAAGGCCTGCGGTATGGGTCGCTATGTCGCAAGGAGAGAGGCGTGAGACCTCTGAGTCGAGAGTCGCAACTTTTTTCGATTGGGACAAAAAAAGGGTGCCCAAAAGGCGAGGCTTCTCAAGAGCCCTCACCTCTCTATGGGCACCCCGTAGGTCGGATTACTTACGAGCGATTACTTCAATTTCGATAAGTCCGTTCTTGGGAAGCGTCTTTACGGCAACTGCAGAGCGAGCCGGGAAAGCACCCGAGAAGTGTTTTTCGTACACGGCATTCATAGCGGCAAAGTCCGCCATATCGGCCAAAAAGCAAGTTGTTTTGATAACGTGATCGAAGGTGTATCCGGCTTCGTCGAGGATAGCTTTGAGGTTGCGGAATACCTGTTCCGTTTGCTCCGTTACGCCTCCTTCTACAAAAGCACCGGTCTTGGGGTCAAGACCCAATTGACCACTTGTTATAAGCATGTTGTCGGATTCTACAGCTTGGCTGTAGGGACCAATGGCTGCAGGAGCATTGGTTGTGCTAATTACTTTCTTCATATCTCTTCTCTATAATTAGGTGATATTTATTTCGTTTGCTTTTGGCGGAGAGACTCAAAAAGGAGTATCCCTGCGGCTACGGATACGTTGAGGGAGCCAATCTCTCCCACTTGGGGGATGGCTACCGATAGCGTGGCAAGTCGAGCCACTTGTGGCGAAACCCCTTCGTGCTCACTCCCCATCACAAGAGCCAGAGGCCCCGTAAGGTCGGTCGTGTAGTAGGTGTTTTCCGCCTTTTCGTTGGCGACGACAATCTGGAGTCCGCACTCGGCAAGGTATCCTACAGCTCCGCTTATTGAGGGTACTCTGCACACGGGAATACGCATCAAAGCTCCGGCGGAAGCATTCACGGCATCTGCGGAGACGGAGACGCTCCCTCGCTCGGCAATCACTAGGGCATGGGCACCTGCACACTCGGCAGAGCGTGCTATTGCTCCGAAGTTGCGCGTATCTGTCACCCCATCAAGTAGCACGATAAGGGGATCTTCTCCTCGCTCAAAAATCTGAGGAACCAGCATCTCCAACGGAGTGTAAGAGACCTGTGCAATGATGGCAACACAGCCCTGATGGGCGCCTCTTGTAAAGCGATTGAGTCGCTCCACGGGCACCTCTAGGACGGGGATTCTTTGCTCTCGTGCCAATCGTTTGATGGCGCGAATCTCCTCCGAAACAAGCGCACGGCGCAGGTAAATCTTATCAATCTCCTGACCTGCCTCTAGGGCTTCTTGTACGGAGTGGATGCCAAATATGATTTTTTCTTTAATCATTGTTTTGTAGTAATTCTTGGGCAGCAGCCATTGCTACTGGGGTAATAACGGAGCCGCTGATGAGGCGTGCCACCTCTTCTTCGCGCTCTTGGGGCGAGAGGGTGCGTAGCTCGGTAGAGGCTCTTTCTGTCTCTTCGTTGTAATGCTTCGAGATCGCCATTTGCGCTTCGCTGCGTGCTGCAATCTGCGGCAAATGGGTGATGGCAATCACTTGCAGGTGGTGACCCATGGTTCGGAGTACCTGCCCCATACGATCTGCTACGCGCCCGGAGACTCCTGTATCGATCTCATCAAAAAGAATGGTCGGGAGGTGATCACATGCGGCAAGCATCGCCTTGATAGTGAGCATCAAACGAGCCATTTCTCCTCCGGAGGCAACGCTCCCTACGGGTTGTAGCTCGGCATCTCCGTTGGCACTGAAGAGCACTTCTACGCGATCGTAACCCGTGGGCGAGGGAGCATCTAGGGGCGTTACCCTAAATTCTACTCGGGCATGGGGCATCTCGAGTAGCCGCAGCTCTTCCGACAATTTCTTGCCTAGTTTTAGGGCGGTACTCTGCCTGGTTTTCGATAATTTTTCACCCAGAAGTCGTACCTCTTTTAGGGCAGCTGCGGATTTTTTTTCAGCCTCTAGGAGAAGGTCTTCTTGCCCATCACAGAATTGCACCTTCTTGTGAAGCTCTTCGCGGAGGGCGATAAGTCCTCTTGTATCCGGGTGATGGTACTTTTGGCACAGCGTATTGATGAGGTCGAGACGAGCCGCTACGTGAGCAAGAGCCTCCGGATCGGTATCTACCTGCTCGGTAAAAGAGGCGAGGTCTCTAGCCACATCGCGCATATCTATGGCGCAGGAGTTCAACCGCTCGAAGTGGCTTTCTACTCTGGGGAACTTGCTTGTTATCTCTTCGAGTTGGCGAATGGCTCCTGAGAGCTGACTGATTACATTTGAGGATTCTCCGTCAAGCATCTCTTGTACTTGGTAGAGCGTGCTCTTAATTTCGTCGGCATGACGCAAAAGGGTCTCCTCCTCAAGCAATCCCTCTTCTTCGCCCTCTACGAGTTGGGCGTCGCTCAACTCTTGGTAGCGGAATAGATTGTAGTCATACTCCTCTCTGCTGCGAGCTATTTGACTTTTCAGCTCCTTGAGAGCGCGGGTGGTCTCTTCGTATTGAGTGTATGAGGTCTTGTAGGCGGAGAGGAGCTGAGGATCGTCCGACATCCTGTCTACTATGTGCAGTTGGAATTGGTTGCTCGAAAGCTGAAGATTCTGGTGTTGCGAGTGAATATCAATCAGCAGAACGCCTAGCTCAGACAGCGTAGCGAGGGAGACGGGTGTGTCGTTGATGAAACATCTACTGCGCCCCATGGCGGAGATTTCTCGCCATACAATGCAAGCGCCATCCTCCATCCAGAGATCTCTCTGGCGCAACCATTCTTCCACATGTGGGGGGAGTTCGACAAAAGTTGCCTCTATAACGCTTCGCTTTGCCCCTGCCTTGACGAGACTACTATCGGCACGGCGGCCTTGCAACATCGAGAGCGCTCCAACAAAAATGCTCTTACCTGCACCCGTCTCCCCCGTGATGGAAGTAAAGCCGGAGGCAAAAGAGACCTCCAAGAGATCGATGAGAATAAAATCTTGAATCCTGAGGAGTTGGAGCATTCGTGTCGATTGTTTTTTAGAGACTTAGGGAACTTAACGCTTGAGTGCATCAAGCGTATTACCCTCTGTGGGGTATATCTTGTTGAGGAGCTTGTAGGCCGCTTGCTTCTCTTCGGAGGTAGCTTTCTCTGCCACTTTGACCAATTCGGAAAGTTTGGTTTGGGAAAAAAGGATCAGAAGCGGAGTGCGAGGCGTGTTTTTCCAGACCTCCTCTAGTTGGTTAAGAGCCTCTAAAAGGGTGGTTCGACCTCGCTGCACATTGGCAACAAGTTCGTCCATGCCTTTTCGGTGATAGGTGTACCACATTTGGCGGAATGGCTCTTGAGTAGGGTCGTTCAGGGCCTCTGCTATGGCGTATCTGTTGTAGTCGTTTTCATAGGCTTTCCATCCTTTCCACTCCGTGCTTGCCTGCCCGGCAATATTAACGAGCTGTCGCATTTCGTCGCGAGCCACGTTGCCTCCCAAGGGCGAGAAGCTATCGAGGTCGAGAGCGATTATGTAGTATGCGTAGAAAACGATGCTGGCAATGAGGTTGCTTCCTATGTCATTGGGGGAATAACTTAGGACGTCGAAAGATTGGTATTCGAAGTTAAGTTCTCGGTCGCGCCAAACGAGAAGAGGGGATTGGTAGGAGCTGTTAAAGACAGGGCGTTGTGCCGTGACGTAAAGCTCTCCTGCGTACTTACGCTCCTCTTCTACGGCTGTAAGGTTGATGGCAAAAGCGCATTCGATACGCTCTGCAGGGGAGTATTGTAGCGAAGTCCAACGCGTATTGTTGAGCATGTCGGTTAGTTGGCGTTCCATTTCTGCGAACTGGCTGGCATTGACCGACCCCAGTCGTTCGGTATTGATCGTTACTTTTGCCTTGAGCTCTTGTGCAGAGACTTGTTTTGCTCCCAGCAGTAAGCAAAGCAAAATCAGAAACGGACGGACGACCTTCATTGCTGCAAATAATGGTTTGTGAGGTAGTTGAGAATATCCTTTGCCACCTCTTCTTTGCTCTTGAGGGAGCACTCCAAAGGCTCTCCCTCTTGGGGAATCAAGGTTACCTTATTGGTGGGGGTGCCAAAGCCGGCTCCCCGGTCGTTGATGGAGTTGAGCACCATAAGGTCCATGCCCTTACGTGCCATCTTGCGCCTTGCCTCCTCGTAATCAGAAGAGGTTTCCAAGGCGAAACCTACCATGATTTGATTCTCCTTTTTTTCTGCTCCCAGCGTGGCGGCGATGTCCGGATTCTTTACAAGAGAGAGGGACATGGAGGCGCCTGTGCTTTCTCGTTTCATCTTGCCTTCCGCTTTATGCTCGGGGCGATAGTCTGCCACGGCAGCGGAAAAAATGGCAAGGCGGCATGAGTTTGAAACTTTTTGGCAGGCGGCTAGCATCTCGCAGGCCGTTGATACTCTCTCCACATGCACCCCTTGAGGATCGGGCAGAGAGGAGGGGCCGGAGACGAGATGAACTTGGGCTCCTCGGCGAGCGCACTCAGCAGCGAGTGCATATCCCATTCGTCCGGAGGAGTAATTCCCGATAAAACGAACAGCATCAATCGGCTCGTAGGTGGGGCCAGCTGTGATGAGAACTTCCATCTCGGCTAGGCTATTCTCTTTACATCCTTGCGCCTCTGCCTCAAAGTGTTGAGCTACGGCCTGTGCGATTTGCTCGGGCTCTTCCATACGCCCTTTGCCCTCCAGCCCACTTGCTAGAAAGCCGTCTCCCGGCTCTACGACGTGTACTCCTCGCTCGCGGAGGGTCTGTAGATTACTCTGTGTTGCAGGATGGCGATACATGTCTAGGTCCATGGCAGGAGCCACCCAGACCGGAGCTTTCATAGAAAGATACGTGGTGAGTAACATGTTGTCGGCAACTCCTGTTACCATCTTGGCGAGGGTGGCTGCCGAAGCCGGTGCAATAAGCATGAGATCTGCCCATAATCCTAAGGACACATGGCTATGCCAAGATCCATCTCGGCGATCGAAAAACTCCGAGACTACAGGCTTTTGTGTAAGAGTGGAGAGGGTAAGGGGAGTAATAAATTCTTTGCCCGAAGGGGTAATGACGACCTGTACTTCGGCCCCCATTTTTATGAGAAGACGAATAAGCGTAGCACTCTTATAGGCTGCAATACTGCCCGTGATGCCTAAAACAATATGCTTACCTTGAAGGCTCATAAAAGGCTTGATGGAGGGATTGATTAGTTGTTTTCGGAAGCAAGTTTGAAGCGAAGGCGCGTAAGATGCCGCTTGGTGTTTTCGGGGAAGTCGGCCTTCATCACCCAGTCGTAATACCCGGGTTCTTTTTTGAGCACCTCGGCAACGGGTACGCCTTTGTGCTTGCCAAAGTTAATCACGATCTCGTCTTTTTCGTTGTAAACGAAGCGTCCTGCCAAGTCAAGATTCCGCTGCTGCATTGTAAAAGAAGATAGGAACTCAACATCGTTTTGCAGATCTTCAGGATAGCGGTCGAGTTGAGCCTTGAGCACTTCGAGCGTGGCGCGCGTGTCGGCTTCGGCAGAGTGAGCCTCGGTTAAGTCCTTATCACAATAAAATTTGTACGCAGCCTCTAGGGTACGACGCTCCATTTTATGGAAGATCGTTTGCACATCAATGAACCGGCATCGCGAGAAATCGACCTCTACGTCGGCGCGGAGGAATTCTTCTCCTAGGAGGGGTACGTCAAAGCGATTGGAGTTGTAGCCCGCAATGTCGCACCCTTGAATCATAGAAGCCAAGCTCTTAGCCACTTGTCGAAATGTGGGACAATCGCGCACATCATCGTCGGTAATGCCGTGGACTGCCGTGCTCTCCTCGGGGATGTGGCACTCCGGGTTAAGACGACGCGTGCGCACCTCTTCGTGCCCATCGGGGTAGACTTTGATGAGGGAGATCTCTACGATACGATCTTTCTCGGGACTGAGACCCGTAGACTCAATATCGAAGAATACAAGTGGACGCTTGAGCTGTAGTTCCATAGAAGAAGGGCAATTTTAGCGAGCCGTAGTAATGGGCATGATCACATTGGTTAGCTCCGTATCCTTGGGGTTCTCGGAGGGGATGATAACCATTGCTCGAGAGGCATCGGCAATCTCAAAGACGATGTTGCTCGACTCAATTGTATTGATAAGGGCAATGAAGCTATGTACCTTAAAGCGGAGCTTCATGCTGAGGTTAGAGGGATTCTCTATGGGGAAGCGTTGCTCGGCCTGCCGCACGTCTTGTACATCCATGCTGACTGTCATCAAATTACTTTCGATAGACATCTGCATCACTAGGGGATGATTGGGGCTGCTCATAAAGGAGTTCATGCGCTTGATGGCAGGCACAAACAGACGCCCTTCTATGGAGATGCGGTGAGGGTTGTCTCTAGGGATTACAGAATCGTAGGGCGGATAACGGCCCTCTACGAGGCGAGTAGAAGCCTCGATGTTACCAACTTTGAAGAACGCCTTGCGGTCCGTGTGCGAGAGAGTTACCTCTTCGTCTGTAAAAGACGCCAAGAGAGCGCGCAAGAAGTTCGCCATCTTTTGAGGCAAACAGAACTGATAGGGCGATTGTACTCGCACGTCGGCCGGCTCCACGATAGAGGGATCCACCACGGTAGAGTCTGTATATTTCGTGAGGATCTCGGTAGAGGTGGCTACCATTGCGAGGTACTTTGCTTTGAAGTCGAAGCACACAGAAGCAAGAATGGGTCGCCTAGCATCCTCTGCCATAGAGCCAATGGTAAGATCCAATCCACGACGCATGGCAGAGGCAGACATGGTGGCAACGTGCGCCGTTTCGGCCTCTTCTCTGTCTTTGTCGTCCTTAGGATAAAGCTCTCCATCGCTTGTTGCAAAACGGATGTAGCCCCCTTCGAAAGTCATCAGTAGGGTAGAGGTCTCTGCCTCGTAGTCGAAAAGGAGGGGCTGGTCGGGCAATCCCTTTACGTATTCCAATATATCCTTGGGATGAACGGCGAAGGTTGCGTTCCCTTCTGAGGAGATCACGGGTAGTACCCCGCGGCTTCGCATCATACCGTCAGAGCCTGTTACGTAGAGGTTGTTGTCTTGTATTTCGAAAAGGAAGTAGGTGAGTACCGGCATCTCATTATAGACGGTAGGCACTACTTTACTTTGGTTCT
>ERZ773061.954-NODE-954-length-11099-cov-14.513944_pt1 | contig 11099 bp, 8 predicted proteins | sample MGYA00580627_ERZ773061 | MGnify/ENA primary metagenome ERZ773061 (study PRJEB29015, sample SAMEA2738119) | human oral metagenome | biome: human oral; feature: human-associated habitat; material: saliva | place: China | collected 2223 ...
AGTACAACGACTTTGGCGTTTCCTGCATGCTTAGCCTGGGCTATCGCGATATGGATCCTGTCCAGAAACGTCGCCAGCCAACTGAGGATGTTATCGTCAGGCTGTAAAGGCTGTTACATTACCTTTTAAGCTGCCTCCTATTTCCCGACACCGAGGAAATGGGAGGCAGTCTGTTTAGCAGGAAATTCTTTACTGAACAGGAAATTTATCACCCACAAAGAGTTCAGGCACATGGTCCATCGCACTCCGTTTTGGCGTCAACTGGCCTTTTTTGGTGCGAAATGACTTTCTCTGATCAAAAAATGGCCCATTTCAGTGCGAAGTGGTAAAAAATGCGTTTAGTTGGGGTATACAGGATTGACAAACTTCTATGCAAGCGTTTTACCAGCACTTTTAATTGGACGAATTTTTTATGTGCATTCACATTATTTCTGAACTGCTTAAACGTAAATGCCAAAATGACAAAACTAAAGATTTTTCCCCAACTAAACGGGTTTTTTACCCAAAACAGCACCCTCTAAATGACATATCAATTTCTTGATTAGTTTTTGTGCATATTAGGCAATCTTTATGCACGCCGAGGTGTCCTCGAGTATCTGTGTGCCCCGTGCGCCTCGTGCACCCCGTGCGACCAACGCGCTCTGGCGCGCCATACTTGCCGCCGCGTAACCACGATGTGTATGGCGCGTTCGCACGAACAGCTCATCCAGCAGAAAAACCTTGGTTACCTGCGGATAAACCTAAAGCCACGGCCAGAGTGGATGTACGGCAGGAATGCTTGGTCTTCCTCGCAGATGTTTCCTGCGACGTTGTCGCGATCATCAAGCTCCAAAAGGCCTCGAGCAATCGAAAGTTCCCCTGCATAGCGACCATATGCTTTACTGCTCACCAAAATGGCGCCAGTAGTAACAGTCTCCCAGGTAGAAGGCTTTGCGTCGTATACTTGAGCATCTTTCCAGAGTCTGGATTCCTGCGAGCGAATAATATACGAGCTGGAATCAGGTCGATCGGTCTGATGTCGATCGTACAGATACTCAAAACCAGGTTTTAACTCGGCTTTTAGCTCGATGCAGTTTCGCTCAAGCTGACCAATGCGCTTCCAGGTAGCCTCAGTAACATCTGGGTCGCCAATAAGCACCACGTCAGAGTCTGCGTCGTAAAGAGCAAGCATTGCCTGAACAAGCGCATCGCCCGAAAGCCCACGGTGTTCCTCGACAGTTGGCAGTCCCTCGTAGAGAGGACCGCGGAAAACCTCACCAGGAACAAACGAGAAAATCTGAAATCCAAGGGCAGAAAGGTGTGCATTAATCTGAGCTACGCGCTCAAGCGAAAGCCCTGTATAGCTCTTGGGATAGTAATTGTGGCAGGCGGCAAAACGGGTGAAATCGGCGCCGGCTGCTCGCCACGCGGAAATGTCATCTTTGGTAATAGTTGAGGCGTTAAAGACCACGTGGAACTTGTGAGAAAGCTCAACTGTCTCTGCTGCATCAAATCCAAAGTCAAGACGCACATACGTAATACCAAGCTCCGCAAGCTCGTCAAACTTCTGAACGCCAAGTTTGAAAAGAGTCGCAGGAGAAACGTCGGCAATAAGGTTGATCTCTGCCTTCCTACAAAGTTCCAAGAGCTTACGAGCCTCAGTGCGATAATCAATCCCCTCTTCCTCGGGAATCTGTAGCGAAGTGAATGCATAGTGGCATCCGGCTGCCTGCGCTTTTGCCACAACCTCAGCATTAGCCTCATATCCGCTGGCAAAATACAGTGAAATTCCGGTGCGCATAAATCCTCCAAGCAATTGCAAAACGCTTTCTAAAAGACAGGATTTCTTGCTAGGCGAGGTTTTCTTGCTAGGCGAGGTTTTCTCGCTAGACAAAAGACTGACGAGAAGAAAAAATCCCTCTTCCTAGGATACCTAAGAAGAGGGATAAACGTTTCTAGAACGTGCGGTTTTTACTCGCCGAAGACGTCGTTGATACGATCCTCGTCAACGCCGAAGAACCAAGTAAGTGCGAAACCTGCAGCGTAAGCAAGAAGCATTGCAAGCAGGTAGAAGACCTGGTTACCAGGCTGGACAATCAGCAGACCAAAGAGGCCGGAGACGCCCTGGGAAACGGTACCAAGGTGGAAGAGGTAAGCAACTACGGAGCCAATACCGGAGCCAAGGCATGCGGTGATGAATGGCTTACCAAGAGGCAGGGTAACTGCGTACATAAGAGGCTCGCCGATACCGAGCATACCAACTGGGATGGACTCGGTCAGGTACTTCTTGACGCGCTTGTTCTTGGTCTTGAAGAGGATTGCAAGACCAGCACCAACCTGGCCGCCGCCTGCCATCATCAGCAGAGGAAGCAGGTAGTTGATGCCCTGAGTTGGGCCCTCTGGGTTGTTAAGCATAACGTGGATTGGGGTAAGTGCCTGGTGAAGACCAACGGAAACCAGTGGCAGGAAGGTAGAACCAAGCAGGTAAGCACCAAAGACGCCAAGCTTGTCATAGAAGAACTGAAGGACAAAGAAGATTGCCTGGGTGAGCCATGCGCCTGCAGGCTGAAGAATCAGGACAGAACCAATAACACCGAGAATAACGGTGCAAAGTGGAGTCAGGAAGGTGTCAAGAACGCTTGGCATAACCTTGTGCAGGTTCTTCTCCAGGAATGCGAAGAAGATTGCGCAGATGATTGCACCAATCATGCCGCCTGCTGCTGCGTTGAACAGGTCAGAGGAAGCGACAATAAATGCGCCCTCCTTGAAAGCAACAGTTGGGAGGCTGAATGGAAGGTGAACCAGACGAGTTGCAACGCCGTCAACAGTCTTGGAAGCAAGAAGAGGCATACCAGCGTTAGCAATGGAGAGTGCACCAGCCATAGCACCAAGAACGCGAGAACCGCCAAACTCCTTGGCAGCATTCTCGCCAGCGAGAATTGGCAGGTAAGCGAAAAGTGCCCAACCCATGGTCCAGATAGCTGCGAACCACCACTCGTTAGCAAAAGCCTTACCAGTGGAGAAGTTGATAACGTTGATAATACCGTTGATCAGACCTGCAGAAATGATGCCAGGAAGCAGTGGAACAAAGATGTTAGCAATCTTCTTGAGGAAGCGCTGAACAGGCTTGTTCTCGTACTTAGCCTTCTGAGCTGCCTTGTTGTCCTTAGCTGCGGAAACAACGTCGTCCTCAGATGCATCACCAGCAGCAACGCCGGTAAGCTTGGAGAACTCAACAATAACCTTGTTGACAACGCCAGGACCAAGAACAACCTCAAGGTACTCTGCATCCTCGACCAGACCCAAAACGCCATCAATAGCCTTGACAGCCTCGGAGTCAACCTTTGCAGGATCTACGGTCTTGATGCGGAGCCTGGTCATGCAGACCATGTTGCTCTGAACATTTTCTTTGCCACCGACGGCAGCAAGAATCTGCTCTGAAAGCTTGGTGTAATCCATACTTTCCTTCTTTCTCTCGTTGCGATGTTGCAACAAATACCTATCAAGAATACATAAAAAATGAACTTATCGGTACAACAATCCATACCTGTGGTTCATTGTTTCATGTTTTGACCTAATTTGAACGCCCTGTTACTGCAGGTAAACTGAGCGTTTTTCAAAACTTGCCGACCACTTGCGCGTCATGCTGATACCACTGACCGATGTAACTGAAACAAAATGCTCGCGCGTGTGTCATTTGTTACTACAGTGGATACTACAGCGCACCTCTGACATGACCATGGGCTGCCTCAAGCTTAGCTTTTGCCTCTTCAACAGGCATCTGAGTCAGCAGCATGACAATCGCAAGTTTTGCGTTACCGTCAGCCTGCTCAAGAGCCTGAGCTGACTCTTCACGAGTGCAACCAGTTGCTGCCATGGTGATGTTCTGCGCGCGAACTACCAGTTTCTTATTGGTCTGCTGCACGTCAACCATAAGATTCTGATATGCCTTGCCCACACCAACCATAGAACCGGTTGAAATCATGTTCAGAATCATCTTCTGAGCGGTACCAGACTTAAGGCGCGTGGAACCTGTAAGGACCTCAGGACCACAGGAAGGCTCAATAGCAAGCTCTGCCTCTTTGCCCACTTCAGAACCCTTATTGCAGGCAATAGCAACGGTCTTGCAGCCCAAAGAACGAGCATAGCGCAGGCCGCCAATAACGTAAGGTGTGCGACCACTAGCTGCAATTCCAATAGCTATGTCGTTCTTGTTCAGGCCAATCTTCTTGAACTCTTCTTCGCAAAGCTCAAGAGAATCTTCCGCACCTTCAACTGCACGTACAAAGGCCTTCTCGCCACCGGCGATAAGACCAACAACCACGTCAGGAGAAACACCAAAAGTAGGCGGACACTCAACCGCGTCTAAAACACCCAGACGGCCTGAGGTTCCAGCGCCAAAATAGACGATTCTGCCGCCAGCCTCAAGCGAGGAAACTGCCCACTCGATTGCCTGAGCTACCTGCGGAAGAACCTCTTTGACGCCAGCAACCACGTTGAGGTCTTCCTGGTTCATAACGCCGACCAGCTCAAGCGGCGTCATCTGATCCAGGTCCATGGTGTTGGGGTTTCTTGTCTCGGTGACAAGCTTTGTTAAATCAATCACGTTTCCACCTTCTGTGTTGTGATTTTTACGCAATATTACGCAATGACGTCGTTGTCTATACCAGGCAAATCTTGGTCAGAAGAAAGCGTATTGAGACGCTCGGCTGAATCCAACTTGCCAATATAGTTTGTCGAGAAACGCTTAACGCTCTTCTCGTAATTTCTATTTACATAGGCTGCAAAGAGCGCATCTACAACGTTGAGCTGGGCAATTCTTGAAGACATGGCGCCGCTTCTCATGATGTGCTCTGTTTCCGCAACGCCTAAAACGTAGTCGGAGCGGTGAATGAGCTCTGAATCAATGCCGCCGCGAGTGATGGAGACCACCTTGGCACCGTTTGCCTTTGCAATCCACGCACACTCAATGGCTTCGCGCGTAAGGCCAGAGTAGCTAACCACAATAGCAAGATCTTCTCGCCCCATGTTTTTTGCGTAAAGCAGCTGCGAATGATAGTCATCATTCAAATTGCAGTTGATGTTGAGACGCATAAGCTTGAGCTGCAGATCTCTTGCAACCAGAAGCGAAGCCCCCATGCCAAAGAGGCAGATGGAATGGGCTTGCATCATAAGTGAAACAACTAAGTCAACAACCTGAGCGTCGAGCAATTGCCTGGTAAGCTCCAACGAAGAAATGTTCTTTGCCGTAACTTTTTCGATAATCACATCAGTGGTGTCACCTGCGATAACGCCGCCAACAGCAATATCGTTACTTTTATTGCTTACCGCCAGCTCATAAATGAGCGCCTGCTGGAACTCTTTATAGCCACCGCAGCCAAGCTTCTTGCAAAGCCTGACAACCGTTGATGCAGATGTATACGTTTGAGCTGCTAGTTTATGAATTGATTGGCCAACTGCCGCCTCTGGATCCGACAGAATATAGTCGACAATATCGCGTTCAGCTGAACTAGCATTCTTGCGATACTCTTCCAGACGTAGACGAACACCTCTCACGCAATCACCTCCGGCCGTCCAGTTGACTAAAACGTTTGACTATATTGTTTCACGATGCCATAAAAATTTCTTCTGTAAAGTAGGCAGTGCCGTAAACGGTAGTATTGCATGCGCAAGCGTAAGCGCGCTCCATGTGCATTGCATGCGCGATTGCTCATGTTTTCCCAGCATAATGCGGGGACAATTGTCTCAAAAACTGAGCCTTAATTTAGGTACGTTACTATCACTTCATAAAAATTTTTACTAGTGAGTAGACATTTGACCACGTAAAACCTGATTAAAATATTTCATCTTTGCCTAAAAAATTCAAATTTAGATACCATTGACAGCTTTTTTGATACCACTCGCAGTACGTTAACGTACCCATTATTTCATCTTGGACAAACTAGCTGCAATTTTGATGAAACGCACGTCATCATAAGCGCAAATTATCTCAGCCAATTGAGATAGCAGGTGTTTCACCTAAGGCAAAACCGAAGGAGACGATATGCGCACCAACGAAGATTTGCACCAGAATCAAAACGCTCACTCTGAGCACTCATCTAACGCAGGCTCCCCTGCTGGACAGACCAGAAGGCAATTTCTGAGCAGAAGTGCTCTTGGTCTAGCCGCTCTAGCAGGCCTTGGCCTTACCGCCTGCCAGACAAAGGGTGGCGCAACTGCTGCTAAGGGAACCGCAAAGAAGGTTGACTCTGTAGACGGAACCTTCCAGTACGAGAAGGTCTTCCCTGTTCTTAACGACAACGAGGCTTTTGACGACTCTCTTGTCACCAACCAGCTCAACAGCTTTGTTTGCTTTGCTGGTCAGGGCACCGTCTATGTGAAGAGTTCCGAACCTCAGAGCTTTGCACTCTTTGTAAACGGTCACCAGGTTCCAACCGACAAGCTTGACGGCTCCTCCTGGAACCAGATTGACATCTCTGACGTAACCGTCAACGGCGATAACCGCCTGCAGGTCAGCACCGTTAAAGAGACCCAGGCAACCTTTGAGGTCAAGATTGGCTACCCAACGCTTATTGACGGCACCAAAGACTACGCCGACAACGACAACTTTAAGCTGATTGACCAGATCATCAACGCAGAGATTGCTAACGGCTTTACCTCTGCTCAGCTGGTTGTTACCAGGTACGGCAAGATTATCAAGAAAACCAACTACGGTAACGTCAATTCTTACAACAAGGACGGCTCTCGCATCAAAGATGGCAAGGCTGTTGACGACAACACCCTCTACGACCTGGCTTCTAACACAAAGATGTATGCCACTAACCTGGCAATTGAGAAGCTGGTTACCGACGGCCAGCTGGACGTTTCCAAGAAGGTTCAGGAGTACATTCCAGACTTCAAGGACCAGGAGGGCGATAAGATCTTAGGCAAGAATGACCTCACCGTTCGTGAGATTCTTGAGCACCAGGCTGGATTCCCACCAGATCCTCAGTACCACAACCGCAACTACAATCCAGAGAAGCCTGACGATCCACAGCCAAACGCAAACCAGAAGCTGTACTCTCAGAATCGCGATGAGATTCTGCAGAAGATCATCGAGACCCCTCTGCAGTACGTCCCAGGTACTAAGACTGCCTATTCCGACGTAGACTACATGCTTCTTGGTTTTATCATCGAGAAGATTACCAACAAGCGCCTTGACCAGTACGTTAAGGAAGCTCTCTATGAGCCACTGGGACTCAAGAACGTCACGTTCAACCCACTGGACAACGGCTTCAAGGCTGACGGAATCGCAGCTACCGAGCTTAACGGCAACACCCGCGACGGCCTGATTACCTTTGACAACATGCGTACCGACACCATTCAGGGTACCGTTCATGACGAGAAGGCCTACTACGCCATGGGTGGCATCTCTGGTCACGCTGGTCTGTTTGCAAACGCTTCCGACCTGGCTGTTCTTGTCCAGACTGTTATGAACCGTGGTGGCTACGGCAACACCATGCTCTTCAGCGAGGACGTTCACGACCAGTTCATCAAGCCAAAGGACACCAGCGTCACCTACGGCCTGGGCTGGAGGCGTAAGGGTCACATTGGCTACCAGTGGGCCTTCTCGCCAATTGCAAACGCTGCAACCGTTGGTCACACCGGCTGGACCGGCACACTTACCGTCATCGACGTCTACAACAACACCAGCTTGGTGCTGCTCACTAACACCAAGAACTCGCCTGTCATTGACAACAAGGTCAACCCTAACGACTTTGTGGGCAACCACTTCCTGACCGGCGGCTACGGAGTTGTTTCTACGCTGGCATTTGATGGCCTTGACGACGCAAACGCCGAGGGCAACAACGCCAAGCTCATGGACATGGTTATTGCCAAGTACAAGCTCATTCAGGCCGAGGCAGATTATCAGACTGACCCCGATAAGGCTTCCCTGAAGGCATTGCTTGAGGTCTGCGACCAGAGGAAAGACTCCAAGGTTATCAAGGACTTCCAGGCAAGCGATCTGTACAAGACCATCTCGGAGTTTGTTGGTAAGTAAAGCTCGTGTAAACAAGCTGCGAAGCGGGAATAAACGCAGTACACGAACAAGGTACGATACACATCTTGTCTAGCAACGGCCCTCTCCTCCGTCTAGACACACCAAAGCCCGGATGCTATTGCGCGGCATCCGGGCTCTTTTTGTGCGCACATGCGCGCACGCTGGGCTTTCGAGTGCGCGGGTTTCTCGGCAGGTGCGCCATGCGAGCTTCGAGCTGCGCGGGTTTCTCGCCAGATGCGCCACGCGAGCCTGAAAAGTGCAAAGAATCTGTATTTGAGGCACAGATTCTTTGATGAAATCAGGCAAATCCACAGTTTCTTTTACGTATTTAGGCAAAAGTTACAGATTCTTTGAAGAAATCAGGCGCACCGGGCGCTATGTGGGCGGTCGCGAGCATGTGGTCGCGTTCGCTAGGCGCGCACCTTACAGTGCGGCGAGAAAATCCTCTGCTTGCTGAGCAATTGCCTCGTGAACCTCAGGCTCTGGCTCCCAAGTTCCCTCAGTCCAAGCGGTAACAGGAAGCGAGAAGCCATTGAACGGCTCAACTGGCTTAGTGCGCAGAGCCAGGAACTGCTGCTTTACCACGGCGAGCGATCCTGCAGTCTTGTTTTTGCCACCAACACCGCTTGCAGTAACAACCTTGCCAGCAATGGCGGTCTCGGACTTCTTCTCGTAATCGGAGGTGAGCGGACGGCTTAGCCAGTCCAAGATGTTCTTAACGGTGCCGGGAATGCTGTAGTTATACTCCGGAGTAAAGAGCCATACGCCGTCAGCGGCCATGACGGCATCCCTAACCTTTTGGACACCTTCAGGAGCTGGGAATTCTTCGTCCTGGTTGAGCAGAGGGACGTCCAAAACGTCAACAACCTTAATCTCTGCCTTGCCCTCAAGTGCCTTTGCCGCAACCTGACTCAGCGTTTTGTTAAACGAGTTCTTTCGACCAGAACCGATGATAAATACGATTTTCTTCATGAGCAGACCTCTCCGTGAATGCTGTGTAAATAAAAATCATGCACAAGCAAATCTGCCTGTACATGATTTGTGTACCCAAATGTTAACTCTGTAGTCGTATTTAACAGAAGTCCGAGAAATTCACACAGCTCTCAAGCGCTTTTACCACCTGCTCAAGACCGGTGAGATCTTCCTGGGTGAATCGAGCCACGCTCGGACTATCAATATCCAGCACGCCAACTACCTGGTTATCCTTGACGATAGGAACGACCACCTCAGAGTTTGATGCAGAGTCGCATGCAATATGCCCCGGGAACTGATGCACGTCCTCTACCAGCTGACTTGTCTTTGTTTCCGCAGCCGTGCCGCACACTCCCCGACCAAAGGGAATGCGCACGCAGGCAACTTTGCCCTGGAACGGTCCTAGGCGCAGCTCAGGAGTGCGCGGCTCGTGGGCGCTTAGGGCTGCACCCGATTCCAAGTCTAAATCCGACTCCACGCCCAAACCCGCGCCCAGCTCCGCTCCCGACACCGTGGCAGGATCTACCAGGTAGAACCCTGCCCAGTTGATGTCATCGAGAGCGTCCCACAGAAGGGCGGCAGCGTTAGACAACACCGGCAGCCAGTGAGCGTCAACCTCGGCAAGCGAGACAATCTGTTTTGCAACTAAACCGTAGTCAGTCATGTTTACTTCTCTGGCAGAATCTCAATCCAGCAGCCATCAGGGTCTGCGATAAAGTAGAGACCCATCTTTGGGTTCTCTTTAACAATACAGCCCATCTCCTCGTGAAGTGCGTGGAACGCATCAAAATCGTCAACGCGAAACGCAATGTGAGTGTCTTTTCCGCCGTTATCGTAGGGGTCTACCCAACCGCGGTTCCACGTGAGCTCCAGCTCAAAAGGAGACCAGTCGTTTACCAAAAACGTGTTGGTCCAAGAACCGTCCTCTGGTCCCTTGACACGGTCAACGCGAAATCCCAAAGCCTTCTTGTAGAACTCGACGGTTTTCTCGTTATCCAAAACATGGGTGCAGCGGTGAACAAAACGTGCCTGCATACATCCTCCTTTGCTGTACGCCTAACTCGCGCTTAGTTGAGCTCCTGCTCAAGCTGATCGACAAGCTCACCGAAGTACTTGAGCGCAGCGTTAACGGGGTCTGGAGTGGCCATATCAACGCCAGCGCCGCGGAGCAGCTCGATTGGAGTCTTGGAGCAACCGCCGGACAGGTAGCCAATGTAGTCCTTGACCGCAGGCTCACCCTCAGAAAGGATGCGCTGAGACAAGGCAATGGCTGCCGAGAAACCAATGCAGTACTGATAGACGTAGAAGTTGTAGTAGAAGTGAGGGATGCGCGACCACTCTAGCTTGATCTCTTCGTCCAGCTCAATGCCAGGTCCAAAGTACTCTGCGCAAAGCTTGCCGTAGCGCTCAGAGAGAACCTCAGCGTTCAGAGCCACACCGTCAGCGTTCATCTGGCTGATGTCACGCTCAAACTCAGCAAACATGCACTGGCGATAGATAGTGCCGCGGAAGCCCTCAAGGAAGTGGTTGAGGATGTACGCGTGGCGCGCAGGATCGGTCTCGTGCTCAAGCAGGTAGTGCGAGAGCAGCGCCTCATTGCAGGTAGATGCAACCTCTGCAACAAAGATGGAGTAATCAGAGTAGGTAATCTCCTGGTTGTGGGACGAGAAGTACGTGTGCAGAGAATGGCCCATCTCGTGGATAAGGGTGTAAACGTCGTCGAGGCCGCCCTGGAAGTTGAGGAGCATGACAGGGTTCATGCCCTTGCCACCTGCGGAGTAAGCGCCGGAACGCTTACCTGGAGTCTCGTACACGTCAACCCAGCGGCTCTCCAGACCCTTCTTGACCAGGCCAACATACTCCTCACCCATAGGTGCCAGCGCCTTAACAATAAGGTCACAAGCCTCCTCGTAGGTGAACTTCATGTCAACGTCGTCAACAAGTGGAGTGTAGACGTCCCAGAAGTGCAGCTCATCCAAGCCCATGACGCGTTTGCGCAGGTCAACGTACTTGTAGAACGCTGGGAAGTTCTGGTGAACGGCATCGATGAGGTTGTTGTAGACCTCAACAGGAATCTCGTTCTCTGCAAGAGCAGCCTCAAGGGAGC
>ERZ773061.961-NODE-961-length-11071-cov-6.649601_pt1 | contig 11071 bp, 8 predicted proteins | sample MGYA00580627_ERZ773061 | MGnify/ENA primary metagenome ERZ773061 (study PRJEB29015, sample SAMEA2738119) | human oral metagenome | biome: human oral; feature: human-associated habitat; material: saliva | place: China | collected 2223 ...
TACAATATTATCTAAATCTTCAAATTCGCTCTTTGATAATTTTTCATAACCTTCATTCCATAACTTATCTATAATTGATAATGTACTACTAAATTTTGGAATTTTATTTTTATTCAAATATAAATATTGAATCAAATCTACAGAATTTCTAAAATCATTTTCTTTAGCTAAATTGTTAATCATGCGATTTCTTCTAGCTTTTTCTGCCTTTATATATATAAGTTCACTAGTTTCAGCAGCCTTCCTCGTTAAGAAAGATTCGCCAGTAAATTCATTCTTAAATGTTGTTACTTCTTTTACCATTATTAGCCTTTCTAATATTAAAATTTCATATTGTTAAATCGTTCATAGCAATTGCTTACTGTATCAAAAATAAACTTTTGATGAATGTATCAAGAATTAAGAAAAATCGCTTAGAATCGCTTATTTTAGAAAAAATTCTTCATGTCAATTTTTACAGCTACTAATTCATTTTCACTATTATATTTTCCGAAAACTTTATAGGTGCCATCCCCATGACAAGTAGTACACCAATAAGAATTATCTAATTTAAATGGCTCAAAATCAATTTCTAAATGAGTTAAATTTTCTGGGTTGAAATTAAATACTCCAAAATTCTTCTCAAACTCTTCCTTTAATTTGTAATAATCACTATATTTAATTTTATCAAGAAAAGAACTTGCTTTATACATTACGGAAACTAATTCAGCATGTCTTTCCATAATTGTATTACTTTCAATTTCCTTGATTTTATGCTGAATAGTATTATCACAAATAAGTTCATAGTAAAAATTATGGTTATTCAAAATTCTATCTTTTACTGAGTTATCCATAAATCCTAATTGTCCAGAGCAACTGCTAATAGTATCAATAGGAATCCAATCAGAAGATTCTTCTTGTGAATAAAAAATCATTTCAGCAGGTTTTGTCCCAAATTCATGTTGATTCAAATATTTTATTTTTACTTGATACAAGCCTGGCTTAATAGTTAGTTTTAACATATCTTTTTTATCAGTATAGCCTGGGTCTGAAATATAAATTTCTTTTGATAAATCAGCTGTTCCAACATTCAAAAAATCTGTTTCTTGGTTTTTAATTTTCAAATCAAAATCTTTTTCAATATTATTTTTTTTCAAATCCTTTGAAAAATTAGAGAAACTATTTTTTGTATAAAACCCATCAAAAATCTTTTTTTTATTTTCAAAAATAGTAATCTTAATTACTTCATCATTTCCTAACACAATAGATTTATATGATTTATTTTCATAGTTATAATTATTTAGAAATTCATTTAGTTCTCCCAAAGTTTCAAATGTCTTCATTTTTTGTCCTACTTTCTTGTTTTTATATTCATATTATACAACATGAACAATAACTTGTCAATCTTTTTTTTGGAATATCTATTAACTTTAACTCATAATTTTGAATAGAATTATTAATATAATCATCTATAATAGTAAATAATTTTTCATAATCTTCACTGGTACCATCTTTAAAATAAACTTTTGTTTCTATATCTGTTCCATTCTCTTTATGGAATCTAATATATTCATTAATTTTATTTTTTTCAATTCATCAAAATTATTTATAATATTACCAGATTTTTTAGCTATAATAGCAATATTTTTTATTTCAGAAATATATTGGCGATAAAGTTCCCTCTCATATAATTCTTTAGCAAAAGTTTTAGCAAAATCTAAATTAATAGTTACTATAACGGAATCAAGAGTAAAAGGGTTAACTTCGTAAAATTCAGTAATCAAGTTTGAGCCCATTCCAGCACCTGTCCAATATTGTTTTTTCTTCCATAAATAATTAATAATATTTTCATTATCTTTTATAGAATGAAGTGGTAATTCCCCGTCTTTTAAGTAATAGCAATTATCTTTTATAGAGAAAATGGATTCTTGGTCATCTCTACTAACACTATCAGAATTTCTTTTTCCATAAAAATTTTCATTTAACAATTCTACTTTGTAAACAACTCCAGTACCTGCTACAAAAATAACATCTCCTACCTCTAATTTTACATATTTTTTAAATTTCATTTCAATTCTCTCTCAATAAACTTTCTTTTTATTATATAATAAAAAGAATCTTAAATCAATAAAAAAAGAAAGATTATACTGAATCTTTCTTCTTTGTATCTTTTACTAAATCATCTATTAATTCTTTAAATATTGGCTTATCTTTTACTTGTTTTGGAGTATGATTAAATAATTTAATTAATTCTAAATATAGCATTTTCAATCCTTTCTTCCACAAAAGAAAAATAACAAAGTTTAAACTCTGTTATTTTCTCGAAATTATTTTGTCTCTAGCAGTTAAATTCTTTTATAGAATTTAACTATGCACTTGGTAGGATTCGAACCTACAAACTCATAAGAGTATTAGTTTTTGAAACTAACGTGTATGCCAATTCCACCACAAATGCTTACAATCTACTCATCTAAAATAGATTTCAATTGATTTTTGAATTCAATATAATTTTTGTTCTTATTTTCAAGCTTTTTATTATCTTTTGTCTTAAAATCGTTATCTACTATAAAAACTACAGATTTTTTATTTGGATTAAATAATATATAAATAATTTTCTCATAAAATGAATTTATTTTAGAATATTTATTTCTTGAGTAAATACTAATAGATTTTATATTATATTCATCAGAAAATTTACCATTAGAAAATTTTAATATTGCTCTTTCTATTTGTTCTGACCTAAAATCAGAAGGCTCTAAAAACAAATTATTACGAAGACTAAAGAATTTTTGATACAAATTCAATTTATTACAATATAAAGCTTTTTTAAGTGGACTTTTCTTTATAACACATAATCCAGTATCTACTTCTATAATAACATCTGTTTTTATAGAAGTATTTTTATCCATAGGATAAACAATTTTATAACCTTTTTTTACAAATTCATCTAAGTCATTTGTTTTTTCTATAATATTATTCATAAAATCCTTTCCTTATCTATTATTATATCATATAATAATAGAAAAAAGCAAGAAAAAAGAATTTTATTAAATTCTTTTCACAACTGTTTTATTCACAATTCGGATTCCAGTCAAACCATTTTCAACCTACGCTTAAAATATGTGACTATCCTAAACCTCAACGGCCACTTAAGAACAATCGTAATTGCTCGTGTATGCTGGAAATAGGATTTGAACCTATATCTCCTAGATTAAGAGTCTATTGCTTTACCAGTTAAGCTATTCCAGCAATTGACTGGTTTTACTCAGTCAAATTTGCAAATTATCACTTTCTTAACGAATAAGGCTTGTATTAATGACCCAAGCAGTGTTTGAACTTGCAAACCAGATTAGAAGGCCTTTTCTCTACCAACTGAGTTATTGAGTCATATGTTAACTGAAGATAAAGGATTTAACCCTCACATGCTTTTATTAATCATAAGTTTGAGAAAGTTTAATTGCTTTTTTGATTGTTGCTTTTGATAAACTGTATTTATCAATTAATTGCTCAATGGATAAACCATTATTGTAATCACTTAGGATTGATAAATAACGTTCTTTTGTTTCAGCCTTACGTTTATCCGAAGCAAAATTATGTGTTTTTAAAAATTCATTGAGCCATTTAGAGGCTTGATTGAACGTTTTTGATTGTGGTTTATCACATTTGTAAAATGAACACAAAGCATCAATATATTCCAATTGTTGTATCGTTGGTTCACGAGTAGCTCTGCTTTTTTCAATAACTAATTCGTTATTTGCAGGTTTATGGTGAACAATATCACCATTGATATGTATTTCACATTCTTGCGTTGCAAGTTCTTCCAAAATTTTCATAACAAATTGTGTAGATACAAGTTCTGTCACATTTCGGCCTTCAGTTGTAAAATCATCATCAATAGTTTCAATTGGATAAGTGTACTTATCAGGATTTTCAATAGGTGTATGAAAGCCTTGTTCACCAATGACATAATAGAGAAAATATAAATATTTTTTTGTTTTTGTTTCATAGTCATAAAACCATACTTCTCTATCTTCATCATGGTCATAATAACAATTTTCCCAAACAATGTTTCTATTGCTTTGCTTATTATAATCATCTTCGTAGTCATAGACTCGACGGCGTAAATATCCTACAAATTGTTTATGAATACAGATAGGTTCAAAAAATGATAATAATTGTTTTTTATAACCATAATAACGCCTCATATCATTTTGTTGACTAATTCCGTGATAGTAACTATATCTGTATTCTTGTGCTTTATCACGAAAGTTTTTAGCCCGTTTATTTACGGAATATAAACAATCAACAATCATATTTTCTGTGATAATATGGGCATTCAAATTTTTTGTATATTCTTTTGGTGTTTTCATTGAGTTTTCCTCTATTGATAGACCTAAAAATTAAAATTTCCAATACTAGTATTATTTTTTATTAGATAAAAGAAGGTGAGGGATTCGAACCCCACAGGCATTATACCTCTAACGCATTTCGAGTGCGTCCTCTTTAGCCAAATTTGAGTAACCTTCCTTGACTTTCATAATAACTAAACCTTCAGTAACCATGATAATTAATTATCAATATAACCTTAGCAGAACTTTGACCTAACAACAGAAGTTAAATTCAATAATATGGTATAGGTCATAGCCCATATTAAAGCTGTTGTCGTAGTTACGTATTTTAGGTTTACGTGCGCTTTGGCCTCCTAGACCGTTGGCATAACGATTTAAAAACTAGCCAAAACCGTATGCACAGTCTATCCCCTATCTAACCTTTTTTACAAATCCGACCTAAAAGACTGTAAAACTGGTAGCATTTACTATGAAATGACTCAGGCAGGACTCGAACCTGCGACCTGTTGACATATTAATGCTCTACCAACTGAGCTACCGAGTCAAAAAAAACTGTTCTCAACGCATCTAACAGTGATATGCCGGTGAACCTGATAACCGACAAGTTTTTGAATTATCCGCCCAGCACCCTTAGGCAGACTTCTTCACGATTTTTATTATCAACAAAAGGTGCTTGTCAATAAAAGGTTTTATCACACTTATGAGTTTCACCTCGTGCTAGCTACGTCCGTCTATTCCTCAGGCTGGCAAGTCCAATTATTCTTTTTCATGCTTTTGGCATGCCGATTGGCCGGCGCAAGTTGTAGCCTCTAACCCGCGAATTTGTCCAGTAAGGCTCGGACAACTCCAAAATGTAAAACTTCCACTTGGGTACAGCGGGGAATCTCTGTATATCATCAATTCGGTCAATTTTTATTTGGCAATGCTGTCAGAACCGTCACAGCCATCATCTTTTCATTTTTTTTATTACATATTTAATGGTAATGTATCACCGCTTTTTTATCACTCTCTTAATGGTAGAGTATTACCGCTTTTTTATCTCACTTTTTTGGCAGTGAATCGCCGCTTTATGGAGCCTAAGAGATTTGAACTCTTGACATGACAGTGCAAGTGTCATATTTTACCAATTAAACTAAGGCCCCTAAATAATATTCCTAATAGGATTCGAACTTACAAAGTTAATCAAAGATGATTTGATTTTTATAGATTTGTTAAATCAGATTTAACTCCTCATAATGGTATAACTACAAATACCTCTACACTCTCATTATATTAAATTGAGTGCTACTTTTATATAATTCCACTTATATAAATATATGTAAAACTATAATAAACATTTTTGGTAGTGAATCATCACTTTTATGGAGCCTAAGAGATTTGAACTCTTAACATGACTGTGTAAATATGTTGATGTTTTGAGATATAATAAAGATTCAAAACATATTGCAAAACATAGAAAGAAATAAGTTTAAGCGTCATATTTTACCAATTAAAGACTCCTAAATAATACTCCTAGTAGGATTCGAACCTACACGTCCGAAGACACCAGTTCCTAAGACTGGCGTGGCTGCCGTTACACCATAGGAGCAAAAATAAAATATTCTATAATCATTTATAGAGAAATCAAACGGTCTAGACGGGATTCGAACCCGCGGTCTCTTGCGTGACAGGCAAGTGTGATAACCAGACTACACCACTAGACCAAAATATTTAAGCAAATGGTCACAACTGGAATTGAACCAGTGCTCCTCGGGCTTCAACCGAGTGCTCTACCTACTGAGCTATGCGACCTGAAATAGAAATCTAATCTGTAATTAGTTTCTTTTTATAAAAAGTTCATCAATAAATAAGACAAACTTTAAGGAGCCAGTGGGACTTGAACCCACAAACGCTTTTACACGCCACTGGTTTTCAAGACCAGCCCAATACCAATTATGTCTATGACTCCATATTCATAGGGTGATACCTCGGATTCGAACCGAGTAACGCCAGATTCACAGTCTGGTTGCTCAACCAAATTTGCACTATATCACCAAAATAAATCAATTGAGTGTATAGGAATTGAACCCATATTTTGAAGTTCGTAGCTTCATGTCTTATCCATTAAACGAACACTCATTATAATTGTCCCAGCTGGGATTGAACCAGCAACACACGATTATCAGTCGTGCATTATACCAATTTAACTATAGGACATAAGCATATTAATTAATCTTTATCATAATTAAAAGCTTTTAATACAAAAGTAAAAATTATAATATAAATTAGAGCAAATACTATAATGAAAAATATAGTATTAAAAAGAACAGTAAGGACAATACTTGCTATAGGAATAGAAATCACAAAAGAAATTATAAGTGATAGAATATATTTATTTTTATCTGTCATACAAGAAAATCCTCTATTCTTTTTATTAATCTGAATGATAGGATTTGAACCTACGACCCCGTGTTCCCAAAACACGTGCACTACCAAGCTGTGCTACATTCAGTAATTATTGCGGGTAAGGGATTCGAACCCTTAATTTAGGGGAATGAGCCCTACGTTATACCATTTCACTAACCCGTATGCTCTGTGTTAGAATCGAACTAACAACATCTACTTTGTAAGAATAGCATTCTACCATTGAATTAACAGAGCAATATTACTGCACGGGCAGGATTCGAACCTGCACATGACCACATTCAAAGTATGGTGACTTACCAATTTGTCCACCGTGCAAAAATATTTTAAGCGAGTAAGGGGAATCGAACCCCCATGACTAGGTTGGAAGCCTAGCATAATACCGTTATATGATACCCGCCTATTTATTGAGATAATCTGCCATAGCTTTTAAAATTAATCCATGACAATATCTTGCTCCTAAAGATAAATCATTTGTACCATTATTACAATAACAAGCTAAATTTTTATCATGTAATTCTTTAACTTTTTCTCTAAAATATTTATCTTCATTTACTTTGTTTCTTAAATATTTTGTATATAAAGAAATTACTCTAATTCTTTCTTCATCTGATTTATCTTTCATAGGATAAGGATTACCATAAATAGAACCCCTACCTATATAAATAGAATCTTTTGGAGCATTCCACCTACCAAAGACAAAATTTCCATATAAATTTAAAAATTCATCTAATTTTTTGTTTCTCATAAAAATTCCTTATAGTAGTAGAACTTAAATATAAATCAGCTATATTAAGTATTAAAAACACTTTATATATAGGATTTCATGGAGCATAAGAGATTTGAACTCTTGATTTTACTCTGCTAAAGTAACGTTTTCCCAATTAAACTAATGCCCCAACTATAAAAAGATTGCAAGTATATTACTTACAATCTTCTCTATTATTATTTAGAATAACTCTTTAATAGCTATTCCAATATAATATTAGAACAATTGTAAGTATTATTATGAATTGAAGCCACTACGGGCACCGCAAAAAAATCTTGAATATGAGATTGTGAATCGAGTGCAATTGTAAATGACAACATATTATAATACCTTTCCTTTTTATTTTTGTTTTACAGATTCTATCAGATTTGAACTGATACCAATGGTTTTGGAGACCATCATTCTAAACCATTAAACTAAGAATCTAAATTTTGTTTTAATAATATCAATAAATTCTTTATAAATATATTATATCATATTTTTTTATAAAGTCAACAATAAATTTAAAAATTTTTAAATTTATTTATGCTGGAAGGCGGAATCGAACCGCCGACAACCTGATTACAAATCAGGCACTCTACCATCTGAGTTATTCCAGCAAGAATAGGGTCAGATTTAGTTTTTACTGACAACTATAATTAAAGAATCTACATTCAGTCACAATAAAGTAAGAATCAGTATCTCAAAGGTTCACCACATCTTGGTATTGAATCATAAAGAATTAAGGATAAACCTATCCAAAAACTTTATATTTTAAAATATCTGCACTGAGGATTTATCACGGCATTTATCTGGCAAATTCTTATAGATATTTTCATATCATTCAACCTCATTCAACACTTGAGCTTGGAATTATACTCATATACAATTCGTTCTCTGTTTAGAATCCCAGACTTACACTAACCTCTACCTACATAAGTACCATTAACATTTTGAAATAATCATTTCTCTGAACATCTTTTGAATGTCATGCCAATGTGCGTTAAGTCGATGAACTTTTTTCTGCCATAAAGTAGGACACCACCTACAACTTAATATAGTCAAAGTTTATTATGCGACATTTCAATTATTGTTGGCCGAACAATAATTTTTGTGAAATGGTGTAAACGTGTTACACAACCGTAATGACTGTTTTTTATCTACAAACTAGTCTTTAGCAAACCTACCATTCATATCCGTTTTATAGTTATATTACTATAACATCACGACTAAACTTTCAATTTCTAGCGTGATGATTCCGTCCAATAATAAAATATTTCTTACAAATAAATTATTTGTAAGGTGTTACCTCAAATTGAGGACAAATTCCAAATTTAGAATAAATTTGAACATTTGTTAGAAATGACACTATTTATTTATTCCCTTTTATTTTATTATTTTCTGAATCATTCATTCTATCTTGTACTCCACAAGCGAACTATTAACGCTAGACTTTAAGCCAACGAAAGAATGTACCTTTAGATTCGATTTTTAATTATAGTACCAAACCCATCATTATAATTTTCATATAATTACAAACGTCACCTTTTGAGTAACGCCGGTTTGTGCTTGATGGTCACAGACAACTACAAGCTTCCTATAAAGGAGAATGAGGGATTTGAACCCCCGCACGCTTTTACACGCCTATCTGCTTTCTAGGCAGGACCCTTCAACCAAACTTGGGTAATTCTCCATAAATGCTAGTGACAACAATTGGGTTATAGATTTAAAGTCCATTCCATATCATCAATATTGCTGTATGTCACTATTTTATAACTAGATACTTTATCTTCTTTTATAAACAACAGTAAAAGCATTTTCAATAATTGCTGTATGTATCTATGGGCCGAGTAGGATTCGAACCTACGAACTCCGAAGAGAGTGGATTTACAGTCCACCGCAATTGCCAACTATGCGACCGACCCTTATAAAATGATTTTTTCGAGATTATCAGTCACTCCAGTAAAATCAACTGTTATCAGCTTACTACAAGTTTTAATCTTTTCAGCTCTGATTGTGCCCAGCATTACTTGTTCTTTGGTGTAATGCTACCCTACCGTTTCGGCTTAGGAACGGAAAACCCTCGTCCAGTTCTCTGGCATAACTATTAAAATAGAATTTACTCGTCTACTAATTTTTTATTACCCGTCTGTTTTTCAGCAATAGGGATTTTTGTTATTAGTAATAACTCAAATGTAAATTGTATTTCTTTTATCGGATAATAGTTCCGCTTTAATGAAAATATCTCGAAAGATATAGACTCTTATGTTCTTCACTAAAGTTTTATGACTTGTTGTAGAATCGAACTACTGTAATTAAACCTGTCAAGCCAAACAAATTGTCATAAAGATTGAACTATTATAGGTACCATCATATATTCAATAATATTTAAAATGGTATTTTAACCAATTAAACTACTCAGCACTCGCGGCCAAGGAGGGATTCGAACCCACAATCTCCATTTTAAAGCTTTATGATAATTCATTATAATCTAAGTTGGTAGCTTAGATATAATTTGGACACCACTCCAAATTAATACACCGTACGGGATTTGAACCCGTGTTCCCGCCGTGAAAGGGCGGTGTCCTAACCGCTAGACGAACGATGCTAAATTCTAGTGACAAAAAATAACACTATCAAATTTCCTAATTGTTTAAAAAATATTGCTGTATGTCACTACCCAATAACTAGATACTCTATCATATTTTTTATCAGCAGTAAAAGTATTTTAAATAATAAATGTTTGCTGTATGTATCTATGGCCCCGGTAGGATTCGAACCTACGACCCACGGATTAAAAGTCCGCTGCCCTGACCTCTGAGCTACGGGGCCTTATTTATACAAATGAGATGAAAGGAGGACAAAAATGGACGTTCTATCTAATTCATAAGATTACATAATAAATGTAAAATTATGAGGAATCTCTCTTATTTAGGTTAACAAAATGTGAAAACCTTGGTCGAACTAATATCACAATCTTAAAATAAAGAAATTCTCATTTGTATAAACTTAATGCGTCTGGTGGGAGTCGAACCCACAAGGCCGATACCGGCCGCAGGATTTTAAGTCCTGTGTGTTTGCCAATTTCACCACAAACGCATGATGAACATATATTTATTATAACAAAATTTTAAATAAAGTCAAGAACTTTTTTAAATTTTATTTTAACTGTCCGAGTGGGATTCGAACCCACGACCCTTCGATTAACAGTCGAATGCTCTAACCAGCTGAGCTATCGGACAATAAGGAGAAAGCAATTGTATAATTGCTTTTTTCATGATTGAACATTTATATTCATTTTTTAAAGTATTGCTGTTCGATTTTAAAATTATGAATATTAAATATCAATAAAAATATTTTTAATATATTTTTATTATACTCCCACTAGGATTCGAACCTAGATTGCTCTCTAATCTGGAGACAAATGCCGGGCATAAACCGGGTGTTTTACCATTAAACTATGGGAGTTTAATTGTATTATTTTCAATGGTCAAGAATAAAATTTATTTTTCTTTCAAAAATAAGTTATATATTTATTATAACATATTTTGAAGTAAAGTCAAGATTTTTTTTAAATTTTATTTTATTATTT
>ERZ773061.962-NODE-962-length-11067-cov-2.685252_pt1 | contig 11067 bp, 7 predicted proteins | sample MGYA00580627_ERZ773061 | MGnify/ENA primary metagenome ERZ773061 (study PRJEB29015, sample SAMEA2738119) | human oral metagenome | biome: human oral; feature: human-associated habitat; material: saliva | place: China | collected 2223 ...
ATTACCGGAGCAAAGCATAGTATTCCTTTAACTGCGATTAGACGAGTGAAAATGGTGACCAACGGCACCATTTCCAACTTAGGCATTTATACCAAGGAAAAGGGCGGCTTCTTTGATTTTCCGGATATGAGCATTCCTGCAAATGAATTGACCCTTCCTATCTTGGAGGCGGCCATGACCAGAAATACAGGAGCCGGCATTGACTTTAGCAGGGGAGACGGATTTGCGCAAAAAACTTCCGAGTTTATGATTATTCGTTTTTTAAGTGCCGATTTTTTCATTAATGAAGATGGCAGTTTCTCCGCTGAATGGCAAGAGAGGGTCTGTGACAGAATCTCTGCCTACGGATATGAGGAGGATACCTTGCTGGAGCAAGCTATATTGCTCTAGAAAGATATTATTTTGGGAAAAACTTGTGTTCATAGCTATAGCCTGCATACAAAGATAGCAGTATGAGAGTGGTATTACACCACCTATCAGCAGGAAAATGTCTCCTCCACCTCTTGATAAGGATAAGCCTTGCGGAGTGCCTGATAACAGGGGCAGTCTTCCTCGTGGTCGTTAATGACACCGCAGGCTTGTAAAAATGAATAGACAATGACGGGGCCGGTATACTGAAAGCCCCGTTTTTTTAAATCTTTACTGATTAATTCGGATAAAGCATTCTTAGATACATCAATTCCCTTTTCATGTCCTCTGTAGCATATTGTCTTATAGCTACTATATGACCAAAGGTATTTATCAAAACTACCAAATTCTTGTTGAACATTCATGAATGCAATTGCATTGGAAATCATTGCAGAAACTTTTCGTAAAGATTTAATCATATCGTCTGTATGCATGATACGGTCAATATCTTCAGTTTTTAAAGATGCTACTTTCTCTACACTAAAATCACAAAAGCACTTTCGTATTGTTTCTCTTTTACGAATAATTAACTCCCAACTTAATCCAGCTTGCATAGATTCTAATACAAGATACTCAAATAGTTTTTGATCATCGTGTGTAGGAACACCCCATTCTGCATCATGGTATGCTTGCATTTCTTTATTACTATCTTTCCAACTACACGTCATTTTTATCCTCCTATTAATTATTTTTTACAGCTAATACTGCCATCCCTTCTTTATTAGGCAGTTTTATTTCCGTTCTTCCAGTGGCGTCTTCCATTACGACTGTCCACGTCATTTCCCAAGTATCAATGACTTCAACCCGATAAGTAGCAGTCTCAGGCAAGTCAAGGAAGTCACGACTTGGTGTCCGTATATCGTAAAAGATTAAGAAAGCCTCGTCACGACATCTACCTTGGTACATTATCTCCCCAGTGGAGTAAAGGGGAATTTCATCGCCCATCTTGAGAAAAGCTTTCAAGCCAAATTGAGCTTCTGGCGGTAAAACGTCAAGTGCTTCCATATGACCAGACATAGCCGCCACCATCAGAGGTGCTACTGGCGATTCCAAAGGAGACAATGGTCCAGGCAGTCCGTCCACTATTTCCTTTAAAAATTTAATTCGCTCTAGGCTTGACCCGCGAAGTTTACCTCCATGCGACCACCAAACGATACTATTCTGATCTGTAACATCATCTGCATAGGTTTCTCCGTGTGTTGCATAACCACCTTGAGAAAGGATGCGCCAAAAACGATTACTCATTTCACGACCAGAAATGCTACCCCAATAGTAGTCTAAATTACCCTCATAGCAGCATTCATCGATGACGATGGGTTTTTGATACCTGTTAAACCATTCTGGAATCCTGGTTAAATTCCGGCTCTGAATGCTGGCATGTGTCGTATTTTTACGTGTAAAATCCCAGAAAGCAGAGCAGTTATGATTGGACAAGAGATGATGATAAGGATCCTGCAAAGTAAGGTAACTTTCGATTTCTTCCCAATCCGCTAATGATTTACTAGGCACCAGGTCATATTCGTTTGCCAAACTCCACCAAATATGCGGATAAGCAGCTAATCGGCTAACCATATAATCCAAATAAATTTTATTTTCTTCTTGGCTAAATTGACTGAAACCCCAACGGTCGTAAGGATGGAAACAAATAATATCCGCCTGAATACCAAATTCCAAAAGTCGTTCTAAAACTATGTCGAGTTTATCCCAAAAGACCAAATCTGGCTGTGTCACATCCCATTTACCCTCAGTATTTTTTAAAAATGGAAAATGCTTGGGATCCTTCTGATTGTAATCGTAAGATTTTGGAAAAATACAAAAGCGTATTTTATTAAAAGGCGATGCTTTAAGCGTTTCTAGTGTTTGCTCAATCAGCTCATCAGACTGGTGCAAAAAAGCATAGACAGTTGTCCCAAAAGGATAAAACCATTCGCCAGATTGACGTTTGAAGTGATGATTTGCTGCTTGAATGAAATGGGAAGACTCGTCACCACCCAAAACCTCAACTGATTGAATGACATCACCTAAGCGGACTGTCCACTTTCCTTCCTCTGATGCTAAAATTCTCACTGCTTGCTGACCTTTGAAAATTTCAAAACTTAATCTTTGATGCTCCAAGCCACTTGGTGAGGTAATGGTAGCCAACTGACTGTCACTGTCATTTGGAAAAATGATTTCTACTGTTTTTAGATAGGTCATTGCCCAATCTCCTTCTCTTTTAATTTTTCAAATATTAGTTGAGCCAACTTCAAGTTCCCCTCCTTATTAGGATGAACCCCCCCAAAAAAAGTTTTCCTTGTTACAAAAATGGATGGTATAAATCAATCATTTCTACACATCTTTTCTAGCTCACATGCTGAATAATTGGATAAATTTCTTGTTGAACTAAAAATCACGAATAGTATGCTTTGGACCTTTTTATCTTCTTTAGCCAGCCTCCACAAGGGTGTTAGTAGATAGATCTTTGCTTTTGGACTTGATGCTTGTAAGGTCATAATCAACTGTTCTAACTCTTTCTCATACTGCTTGGCATTCCAATTAACTAGCTTGCTATCATTAGTTCCTAGCATGATGAGATAGACCTCTGCTGGATGCAACAAAAGATGATGATATCGCTTTCCTTGATATAAGGTTTGTCTCCTGATTGTAACAAAGTTCGTCCAATGAGTCCGTAATTTGACACTTCCCAATCGTCTCCTAGTAATTAAGACAGCAAGCTAGAATAAGCCCATTTCTTGCGATAAAAGGTGACACCACTGCCAAAGGTGATACTGTCTCCTAGTCAAACCAACTGTCTCCTCTTTGAATCTCTTTTAGGTAAGGCGGGATAAAAATAAAATCAAGTCATGAGACCACCTGTAAATGACAGCACTAAAAATACTAGAAAGAAAATAATCCCATTTTTAACCATGATACTGCTTCTTCCTTTGAAAAATCCTTTGCACACCGTCATAGACGATTGACACGATTAACGTCCAAAGCAAGACTTGACCTAATAAAACTTTAAAGGTAAGCATTGTTGGCCTGACAAGCATTGTAATGCATAGGAAACATCTGTCTGCACAAACAAGGATTTGTAGCCTTTCTCAAGAAGCTCTACTTCTAATGCTTTTCCGCTGTTAGGATTGTATTCAGCGATGACAACCGCTGCCCCTCTTTCGCAAGTCCTCTAACGTAGGCCGCCCCTAGACCAGCTCCTCTACCTGTCACAATAGCAAGTTTATCTGAAAATCTCATCATAAATCGTTGCCTTTCTATAGTGGTAATGTATTGGTACGACAAACTTCTTCATACCAGTAAGAAGACTCTTTTCGTGTACGTTCCATGGTACGGTAATCCACATAAATCAACCCAAATCGTGGATCATAGCCCTCAGCCCACTCGAAATTATCCATGATGGACCAGTACATGTAACCAATTACTGGCACACCTTCTGCGGTGGCTTTGTGAAGCCCTGAAAGGTAATATTTCAAGAACTCAATCCGAGGTTGGTCATATACTTTTCCATCTAAGGCAACGAAGTCTACGTTTGTCATACCGTTTTCCGTCACTATCATCGGCAACTGATAGCGTTCGTAGAAAAACTTCATGGCCCAATAAAGAGCATTTGGTGTAATCGTCCAGCCCATGGCTGTTCGAGGCATGCCTGGATAAATCGGATCATGGTCAGGCATCCACTCGTCAAAATTACTGGTCGTGTAGCAGTTATAACCTAGAAAATCAAGCGGTTGGTTAATAATTTGGAGTTCTTCATCGCTAATGATGTCCTTCATTGGTTCTGGGATGCGTCCGAGAACCATTGGATCTGCCCACCAGCTAAAAGTTCCAAAGAGCGCCATATCGCTAAACATTTTGGCTTTAGCAATTTCAAGTGCTTCTGGCGAATCATCTGTTGGCTCAATCAAAGTGCCATTCAGTGCAACACCAATTTTTGGTGGTAAAATAGCATGTTCACGAATAACCTGTACAGCACGCCCATGTGCCAAGAGCACTGGACGGCTAATTTTTGCTGTAAAGGCTGGCAAAGCATAGACATCCGTCATATTATTCTCAAATGGTGCATGGTTTCCCATCACATAGCCATTCCCGATAAAGCAAGCAGGTTCATTCAAGGTCATCCAATGAGAGACCTTATCTGATAAAGCTTTTACGACGACTTCCGTATATTCTGCAAAATAGTCAATAATAGCATCTTCATGCCAACCACCTTCTTCATAAACCCACATTGGCATATTCCAGTGGTAAAGGGTCACCATAGGCTCAATCCCAGCTTGAACTAATTCATTGACAAGATTTTTATAAAACATCAAACCTTGTTCATTGACCTTGCCTTTTTCAGGCATGACCCGCGGCCAGCTGATGGAGAACCGATAGGCTTTGAGCCCCATTTCTTTCATCAGCGCCACATCTTCCTTGTAGCGATGGTAATGATCACAAGCCTGATAACCTGTTTCGTTATTTTTCACATGTCCCTCAACCAAAGCATCCCAGATACCAGGACCTTTACCATCTATATTGTAAGCTCCCTCTACCTGATGTGCAGCGCTGGCTGCGCCCCAGATGAAATCTTTTGGAAACGTTAATGACATAAGTTTACCTTCTTTCTATTTGATTGAAACGTTTAGATTGGTATCCTTAATCTTTTGATAAACTGTATACTTCAATACCTTTTTCAGACAATTACTTTTTAATATTGTGATAGCGGAACTTGGATTCTCCAAGAAGCACTTGTCCAAAGCCACGACAGTCTATAACGACTTGATAGCCCTCAGTTACCAACCGTTTTTCCCATTCTTCATAAGCTTGTCCAGTTAATAGCCAAACTTTCTTATCTCCTAAAACTGTTTCGTACGAGTTAATCCACTCGAAATTTTTTCTTTATGATAACTTTTCTCTGCAAATTTAATATACTCAAAGAAATTTTGAGCAACATTCACATTTGGATTTTGACTAAAATAAATTTAACTCATCTTTTTTCATTTCTTACTTTTTTCTTTTACAAAAACAACCAATTCTTGATTCTCTAGCTTTTCAGAGGATACGTTCACTGTAATCTCACCAACTTCTCCTGTCGAACGAATGGCAAGTAACAAGTGCCCGTCATAAGTTTCCCAAGTGGAAGCTTGGTAAGATGTCAAGGCTTGTGGACCTGCACTACCAAATCCTTGAAGCTCTCCAACACCCTCAACAGCAACAGTCACTGTTTGAGTTTCTTGCATGTTCAGCACATCTTCAGCATCTCTAATAAAAATATCAATATAAACTAATTCTTCACTTGATGTACTGATTTCAGTCTTGTCTGCTATTACAGACAGATGCAAATCCTTACTTGCTGTCCTGAGTTCTGTACGTGCCACTTCTTGTTCTCCATCATAGACCACTGCTTCTAACAGGCCTGCCTGATAAGGGACATCATAGGTGGCGACAAAGGTTTTTGCTACTGTTTTTCTTCCCAAAGATTTTCCATTTAAGAAGAGTTCGACTTCACTACCAAGAGCATAAACATCTACGCTAGCAACTTCTCCTTCGTATCCTGCCCAAGTCCAGCTAGCCACATTATCCTTCCACATCCAAGGTGTAATGGAGTGCTGTTGCCCATTGCGATTCAAGCGTTTAACGGCAATGTAAGGCTCTTTTCTCAAACCATAGACAATCTCACGCAGATAGCTAATTGGACGTCGATAGCCTGTAATGTCTATATCACCAATATAGGCAAGTCGGTCTGGCCAATGTGGTGTAAAGTTTTGGGTACCATCATAGTAGAAAATACCACAACCAGCTTCACCAAGATAATCATAGCCAATCCAAGTCATGTCACCAATGACATGATTATTATTCTCAACAATATTCCAAAGACGAACAATATCTGAAGGGAAGGTTTCTGTTCCGAGAACAACACGATTTAGGTGCCGATCTTTCTCAACCTCGTGAAGAGCTGTCAAGTAGTTATAACCTGCGATGTCTGTTCCAGAAACAAATTCTTCAATCAGATTACCTAACTTTTCATTGGTCGCAAAGGCATCTGCTAAATCACCCATCATCATGCTCATCATGCCATTCCATTCGTTGGCACCACTTGATTCAGAATTATCATTCAAAGACTCAACATCTGCTTCTTCTGTCGCCCGACCTGCCAATTCTTCCATGCTCAGTCCTGTGACATCTGATAAGATTTCACCCATGACGGCTGTACCAGCGATAAGTCCATTAAGCCCATTTGTTGTGTAACGGGTATTGTCAAGTTCATGGACAAGATTGTTTATTTTACGATTCCATTCTGCCCCTTTAGCTGTACCAGCTTCTTGTATTTCATTTCCGAGACTATACATGATGACACTTGGGTGGTTATAATCTTTAGCAACCATTTGTTTGACATCATCTTGCCAATTATTTGTAAAAAACATGGCATAGTCATTAGGATTTTTTGACTGAGTCCACATATCCCACAATTCATCAATCACATACATGCCCAAGCGGTCACAGGCTTCTAGCATAGACTTGCTAATGGGATGATGGGAACTACGAATGCAATTAAAACCTGCTTCTTTGAGCTGTCGAATGCGTCGCTCTTCAGCCTGAGCAAGAGTTGTCGCACCGATAATCCCATTGTCATGATGAAGACAAGTTCCGCGAAGTTTAACAACCTGCCCATTCACACGTAAACCTTGTTGTGCAGACAGCTGCAAGGTTCGAACACCAAATGAAACTTCCTCTTCATCAATAAGTGTAGTAGTCTTACTTTGATAAACCTTTACACAACAGTTATATAAGTAAGGTGTTTCTGCACTCCAGACTTTTGGTCTTTCAATACTGAGACGATGGTAACTCTCGTAACTTTCCCCGCTATAGGCTGTAATCGGAAGACGATTCACAGTCACTACTTGCCCCATTTGGTCTGTAATCACGACTTCTACTTCAACCTGCTTAGTTTGCAGGTGATGGTTTTCTAAGACAGTTTTGACTTCAATTGTTGCAAACTCCTCGTCCAGACTCAGCGTCTTAATCCGAAGCCCATCAATAGATAGATGACATGGGTCTGCGACCATGAGATGGACATCTCGGTAAATTCCACCGCCAGGATACCAGCGACTGGTTTGTTCCATATTATTTGATTCAACCTTAATGAGGTTTTTCTCTCCATATTTTAAGAAAGGATTAGCCTTGATATAAAAATTATTGTAGGGATTCTGTGTCCCACCAGCATAGTCACCATTGATGTAAACTTTTGGAAAATTAGAAACCCCTTCAAATTCCAAATAAACAGTTTTATCAGCCCACTCTGAAGGAACATTCAACTCCTTAAAATAGGTATACACATTCCCTGGATAAAAACCTGTGTGAGAGCTATTTTTAGTATTAGGGTCACGTTTTTCCTCAATCATGGCATCGTGCGGTAGATTAACTATCCGAAACTTGTCGTCTCCTGCTAAAAAGAGATCCATCAGAGATGCTGCTCCTTTAGAAAACTTCCAGTTATCATTTATTTTTTGACGTAACATATGTCTCCTTTCTGGCTAGATTCGAACAGGTTTTAGCTGAAATGCAAGCAGGCTCGATTCTCCTTCTCCTTGATAATGGAAGAAAAGTGGAAATTCTCCTGCACTACTCTCAATTCTTACGACATCAAACCGCCAATTTTCTGAAGGTATTAGTTGCATCTTGCCCACTTCAAGATCTCCTGCTTCATCTAGGCAAATACGCAGATAACCAACTGCCGAACCTCTTGTTTGAACAGTCAACTCATACAGACCACCTTTAAAATCAAAGGTTTTGAATCCAATACGAGTTCCGTCTGTTATATTGGTAATAAAACGGTCCTTTTCATCACTCCAAACTGTCGGAAATTTCGTTTTATCTTTACTAGATCCGTGTGGCATTGGACTACTAGAGCTAATGTGACAAGCAATCGGTGCAGGATATGTCCCGTAATCATTTAAAGGATTTCCGTTTAAGCCTGTGCTAGTGATACCAACCTGAGGAATGCTGCCATCTGGCAAAATCGTAATCGGTTCAGCACAAGCCTGACGGCTAAAATCTGATAAATGCGTCAGCCTATGATAAAAGACATACCATTGGCCATTAATACATTCGATACTGCCATGATTGGTGCCCGTCGCATTAGTGCGATTCTCAGCCTGACGACCTTCAAATCCAATATCACCGTTAGAAACAATCGTCCCTCTAAAAACAAAATCTCGATTTGGATACTGACTAGTCGCATAGCAAAGTTCATGGTTATTTCGTGAGGAATAAATGAAATAATAGGTATCCCCAATCTTGCGAATGGAGCTAGCTTCGAAGAAACCATGACCTTCAAAACTAGTCCCCTTAACAAGATTGTTTAGCAGACGAATAGGGGCAGTCTTAGCTGTCAGCATATCGTCTTCTAACTCAACCGTAAAAGCACCCATAACCCCACCTGGGGTGTTTTTAATTGTCTTCACAGAACGCTTAAACATCTTGGCTTCAATAAGATTAAAAATCCAGTTATTGCCAAAACGACGATGCTCATCAAACTCGAAAGAAGCCCCGTAGTAAAGACGAATCACGCCATCATCATTCATTAATCCTGGGTCAAAGCAGACATAGGTCATCAAGGGCTGTCCACCCTTATCTTTCACTTGTCCCAGATATTCGTATTGTCCGTCTGGACTGTCAGACACTGCCACACTGATTGGATTAACATAGCATCCCTTACCACCAAATCCTGAAAGACAATAGTAAAGATAGAAACGCCCATCATTGCCTTGCACAACATCAGGTGCGTACATGTGCGGCATCTTCTCCGCATCATAAAGCGGGTCTTGACTGGCACGGTAATTGATGCCTTTGCTAGTCCAGGATGTCAAATCATTTACTGGCGCAGACCAAAATTCATAGTCCAGCATGCAGAAACTCTCGCCATTTTCCTTATCATGAGAGCCAAAGAGATAAACTCGATCGCCAAACACATGAGGCTCTCCGTCTGGAATATACTCACTCAGAGGTAAAAAAGGGTTAAATACTTGTTTCATACTTAAAATCCTTCAACAACATTACTGTCAAAAATAAGACGCAAAATCCGTTTCGCAGAACGCTTGAGAGCGTCACGGTCTAGGTTACCATCTTCCAATCCAGCTACCAAGGCTTGGTAAACAGAATCATTACCTGGCATGAGCAAGTCATTACCTGCATTGATAGCTGCAACATGCGAGCATTTATCGGTAGAATTCCAGTCGCTCATAACCAGACCTTGATACCCCCACTCAGACCGCAAAACATTTTCAATTAAATCTGGACTATTGGGTGTATAAGTACCATTGACCATATTATAAGAAGTCATAAGAGCCTGTGGATGACCTTCTTCTACTGCAATACGGAAACCTTTCAGATACAATTCTCGCAAGGCCCTTTGAGACACATTTGAACTCATGTAATCACGATTGTCTTCCTGATTGTTACAGCAGAAATGCTTAATAGTCACGCTACAACCAGAATGTTCTTGAACTCCTCTAGTAATCGCAGCTGCCATTTTTCCTGAAATAAGCGGGTCTTCTGAGTAATACTCAAAGTTTCGACCACACAGAGGATTACGGTGGAGATTAAGCCCTGGCGCCAACCAAACAGTTACACCGATTTCGACCATTTCCCGACCGACAGCTCGACCAACTTCTTCGAGTAAATCAATATTCCAAGTTTGAGCCTGCAAGGTAGAACATGGCCACGCTGTCATATAGCGATAATACATGGTGTCTTCAGCTGGATTAGCAGTGACATAGGCATTCATATCCTTGAGATAACCCCAATTTTGATGTTCAGGGAGTCCATTTGGATAACGCAATTCACCATTTTGCGTATAGGCTGTTTCAGCAGTCACATTGAGTCCTGCCGGTCCATCACACAAAATAATATTTGGAATGTCCTTATCCAACAAATCTACCGAAGTCATGCCCGCAGCACCTGGCAGACGATTGTAAGCATCTAGTGCATAACCACCACCAACACAAACTTTAGCTAATTCCTGATCAGACAAGGTTGCAATCAAGTTCTCCACCTTTGAAGATGCTTGAGGCTCAACTGTCTGATAAATTGAATGCTTAGTTTCAAAACTATCAAGGTTTAGTACCAATGAAGGTAGATTTTCAGGAATTTCTTGTTTTCTGTATTCCGACACAAAATCCTTAAAGTCAAGTGCCTTTGGATTTACCGCCTTAACCTGCTCAATCACAACATCTTTTTCCACAAGGATACAAGCAGCAGCTGTAACTTTTTCAGCGTGTTGTCCAAGTGCTAAAAGATAGTCACCAGCCAACAAGATAAAGGCATTCTCATCACTCATGTAAACAGCTAGATCCTTAGCATCAAAACGGAGAGTGAGCTCTTCAGAATTACCTGGTTCTAATGCACTTGTTTTGGCAAAAGCAACTAAACTTTTTACCTCAGTATCCAGCGTATGCTGCGGTTTGCTTGCATAAACTTGAACAACATCCTTACCGGTATAAGTTTTACCTGTGTTGGTTACTTTTACCACAAGCTCAATTGTTGTTCCTGATGACTGAATAGTAACCAACTCTTGTTCAAAAGTAGTGTAGCTCAAACCATAACCAAATGGATAACGTGCTTTAATTTTCTTAGCATCAAACCAGCGATAGCCAACATAAATACCTTCATAGTAGTTTTCAT
>ERZ773061.963-NODE-963-length-11062-cov-21.799855_pt1 | contig 11062 bp, 10 predicted proteins | sample MGYA00580627_ERZ773061 | MGnify/ENA primary metagenome ERZ773061 (study PRJEB29015, sample SAMEA2738119) | human oral metagenome | biome: human oral; feature: human-associated habitat; material: saliva | place: China | collected 2223 ...
AACGTAACACTCCAGACCGTCTTCAATTGAAGAAATACTCACCAAAACTTCGCAAGCACGTTGTGTTTACAGAAGTTAAATAATAGGTCATTACGTTTCAGTAGAAACGAGAAACCCTTGATTTAACGCGATTCTTGAAATTTCAAATTTCAATGTATTGCAATAAAAATCAACCGAATGACTACATTTTTGACTACATTTTTTGTGAAATAAATTAGATGTTCGGATATATAGAAAAGGCTCTAGTCATATTGGCTAGAGCTTTTTTGTTGTTAGAGAAAATGAAGCATTTTTTATGTCATTAGAATATTTTTTAGATGTATGATATAATAATAACAAAATAGAAGGGTAAATGATTGGAATGAAAAATCTTAGTGATTATTTAATAGATAAAGATACTGATGAAATAATTTGGAAATTTGCTTTTTTAGGTAAACAAGAGAATTTAAATTCAAAACTTCAAGAACTAGCCGAACTAGCTGAAGAGGAAAATTGGACATCAGCTAATTCAGATAAGCATAATAATATTTTGTATAGTTATTTAATTCATACTTTTAATAGAGCTTTTGAACTGGGAACTGAATACGTTGTTGTTAACGAAGAGGAAAAATATGCTTGTTTCAATACAGGTTTATTAACAGATAATGGAGAGGATATCATTTGTCTATTTAATACTTTTGACAGTAGTGCTGATTATCATTGGCATCTATATGGATTCCGTAAAGTATCTGATTGGGATTTTTTAGCTGAGTTTTCAGTCACTCCCAAAGTTCCGCATTATTTTAGTAACCCTGCTGATTTATATTTTGATCCAAATAAAGAATTAGTCAAGAATTTAGATCATATTTTAGATGATAATTTCTCAAGATTTAGTGAAAATTTGCAAGCTAAAGGTAAATCTTATATTCATGCTCTTCTAAATAATGCACTCGACCTTACAATCACCAAATGTAAAAGAAATTATCGTATTGTTGTTCCTCAATATTATCGAGGAAGAGTAACATATCTTTTACCGGTTACTATTGATAACGAGTTAATGTCTTTAGCAGTTGAAAGTATTAATGGAAGATACCGTGTAAATACAATTTTTACTTTGGATATGGCATATAAAAATGCTAGACTTCTAATGAAACCTGAAGTAGATTGGATAACATCAGTTACTAAAAAATAAAAAATCAACATCTAGATAGATGTTGATTTTTTGAAGTTAAAAACTTCACTCCTGCCCATTATATGACAATGGGCCACACATAAAACATTCTTAAAAAAACCGTAATGATAAACAAAACCTTCTATAAAGAGATATCGTTCACTATTATTCTATCATCACATTGATTACTTGTCAATAGTTAAGTATATGAAAACAAATAAGAAATTATTTTTAATTTACAACAAAGTAGGTCTATAATTTCGTTGATTTGAAAGATATTTTTCACTATTTATAAAAATAATGTCTCAATATCATTCCAAAGGGAATTCCCCATTTCATCGCACCATTCCCCATCATTGAGATACCAAAGTTTCTCATCATAGTCACGAATAAATGCCCATTTCACACCATGACGTTTTGCATAGTTTTTTAGCGCTTCGTACTTAGCTGGTGCGTAGGGGTCAATATTTTTATCCTGACCGGAGTGTGTTTCACCACCCTTGGTTTCAATAATATAAATATCATCATTTTTCATTTTAACGATAAAGTCTGGATAAAAATGACTTCGTCCACCATTGGTACCATATGCTAGAGAGAAGTACTGAGGTCCTTTATCACCGTTTTTATAAACAAAATCAACATCGTCACGATTTTCTAAATATCGTTCTAAAAGACGTTCTACTAGACTAGGTCTAACAGCGATGGATGCTGTAGAATAGCCCTCGTAAGCACTACTATAAACAGGCTCAGCTTCTATCTTAGGATTATAAGTGTATCGCTCCTCCAATGGAAGTGAAAAATCATTTTGTTGAATATTTTCTAGTTCTAGAACCATTGCTTTTTCGACATCAATTTTTCTAAATTCCTCTCGAAGAACTCTCCAATGATTAAGTATAAACGCTGTCCATTCTTGTGCATCTAATTGTAGAAGAGTTTCTTTCTTTGGTCTTCCATCTTTTAGGAAAAAACGTTTTAAAATTGCTTCGACTTTTGAAACCGGGAGATGGATTACACGATCAAGTTCGTGGAAGGCGTGAAGTAGATCAAGACGGTTACCTCTATAGTCAACTTCTACTTGACGATTAAGGTCTTGTAACCGATCAGTATGTTTTAGTGTATCAAAGCGACCTTGTTTATAGGTTGTTTTTATTGTACGTCCAATGTTTAGTCCAATATTTTCGACAGTATTTCGGTTTTCCTCGAAATTATCAGTGAGTCCCCAATCACTTTTCAATCCTTCATAGAGGTTTTGAAGAATGACTTTTTCGCTTTTTTCTTCTGATTCATTAATAATACGCTCACTTACTAGTTTTAAACCTCTCGCTTTATCCTTTAATCGAAGAAGTGGGGTAGGAACAACAGCTCCACCTTGGGCAAAAGCACCATTCAAAAAATCACTATCAAACGTGTATAGATAAGCGTTATCTAAAACATCGACCTCATAGTGGCCTTGCTGAGGCTGTGGCATACGACGGATACGTCCGATAGTTTGTACAGTGAAGGCTTCACCCATTTTTTCACGAATTTTAATAAGAATTTTTGCTCTGGGGGCATCCCATCCTGTGGCGATAGCTTGCTTAATAATAAGATATTCGACTTCATTATTAAGATTAGTTACATCAAGATGGTTTCGTTTCTTATCAGCTAACCAAATACCGAGTGTTCCGTCTTCATAGTTTTTTCCGAGTTTTTTATTGAGATAGTCTTCAACTCGTGTTACAAGTTCGGTTTCCGAATCGGTTTTATCAGGGAGTTGAACGATAACAAGAGGATTCACTCCTTTCACTTCATTATCAGAGTATGCTTGGACAATCTCTCTTCGTTTCTGTTCTGCTGCTTCAAATAGAATTTCAAACTCATCTTTAACTTCAAGATTGATATTTATCCCTTCATTCACAACAACTGATTTTGTGATGAGGCCAGATGAGATAACGGACTCTTCTGACACCTCATAAAATTCAGATAAATCGGGTGTTTTAGGGTCATCAATTGTAGCCGATACTCTAACTGTTTTTGAAGCTTTAAATCGTGTGATAATATCCCGAGCTTTCTTTGTATCATTTCTATGCGCTTCGTCGATTACAAGGATAAAATGTCTGTCTTGTTGAAATGCTTTTTCAATCTTATCATCGAGATTATCTCGTTCACTATCTGTTAGCATCGCCTTAGATTTTTTCCCGACAACACGCTCATAGTTAATAAAAGTTACTGTTCCATTATCAAATCCATGAAGCAGAGCATCATCGACAGATTGAGGTTTGATACTTGAAAAGTTTTTAGCTTTATCCTGACTTTGTTCTTCTAGTTCACCGGCTCCGGGAGTGAACCAGACAAAAGCCACGTTATCATGTGTAGTTGAAATATAATCGTTAATCCAGGATAAAAGACAGATTGTTTTTCCGGAACCCGTAGGGGCCTTAATAACGAGCTCATTGACTCGGTATTCAGGAGCAATAAAACTGAGTAATTTATCGACTATATCTTTTTGAAATTCTTTTAAAGTTATCATGACCAAAGTTCCTTTCCAAAGAAGTAATCAGGGATTTCTTGTAGAGTGATATTTAGCTGGTTGAGTTTTTCTTCTTCAGTGCTATCAAGAAAAACATCAGGATGAATAAAGAGAGTTGCCCCTTGAACAAGTTTTTCATTTCTCAAAAGTTCTTCCAAATGTCTCTCGGTTAGAATAATTTGAACAGAAGGGTCAGAGATGTCAACACCAAATTCCAGTTCAACAAGGGGAGTTATATATTTAAGTAATTCTTTTTCAAGTGTAATATCAGGGAATTGAGTTTTGTCAACAAAGTCTGTTTGAAAATATTTTAAATTATGAGGTAACTCAGGCTGAATATTAGTTAATCTTGCGTAGGTTACTTTATCACAGATATTATTCTCATTATTTGTACATAGTATATATTTCCGATTTCCACCGTCAGTTTTATTGAGATGAACTACTGCATGACCAGTAGTTCCAGAACCTGCAAAGAAATCGAGAACAATACCATCTTTATTATTATATGTTGTAGCTTGTAGTAAAAATGATATAAGTTTGGAAGGCTTTGGAAAACTAAACACATTATTTCCAACTAATTTGACTAATTCTGCTGAGGCATCTTCATTTGTTCCAACATCATAGTAATTTTGTGTTAGTAAATCGTGCATTTTCTTAATTTCACCACCTTGTTTATGGTGATTTGGTCTAAAAGGTATTTTACTTATACTCAATTTTTCATTATTCTTTATAATTGCATCTAATTTGGACTGAGAGTATCTCCATTCTCCGTATAAGGTAAAGGGAGTTTTATTTTTTCCATTTTTAATCTCAAAATCATTTTTTAAAACTGTAATTATATTGCCAGCTGACATATCTTGTGCCTTAACAATCCCATCAGGCATTGAAAAGGACACACTATTTGGCGGGAAATACAAATCAGTTGCAGAATTACCAGCATTATTTAGAGGGTATTTTTTCCCTTTTTCAGTTAGTTCTACTGAGAAAGGAAATGATTTCTCTCTTTTTTTTGAATAACTTACAATATACTCAAATTTTGAGCCCAAATTTTTATTTAAAAATGAGGGTTTTTTCTTTTTCTCCCATGCCATCTGTGCAATAAAATTATCATTCCCAAAAATTTGATCACACAATAATTTTAATTGAGCTTGCTCATTATCATCAATGGAAATAAAAATAATTCCAGAGTCAGATAGTAAATTTCTGGCTATTTCTAATCTTTTACTCATAAACGATAACCATTTAGAGTGTTTGAAAGAATCCTCTTTTTCAACAAAGTTGTCATTATATTTGAAATCTTTGTTTCCGGTATTATATGGAGGATCAATATAGATAACATCTATCCTACCAGTGTGTGTTTTTTCAAGTAAATGAAGGCTGTGTAGATTATCTCCCTCTAGTAAAAAATTATAGTCAGTTGAGTTGGGATTGCCTGTAATTTTTTTGTCTCGGTCTTCTACAAAGACTGGAATTTTTGTTTTCATCTCTTCTTCAACAAATTCAGCATGTTCTTCCCAAACTAAACCATATTTTTTGGTGTGTAGTAATCGAATTAATTCTTCTAATTTTTCTATATCCTTGTTTCGATTGTCCTCGCGAGCTTTTGCAAGCAGACTTTTAACGTATTGAATTGCTTCATCTTTTTCATTTTTTCGTGGACGTTCATTGAATTGTTCGAGCATCATAAAATCTCCCTCTATAACTTTTTGGAAATAGTGATCAATACCTAATATCTAGGATCTATTATCTCTAAATAAAATTAATTGCTACTGTTATTATACCATGGAGCATAGGCTTTTAATGGAGGTAGGTGTAGATTTGTTAATTATAATTAAAAATATTTTGGGAAGTTCAAATGGCATTATACATTTTTGCGCTATTGGAAATGAATTTGTCATTCGCACCTAAATTAACTTACTAAATAAAGTTTTAACGTCATTGTCTATAAATCATCTTTCATTTACTCCTGCTATAATTCTTTTCTGGACATATTTATACAAACATGCGAAAGCTTACTTTTTTGTTTTAACTTATGTGGCATACTATAAGTGTAAGATTTTATTAATTAAGAATAGCTAGAGCCATCAACGCAAGTTGGTGGCTTTTTTGCGTTCCGAAAAATTGAAGATTACAAATAAAAAACAGAAGGAGTCAGAAGATGACTAGTAAGGTTGAAGAACGTAGAAACCGTAGAATTGAAGAAGCAGCAATGCAAGAAGAATGGGAGCTTGTTGATCATCTACTAAATCAAGAATACGAGAATATTGAACGCAAAGATAGATTATATGGTTTGTTAAGCTTAAATGCAATCAGTAAAAATGATGGAGGACGAGATTCTGAGATTATTGATTTATATTGTACACATAACTATAACGGGTTAGAACAACTTATCAACAAAGAGCTAAAGTTAGCTCTTAATGAAGCGCTTCAAAAGTTATCTAAAGATGACCTACATATCTTTTTAGGTATTGCACTTGAAGGGAAATCTGCTTTACAACTTGCTAAAGAGACATCTTTCAAGAGTCATAAAACAGTTAAAAATCATTATGAAGCTACTTGTAAACTTTTGAAGGAGGAGCTAGGACAATATTTATAAAAAATTTTTTGCAGGAATTACCAATTTCCTGCTTTTTTCTCCTAATAGATAGGAGGTAAAAAATTATGATTTAGAGTAAACCCGTCTCAGGCCTATAAATGAAAATATTATTTCAAATTAAAAAAGAAAGATAAATGGTGAAATCTATGAAAACACGTAACCGTAAAAATGGCTACTCAACCAATACAGCTAAACAATATGTTGATCAAAAACAACCAATTCACTGCTTGAGTACTGAATTTGAACCGCAAATTAAGTTCGAAGATGGTCAACCGACCGGAGAAATCATTGGTCACAAGGCTTGGTTCTCACAGGAAGGATTGCCACCTTTTCAGGTTAAATTTGAATCTGAGGTTGCTCTTCCGTCTTATCTAGCGATGGTTGACTTTGAAGGATTAGAAGCCTGTGAAGTTGGCTATAATGTCTATTTCCGTGCCAATAACATCAAAGAGATCAAATAATGACTGATAAAGACCTTGCCCAATACTTACTCCAAGCCCTGAACATGGGGCTTGGGAGTATCATGCCCGGGGAAAGCAGCTATTGTAATAGTTTTGGAATCAGGATAATGAATAATGGTTTTCTATTTATTCCAAGATTACCAGCAGGGTATATTATTGATGATGAACTCTATCAGAAGATTTTTCTGATTGCTAATGCTGCTCTTTACCCTCGTTTTACTCTCCTTAAACAAAATTCAGCATATTTTGTGGCACTAGATACAGAGGATATTCATGTCCAGCGGGGGCTCTTTTTCCCTTGGAAAATCGGTATCTCTGAACGCTTAGTAATTCCTGATTTAGAAGAATTCGTAGGCAATCAAAAAGGGAATTTCATTCCAATTATGAAAAATCTTACTCTTGACTACAACAAAGTAACTTCGATGGCTATTTCAGGAAACAGCGGTTCTGGTAAGTCTTATGCTCTGACCTATTTTCTGTCTATGCTCAAAAATATTTCTGACTTGATTATTGTAGATCCTAAATTCGATACTCCTAGCCGTTGGGCACGAGAAAATGGATTTCCTGTTCTTCATCCTCAAAGAAATCGATCTAAGTCAGATTTTGTATCAGAGATAAATGAAAATCTAAGTTCATGTTTGAATCTTATCCAAGAACGTCAAGAAAGTCTCTATGATAATCCTGACCAAGAGTTTAAGCATTTAACCATTGTAATAGACGAAGTTCTGGCATTATCGGAAGGTGTCAATAAGACGATAAAAGAGTCTTTCTTTTCACTCCTAGCCCAAGCCTCACTTCTGGGCCGAGCTACCAGGGTCCACTTACTGCTTATTAGCCAAAGATTTGATTATAACACAATCCCGGTCTCTGTTCGAGAACAAATGAATGTACTCATTCAAATTGGGAATATCAACCAAAAAACAACACAATTTTTATTTCCAGATCTGAATCCAGAGGGGATTGTGATTCCTATTGGCAAAGGTACAGGGCTAATTCAAATCATTGACAGTGAGCATCCCTATCAAGTGTTACCACTATTATGTCCAACTTATTACACAAAGAAAGGAATTTTATGATGGAGAGGACATTTTTTCAGAAGATATTCAATCTATCCAGATATCTAGTGGTTTTTGTAATTCTTAATACTGTATTGAGTATCACTTCTCGTCTTTTAATAATTTTGTTTAATAATGAAGTTTTTTCAAGGAAAATTGTCGTAATTCAAAATAAATTGTATTTGGTTTCTATGATATTTTTATTAGTTGCTATTATGCTATTTCTCTTTCTGTTAACTTTATTAATAATTGAGCTGACAGAAAGATATAAAACAGACAAAATATCCAACTATTTTGAATCGGTGAAACAAACTATCAGACTACGTTATTTTTTAATACAACATGAGACTATCTCAACTTCTGCAAATAGTTTTCAAAGAAATCAAATTTTACGAGATTTCAATAAATCACTCTCAAATTGTATTGTTGATATACGAAATGAGAGTGTGCTAGTTGTTTTAAAATATCCTGTAGCTCAACAATCACAGCACATTTTAAAAAATATAGAATCACATGTAAAAGAAGAAATCTCGAATTACAATCCAAACTTTTATTTTTCATCTGCGGTGCGAATTGGGAATAAATTGTTTTACAAAGGTTCAAAAAGATAAGGAAAATGGAGTGTTTGACTCACGGAGTGAAAGTCAAATACACTCTATTTTCCAAAAATTTTTATTCCTATTGGGGCCACTACGACATTGCCCCAATAGAGTAGTAATCAATAATCAAAAGGTTTGGTTGTTACATTTAAATATTAGGGAAGGGTAAAAATGATGTTAAGCTACAAATCATCTAACAAATATTTCTCACTATTGAATAAAGGGAGTCCCTAGAAATGAATAATAGAGAAAATTAAATCAATAAAAGAGGTAATTTCTATGAATACAATTAGACGTGCTAGTAAGTGGACCTTCTTACTTTATAAAGATAGTATGCCAGAAAACTATCTAGACATTCTTGAACGCATGCGAACTCCATATGCTTTAAGTCCTTGGCATGACAAAGATGTAAACAAAGAAACGGGGGAATTGAAGAAACCTCATAAACATGGTGTGCTATTCTTCGATTCTCTCAAGAGCTACTCTCAAGTTTCTGAATTGTTGACTGAAAATTTGAATACTCCAGCCCATATTGAGATTGTGATGTCTCCATCAGGGTTGTATAATTATTTCACACATGCCGATAATCCGGAAAAAACTAGATATGATGTCAATGATATTGAATGCGGTTGTGGATTTGATCGAGAAAAATTTATTTTAAAAAATGATCATGAATTCTTCTTAGCTCAGGCAATTGATGTGATTGATACAATGGGATTTGTAGAATTTGGTAGTTTGGTAAGCTATGCTCGCGCACACGATCCTAATCTTTTGCGGTTGATCATGAATAAGAGCTATTTCTTTTCAAGGCTTATCGATTCAAAGAGGTATAGTAACTACGAAAAACAATATAAAGAACTTGAAAAGAATAAGTTACTTCCACGACTTAAAAAAACTCAAAAAGAACGGAATGGAGAACTAGATAGATGAATTCTAGTGAATTAACAAAATTGAACCATATTGAGAAATTATTGACTATCATGTTGACACTAGTTCAACGTTATAATCATAAAAGTAAATATTGTAATATTCTTACCCAAAAAGAACTACTTTCCATTCTTCATATTTCTCCCAACACTTTAAAATCATGGGAGAAGACGGGACTCAAGCGTTTAGAACCACCGATTGAGGGGACTCGAACTGTTTTTTACAAAATGGAGGATGTGCTGAACTATTTAACTCCCTAATTATAAAATTGTGCTAAAATAGTAATATCACATAAATAGTGTGAGGTTGTTATTTTAGCCTTTTATATATCCGAACGTGAAAGGCTACTATGCAGAAAGAAACTATCATTCACAACAATCGAAAAGTCATTAAAACTACCAAGAGTAATGGAACTATTAGCTATACGCAACGTGGTGTATATATTGGTGTAGATGTTAAAACTGGAAAAAAAGTTACATCCTCTATAACGGCTAAAACTCTAAAAAGCCTTGATAGGAAAATCATTCAAGCTCGTATTGATTTTGAAGCAAAGGGATCAACTCTAAAAGAAACATTGTTAATTAATAATTTCGAGGAGTTAGCTGAAGCCTGGTTTGTCAGTTTTGTAACTTGGGTGACTTCTCAGAATACGATTAATCGAGTTCGAAGTTATCTTGATACCTATATCATCCCGAAGTTTGGAGAATATAGGCCTGAAGAGATAAAATCCGCGGATATTCAGATTTGGGTTAATAAATTAGCTCAACAATCTAAAAAGTCTGTTGAGTCGGGTGTAAAAAAATCCAAAAAGGGACACGCAAAAGATTTCGGTGCAGTTATCTATAAGCTTAGTGATATTTTCGATTATGGGATCACGAATTTCGAACTTTCTCATAATCCAGCTCGGACAGTAAAAATCCCTCCAAAACCAAAGGTGGTAAAGGAGAGAATTATGGTATTGCATGGAGAGGACTTGGCTACTTGGCTGAACTATCTTGATACTCTTCCTGATACTCGAGCAAATCGAAGATTCAAGATTATCTGCGACACGCTGTTAGCTTCTGCGCTTCGAATCAATGAGCTTCTGGCTTTATCAATCCATGATCTCGATTTTGATTCCAATGAAATCATCGTTAACAAAACGCTGATGTGGAAAGCTGGAAATAAGAAACTTGGGATTAAGGGTGAGATTGTTTGTAAGAACAGTACCAAAACTGGTTCTGGTAACAGAAGAGTTGCAGTCCCGAGACAAGTCTTAGATGACTTGAAAGTTTTTCATGCTGAGATGAGTGATTACTTTATGAGTCATGATTTACCAACTGTAGATCTAATTTTCCCTACAATTTACGGGAACTATATGTGTGACAGAAATGAACGTGCAACGCTTAAAAAGCGTTTGACTGAGTTGGGACTACCAAACTATGGTTTCCACCTTTTCCGCCATACACATGCTTCTTTAATGCTGAATGCTGGTGCAAACTGGAAAGAGCTCCAGATAAGGATGGGGCATAAGTCGATTAAAACGACAATGGACACTTATGCTGAATTGGCTCCGAAAAAGAAGGCAGAAGCAGTTGAAATCTATCTCAAAGAAATTGCAAAATTGACAGCATAGCAAAATGACTACATTTATGACTACATTTTCTATAGAACAATCTGAAAACGTTGATATAACTGCGTTTAATGAGTGCTAAAATAACATTCACAACCTTTACAGAAGTTAAGTAAGACAATATACCAAAAGCCTATGAAATCAACGTTTCTA
>ERZ773061.965-NODE-965-length-11058-cov-2.973916_pt1 | contig 11058 bp, 9 predicted proteins | sample MGYA00580627_ERZ773061 | MGnify/ENA primary metagenome ERZ773061 (study PRJEB29015, sample SAMEA2738119) | human oral metagenome | biome: human oral; feature: human-associated habitat; material: saliva | place: China | collected 2223 ...
CTGCAGCACGCTCCAGCTCGTCTGCTGACTCGGCGGCTGTCGCTCGCGCGGAGTCGGCGCTGGCCTCGGCGCGCAAGGCGTCGGCTGCAGCGAACCGGAAAGCAGATCAGGCCTCGGCTGATCACACGGACGCGCTGAAGAAGGAGAAGAGCGCGTCCGACAACGCTCGCGCGGCGACCGAGGCACTGGAACAGCGGGTTGCGAAGGCTCCCACCGGGTGGGAGCGTTTCACGACCTCGCTGAAAAGCTGGGGGCGTGAGGCTGACAACGTCGAGCGCGAGGCCCGCGAGGTTGATTCATCTCTTGGGCGTGTAGGCTCGGGCGTCTCGTCACTCGCTGGATTCGTGACGTCGGCGCTCGGACCGCTAGCGCTCCTGGGTGCAGCAGTCGGTATTGGCGGTTTCGCGTCCGAGGCCATCGAAGCGTCTGACGCGACGAACAAGTTCGCGGACACGCTGCGGTTCGCGGGCATCGACGATTCCAAGATCAAGGAACTGGGAGCCTCCGCCCAGGAGTACGCCGACCGTACCGTGTACGACCTGGCAGATATCCAAGGAATTACTAGCCAGCTTGCGGCTAACGGCGTGGACGGATTCGACCGTCTCGCCGAGGCCGCAGGAAACCTGAACGCGGTTTCTGGCGGCACGAAGGACACCTACAAGAGCATCGGCCTGGCCATTGTTCAGGTCAATGGCGCTGGCAAGCTCCAGACGCAAGACTGGAACCAAATCGCAAACGCGATTCCAGGCGCGTCTGGCAAAATCCAGAAGGCACTCGCGGACATGGGGGCCTACACGGGTAACTTCCGCGAGGCCCTGGCGGAGGGGCAGATCTCTGCTGAAGAATTCAACAGAGCGATTCTGCAGCTCGGCTTTGATGACGTCGCGGTCGCGGCGGCCTCGGATGTGTCTCGCATCGAGACCGCGGCCGGCAACTTGCAGGCGACGATTGTCGGCGGCTTCAAGGACATGATTGACCTCGCGAAGCCGCAGCTGACAGCATTCATGACGTGGCTCTCCGATACACTCGGAAAGGGCTTCGATTGGATCAAGACGACGGCGGTGCCGTCGATCCAGGGCATCTGGGATATCCTCGCCAACGGGGACTTTTCCGGTCCGATCTTCGGCCTCGAAGAGGATTCTGGTCTCGTTGACTTCCTGTTTAACCTGCGCGACGCCGGCATGGCCGCGTGGGAGGCGCTGAAGTCGGGGTGGGATGCAGCGACGAATCTCGCGTCTGCGTTTGCGCCGCTCGCCCAGAGCGTGTGGGACATGGTCTCCGCGTTCGGCGGGGATGGGACGTCAGCGATCCAGGGAATGGCTGACGCACTCAAGAGCATGTTCGACTGGGTCGCGGCGAACACGGACATTGTCGCGCCGCTCATTGTGGCGGTGACCTCCGGAACGGCAGCGTTCAAGGGGATGAGCGCAGCCATGGGCGCGATCAACGCCGTGAAGGCTGCCGGAGGCATCTTGCAGTTTGTCAAGGCGACGAACCTGGCAAAGGCCGCGCAGGCGGCTTTCAACGTCGTCATGAATCTGAACCCCATCGGCGCGATCGTCACGGCGATTGCCGCGCTGGTGGCTGGCCTCATCTACTTCTTCACGCAGACGGAGACTGGCCGCAAGGCCTGGGCGGCGATCACCGACGCGTTCTACTCATTCGTTGACTGGATTAGCTCGGTGTGGACGTCCACGATGGAGTCAATCTCCTCCTGGTGGACGGGCACCTGGGACGGAGTCTCAGGGTTCTTCTCGACCTACGTCGTGCAACCCCTGCAGACGGCATGGGATGCGATCTCATCGATCTGGGACGGCATCGTCACCGTCTTCAAGACCGCGTTCGCGATCATCGTCGGAATCGTCCTACTACCGATAAAGCTCTACATCGAGCTGTGGGCTGCGGTCTTCACCTGGGCGTACGAATACGCCATCAAGCCCGCGTGGGATGCTATCTGCCAAGCGTTCACATGGGCGTACGACTTCGTCATCAAGCCAGTGCTCGATCAGATCGCCGCCGCGTGGCAGGCGCTCGCGGCGTCGGCCACGACCGTATTCACGGAAATCGTGGCGTTCCTGCAGGGCGTGTGGGACACGATCTCCGCTGCTGCGTCAGCAGCGTGGAGCGGAATCGTCACCGCCGTCACCTGGTACATCAACACCGTGTGGACCATCGTTTCCACGGCGTTCACGACCATTGCGGGGGTCGTCTCTTCGATCTGGAACGGGATATCTTCGACGATCTCGGGCGTGTGGGAGTCCATCAAGACCGCAGCGAAAGCAGCGGTTGATTGGGTTTACAACTCAGTCACTAATGTGTTCTCGTCGATGTCATCGAGCGTCTCCTCGACGTTCGACGGCATGAAGTCAGCGGTCGAGAGCGTCTGGAATCAAGTCAAAACCGTTGCGGCAAAACCGGTGAACTTCATTATCGACACTGTCTACACGAACGGTCTGAAGTCGTTGGTGGAGACGGTTGCGTCGAAGATCGGTTTGTCGCTGACGTTGCCGACGGTCCCCAGGATCGCCGAGTACGCCGGCGGCGGTATCGTCCCCGGATACAGCCCAGGCCACGACACGATCCCAGCAATGTTGTCACCTGGCGAGGCTATCCTCGTCCCCGAGCTGGTCCGCCAAATCGGCCCAAGCCGCATCATCGCAGCGAATTACGCTGCGTCGAAGCGCCGCCCTGGCGGTACGCCCGGCAAGGCACCTGCGGGCTTCTCTGGTGGCGGTATCGCTCATTTCGCGGGCGGCGGCATCGCAGGTTGGTTCGCCGACGCGGCGAAGGGAGTCGCGGACTTTTTCGCGGATCCACTCGGCTCTGTCGCTCAGCTCATCACCGAGCCTGTGCGGGCGCTGATGAGGGGCATCGCACCGGGAGTCATCGGTGAGCTTGGCGTAGGCGGCGTTGAAAAGCTCCTGAGCGGCGTCGGCGATTTCTTCAAGAAGAAGTCTGAGGAGTCCTCCTCAGCCGGTCTCGTGGGTGCCGCGATCCGGGCGGTCCAGATGGGTGTCCCATACGTGTGGGGCGGGTCGGCAATCCCGCCCGGCCTGGACTGTTCGGGCCTGGTCTACTGGGCGGCCCAGCAGCTCGGATTGGGGTGGCCGCGCCTCACCGCTGCGGGATACCAGGCTGGGTCCACGCCCATCCCGTGGTCGCAGGCAGCCCCCGGCGACCTCCTTTTCTGGGGGAATCCAGCCCACCACGTCGCGATCAACGCTGGCGGCGGCCAAATGATCGAGGAACCCAGGCCCGGGCTGAATGCCCGCAAAATCGGGATCTGGGGATCACCCACAGTTGGCCGCTACGGCGGCGCACGCAAGTACGACCGGGGCGGCTGGCTCCCCGAAGGAGTCACCGCAGCCGTCAATCAGACGGGCCAGCGTGAGGCGATCCTCACGGCCCGCCAGTGGGCGGACGTATCCGCGCTCGCGGCCTCCGGCGCGGCATCTGGTGTCTCGCTCGAGGGCGTGCAAGTGAACCTCGTCCTCGATGACGGGAGCGCTTTCCGCGCCCACGTCGAGACAGTCGCCGTCGGAGTACTCGCACACCGTAAGCAACTGATCGGGAGGAGTCGCTAAGTGGTTAGGACAAACCTGTGTCCAAACCCCAGCTTTGCCTACGGCACACGGGGATGGGCAAACTACCTCCCATCAACGATCAGAGCCGGGACAGCCCAAGGCCCCTGGGGCGACCACACAAGGCAGTCTCCGGGGTATCTAGCGATAGACATCCCTAACCGTCTCCAGGGCCAGGTGGCGACTCCAGGATTCGTAGAGGTGGAAGGAGGGCAGGCGCTCGCGGTGTCTGCCCTCCTTCGTACAAGTCCGGGCATCGCAGTGACTGTAACGCCCGAATGGACGGTTAACGGAAAGACAAGTGTAGATACAGTCCCCTCACTGCTGGCCTCCAGTGCAGAGGGGACGCGCCCCACATGGGCATTTACCGCCCCAGCGGGCGCTACGGCATGCCGTATCAGGTTCGGAGTCCGGACAGTCTCCGACGCCGAGGCTGGTTCGCTCCCGGGATGGGTTCACCTCGACGACGTCATGATCGTCGCCGCACCGACTATGGCCGAGGCGATCACCGCCGCCGCCGAGTTCTTCGACGGCGATACGCCGCCGCGCCGGATCGGGTACAGCCGCCGAGCACTCACCCACGAGTGGGTCGGCGCTCGCGGGTTGTCAGCATCCAGCGAGGTTGAGGCAGACCTGGACATGACGGCGGGTCCGGTCGCTATCGTGGATGGTGGCCTGGCTCCGCGAGTACAGGTTGTCATCCCGGCGAGACTGTCGCCGGTGGGTGCGGTTTGCCATGTCGTGGGGGTGGCTGAAAACGGTTTCACGTGGACGCCTCGTGGAGGGGCGTGGACTGGGGGTGGGGTCCAGCGGGTGATTGGTGATCCGCTTGCCCCCATCAACGTGGGTATTCGATATAGGTTGACGACGTCAGCGGGGGTGTCTGTCGAGTCGGGTCCAGTGCGGCGGTCATGGGGTGGGCTGTCGCTCATGACTGATACGGCGGGCGGGAAGTCTGTGAACCTGTTGTGGCAGGGCGCTGACCCGCGCGAGTTGAAGCTGCGGATTACTGAGCATGAGGTGCCGGGCAGGTCGACGCCGCTGGTTGTGTACGCGCCCAAGGTCGGGGCGGGGACGGTTTCGTTGACGGCGCGGACAAATATGCGCGATACGTCTGCGCTGAAAGAGCTGCTGGGGTCTCCGACGCCAGTGGCGCTGTTTCACAACCCGGCGCGGTGCCTGCAGTGCATGCTGGGTACGTGTGACGTCGACTTGGTCACGGTCATGGCTGTGACGTCGGCGTCGATGGAGCGTGCGCCGCGCCTTGATGTGGCTGAGCGGACGTGGGCGATCAAGGGCGTGATCGTCAGCTTGCCGCAGCCAAATACGCCGCTCGCACTGTCGACGTGGGCCGACTTCGACGCCCGGTCTTTCGCGTGGAATGGTTTTGACTCGCGACGGTGGTCGTGGGAAGCGTTCGACCGGACGCTGTGGCAGGAGGAGTCGTGAGCGTGATTGCCGACGCGGGTGCGCGTATTCCAGACGATGTCTTGACGTCGGCATACGCGGTGGAAGCCACCGTAGAGTCGTGGCTTGGTGCAGAGTTTCTGGGGTCAGTGCCCGTCGAGGACGGGTCTGTCGCGTGGGATGCGAGCCAGCAGGTTCAGGGTTCGCTCTCACTCACTGTGCCGCGTGTAGGGGCAGTGGAGGATGAGGATTGGCGGGATTGGGACCCGACCGATCCGCAGCATCCGCTTGCCTGTTACGGCCAGGTTCTGCATGTGTCCCTGACGATAAGTTCGGTGCTCAGCGGGGACTGGTGGACGGTCCCCCTCGGGCGCTTCATTATCACGGCGGTGGAGCCGGGACCGTCAACGGTCAGAGTGACGGGCAAAAGTTTGCTGCAGCGCCTGGAGGAGGATCGTCTGACTGAGCCGATGGCTCCTGACCCGGCAGGAACGCTCGCGTCTGAGCTGCGTCGACTTGTCGGCTCCCGGATGGGCCTCATCATCGACCCTGCGCTGAGGGATTATCCGTGCCCATCAATGACGTGGGGCGAGTCGCGTATCGATGCGATCTACGAGATCGCGCGAGCGTGGCCCGCCTCTGTACGCGAAGGCGGGGACGGCATTCTGTACCTGTCCCCGCCGGTGGCTGACCCAACCTCGCGCCCGCAGCTACGCCTCACAGACGGAGAGGCAGGCACGGTCGTGGGAGTGGCGTCCTCAGTCAGCCGGGACAAGATTTACAACAGAATTGTGGCGCGCGGCCAGGAAACGTCAGATGAGGGGGCACCGTCATTTCAGGCGGTCGCAGATCAGCTGACGGGGCCGATGCGCGTTGACGGCCCGTACGGAGTCGTGCCGCGCTTTTTCTCATCCCCGCTGATCACATCGGCTGTGCAAGCCAAGAATGCAGCGGAGGCGATCCTGGCTGACGCAACCCGCAAGAAGGTCAAGGTGCCTGTCGAGCATGCTCCGGATCCAAGGATCCACCTGGATGCGCATGCGGAGGTGGAGACGCGACCGGTAGATGGCGCGCCATCGAAAACGCTGTGGGGCGTCGTCGCAGCGTACGAAGTGCCGTTGACATACAGGGGCACGCAAAAGACAGAGCTGGAGGTCTCGCAGTGAGCCGTGTGATGGATCTACTATCGACGGCTCCCGATGATCTGCCACCGCGATACGGCTCAGACAGATCGGCCATCGCGATCGGGCGCGTAATCCGCCTCGTTGAAGACGGCCGCTCAGTCGTGGTGAGTCTATTCGGGGGGCCGCCCGTCCAGGTGCCGGCCACTGCTGTGAACTGGGCGGGCGCCGAGACAGCGCACGTCCTCATCGACCAGGACACAGGACGCCCGATTCACGCGCTAGGTCCCGCGCCGAAGCCGGAGAAGCCACTGCTCGAATGGGTCCAGCCCGCTTCCCCGCCGCAGTCCCCTCGTGAGGCGGTTATCCCCGCACAGTGGGTGGGGACGTGGGACGGCACGGCATGGACTCGCTACGGCGGCGGGGGCGCGTGGCAAGGACGTTCCCCAGCGGGGCAGGCACTGCGCGGGTTGGCGCTTTTTGGCCGGCAGATAGAAGCGCTTGGGCGCATAGACGTCCGATCGGCTGTACTGACCCTCAGACCTGCACCGTCTGCAGTCCCCTGGTCGGTGCAGGTGCGACCGGCAACATATTCAGATGCTGGGCCGGTCACGGTAGGACCGACAGTCAGCGCTCCCGTGCAAGTCGGAGCGGATCTCATCGAGGTTGACGTCACGCGTTTAGCTGAATCCATGAAGGCCTCGGGGGCAGGGATTGCGCTTGTAGGGGCAGTCTACGGGGGCGTTAGGCAAGGCGGGGACTCGCTGAGTCTCCGCCTGGAATATATGCAGGAGGAGAACGTATGAGCTACATCGACCAGCGCGGGCACCGAGTGCCCTCGCCTACGGACCCTGCGCAACGCGCTGATTTGACGGCGCTGTCGCTGTCAATTCCGTCTATCAGGACGGTGGCATCCGAGACGGGTGCCGCGCAGTACATCGCCGCCCTGCAAGGTGCAGGCGTGCGGATGACGGACAGTGACCCGGCATTCGTGTACAGGCAGGACCAGGGCAGTCTACAGGCGTGGAATGGCCGTGCCTGGACAGAACTTGGCGGGAAAACGTACCCGTGGGAGTCTCTCGTCGTGTCGTCCGGATGGGGAGTAGGCGCTGGCCATAACCCACGGATCTGTATGCGCGGCGGCGTCGTGCAGATATCAGGAGTACTCATATCGGCGGGAGGGGATCATGATGATCTCCTCACGATACCCGCGAAATTCAGACCATCGCAGGAGCAGTTTATCGGTCCCACCGTAACGGGCGGTGGTGCAGATTTTGACCCGACCTACGCCTATCTGCGGATCAGATCCAACGGATCGCTGAGCATCAAGGGTTACTCAACGATCCGCAGCGGGCACGGGTGGATCGTGCCCGTTTCGGCCACATACGTCCCCTGGTGATCCGCCAGGGGACACGCTCACAAGCCCTCGAGGACCAACCTCGAGGGCTTTCCCGTACCACCAAATGAAAGGGAAAAGCATGGGGCAATACATGCCCGCCCACTATTACGAGGGACGTGAGAAGCCACTTCGCCTCATCGTGATCCACACGATGGAGGCGCCGGAGTCACCGAAGACTGCGGAGAACATCGCCGCATACTTCGCATCAGGCGCTGTTGTCGCGTCGGCGCATGCCTGCGTCGACCAAGACAGCGTAGTGGTCTGCCTTCCCCCGTCTGATACGGCATTCGCCGCACCCGGAGCAAATGCAGATGGCTACCAAATTGAGCACGCAGGTTATGCGTCTCAAGACGGTGCCGGCTGGAACGACGCAGAGTCCCAGTCAATGCTCCGGCTCTCGGCGGCACACGCGCGTGAAATCGCGCTCGCGGCGGGGATCCCGCTCAAGCACCTGACGAATGCTGAACTTGCCGCAGGCGAGGCCGGATTCGTCGGTCATAACCAAGTGTCCGACGTATACAAGCGGTCGGATCACTGGGACCCAGGAGCAAATTTCCCCTGGGACCAGTACATGGACCTTGTCACCGACGGCGAGGCCGACACCACGGAAACACTCGCACAAGAGGAGGAAGAAATGCACTTTGTGTGTTCTGCCCAAACGAAGACTATATATGCCGTCACGCCAACCGACGTGACGGCCATTAGTAATGCAAAGCTGTGGGGAGACATGGTAAAGGCCTATGGCCTCGCCAACAGCTACGAGGTGACCCTCGATAACGGCGACATCGCTGCGATCGCAGCCGATGCCGCCGCTCGCCGTGCGCGGCTCGTCGCCGAGGTCGCAGCGGCCGTCGGCAGCATCGACCCGGAAAAGATCGCCGGTGCGATTGCACCGGCGATCGTCCCGCCGCTGCTGGATGCTCTCACCAAGGCAGGTGCAGCTGGCCTGACCACCGATCAGGTGCGCGACGCCGCTGAGCAGGCGGTCCGAACGGTGTTCGTCGACGCTGGTAAGGCTAGCTGATGCTGAACCCGAACCCGTGGGTTCCGGCGTATGGGGCCTTTGATGACGGCGTCGGCGAGGGTGGCGCGGCGACGCAGATGCGGTATGATCCGCGAAACGTCATCAGGCATGACGAGTACGTGTCGCTGGTGGCAAAGTCGGCTGATCCGACTGTGAACAAGGGGAAGCCTTTTACGTCGGCGACAATTGAGACGATGACTCAGCCGTCGGCAGCGAAGCCGGACAGGACTCCGCTGTTCGCTCTGTCTGGGGAATTCAGGCTGATCGCGTCGCTCAGGCTCCCGAGGGGTTTGTCGTCGTGGTCGAGCTTGTGGCTGACAGGTACAAGGTACGGGGGTAAATGGCCGGCGTCTGGAGAAATTGACGTTTTCGAGGCGAAGGGGCACATGCCTCGGTATCTGCAGATGAACGTCCACTCCCCTGCCGCAGGCGACCCTGGAAAGAGCGAGCAGCACAAGCGGGAGGTAAACGTCCCGTTTGATACACAGGCGGCGTTCCATATCTACATGGTCGAAAAGTACGCCGACCATGTCGCTTTCTACGTGGATGGCGTGCCCGTTCACACGGTTATGTACTCGGAGCTGCACGATCCGTCGCCGTTCACGGATCCAGAAAACACATGGGTGCTACGAGCATCTCACATGGTAGGTGGGTCGTTCCTTGAGTCGCCAGACGGCGACAAGACCTACGTTGACGCGACGGCTCATGTGGCGTCTTACCCGGCGTCGTTTGATGTCGCGTGGGTGTGCGCGGAGCAGATCAGCCGTGGGGCGGAGGCCTATCGTCCTCTGGTCCTGCCGTTCTAAGCGTAAACAAGCATCAAATGGAGGGGAAATGATCGAATTTATCCGTGCCCTGCAGGACGACCCATTCGTGGTGTCGCTCCTCGCTGGAGGGATCTGGCCTATTATCCAGGCCTCGCTGAACCGTCCGTGGTGGACGCGACGTCGCCGCGTCGCGCTCGTCGTGGCGGCGTCAGTTGTCGTGTCTGTCGGCGTGTGGGTCGCAGGCTCATACCCTGCGTCGTGGCGACTGTTCACGGCCCAAGCGTCTGTTTTCTTAGGCAACGCCTGGGTGGTCTACCAGGTCCTATCCATGGTGAGGATCAGCGGTGTTGATTTGCTGGAGTGGGTTGGAATCTATACGCCGGGAGGCCTGACGAAGGACGACCTGGTTGTTGGCACTCTCACCGAGGATGCGCAGGATTCGTGATGAGCATCCTGTCTGACCCGCAGGTGGCCGATGCCATCGTGGCCCTCGTGGTCGCGGGCATCGGCGCCCTCGCGGGCATCGGCGCGCTCATCGTCAAGCAAATCCGCTCCTATATGGAGGCGAAATTCGCGCACGTACTCGCCAACGTCGAGGATGCGAGGGTAGCAGCGCAGTCAGCTGACGCCGAGGTCCGAAACTCGCATGGAACGAACATTCGGCATGACATCGACGAGGCTATCGCCGGTGTCAACGCGGTCGCAGACAAACTCGGGGGAGTCACCTCGCAGCTGGAGGCACTCACTGGGAAAGTCGAGGACGCGAACGCTGCGCTCGCGGATCATGGGAGCAGACTGTTGGCCGCGCATGAACGCCTATCACGTATCGACGAGCGCAGTGCGCGAATGGCGGAAGAACTGCACGATGAGCGGACTGCGAGGGAGAGTGCGCAGCGCGTGATTGACGAGCATGCGCACGACGCTCATGCGCGTCTGCACGATCGACTCGATAGGCTTCAAGAGAAAGTGGATAAGTGGCAGCAGTAATCTCAGGTGAAGTGCGGCGTCTTGACGGAGAGGCTGAGACGCAGGCGTATATCGTGGCTGCTCTAGCGACGCCGTCGGGCGCGCAAATGTCAGTGCTGGCAGCGGGACCGGTGTCCAAGGCAGCTGACTTGGAGGGGCAGATCACGCTGCCACTCGAAATCAAGGTTCCGGCAGAGGTCCACCTGCGTCTGGCGGTGCCAGGGAGGACGCTGCGCGAGGCGACTGTGACGCTAAAGCCGGGCGTCGTGTACTCACTCGAGAACGTTTTCTCCGGCGGGGAGACACCCACGCCCTCGTCATCTCCGACGCCGGGCGTAGAGATCTCCGGCGACGGAGACACCGCAATCGTCACCGGTGTCGTCTCCGGTGATGGAGACACGATAATGATCGGAGGGTGACCCATGCCGGATAAGTCTGTCCTGTACACCAAACAAGGCGCGGACAAAGCGATCGCTCGGGCGGTCGCTCCCCTCGCCACGAAGGCGGACATCGCGCCGCTCGCCACCAAGGACGAGATCGCCAAAGCCGCGGCGGGAGGCAAGATCGATCTTGCCGAGTACGCCAAAAAGACCGACCTCGCGGGCCTCGCCACCAAGGCCGAGTTGGCTGGGTATGCGACCTCGAGCCAGGTCGCGGACCTGCCGACCCGCGCCGACCTGGCGGGCCTGGCCACCAAGGCCGAGATCGCCGACGTCGCCCACGCGAGTGACATCGCGGGCTTGGCCACCAAGGCGGAGCTCGCCGGGGACACTACCAAGGCCGCCGTGGCCGG
>ERZ773061.981-NODE-981-length-10974-cov-14.925451_pt1 | contig 10974 bp, 7 predicted proteins | sample MGYA00580627_ERZ773061 | MGnify/ENA primary metagenome ERZ773061 (study PRJEB29015, sample SAMEA2738119) | human oral metagenome | biome: human oral; feature: human-associated habitat; material: saliva | place: China | collected 2223 ...
ACCCGAACGCTGCGTCGGACGACTTTAGCGGTGTGCGCCGTGTGGATTCGGCAACCCCGGGCGGTACCGCTGGTGCTAACCAGCCCGGCTCCGCACAGCCTGGTACCGCGCAGGCTGGTGCTTCCGGTGCTGCCGGTGACGTGAACGCGCAGGGTTCGGCTGACGGTTCGGCTGATGGTTCTGCTGGCGGCGTGTACCCGGGCGGTATCTCCGGCGGCGGCACTGGTGGCGGCTCCCTGGGTCAGTCTGGGGTGTCTGCTGCGTCGGGTGGCGCTAGCTCCCAGCAGGGCGGCCTCGCCCGCACTGGTTTTGGTGCGGTGTCTGTGGCTGTGGGTGGCGCTCTGGTGTTGGGTGCTGGCACTGTGATGGTGCTGCGTTCTCGCCGCCGCGCTTCCTAACGCTCGCTGCGTGAGGACACGCTGATACGACAAAGCCTCCGCGGCTGAGAGGGTGACTCTCGGCTGCGGGGGCTTTGTTTTTAATTTATGAGGTTGTTATTCTTTGATTTCTTCAAAGCGGGTCGTAGTAAAATCCCGCTCTTTATTAGTTGAACGATTCGACACATGGAATAGGTATTTTTTGCCAGGCTTGACGCTCTCAACATACTCGGGAATCTTGCGACCTTCCGGAGGAGTAATCATTGTGAGCGTGCCGCACTCTTCCGTCTCAAAAAGACCTTTGGGTCTAATATCATTCATGCCGCTTACTGTTCCGCCGATCTCTTTTGTATATGCCTTAGTTACGGTACAGATGGCGGTAATGCCGTCGCTGTCATCACGTAATTCTTTAGGGACAACAAAGAACATGTACCAAATAATGATGAACGAAATAATGAGCGCTATCCTCTGGCGGCGTTTGTAATTAATTTCCATCAGTTCCCCTACTATAACTCGGCAGAAAAATGTAATTTCATTAAATATCCCATTTCCTTAAATCAATCTTATTAAAAAATTCCCTGCACTTCTTTTTTCTTATCTTGGTGCCGATTAATCTCGTACCTAATAATGATGTAGGGAACAGAGAGAATGGACAACACTAAAATAATTCCCCAGAAAATACTAAAGAAGGTATCTAGCATGTTTTACTCCGCCTCCTGAGCAGTGGCATGAGAAGAGGAATCCTCGTCTTCCTTCTCAGGAATAGTAATACCCACGGTGACATAATCCTTCACCGACCACCCAGTTGACACCATCGATACCGTGAAAAGTAGCGCGGGTAGCCACTCTGAACGGTTCAGTGTGTTGATCATGTACACCAACGAAATGCAGCAAGACATTCCCACCATGCCGATGCACACGACACGCAGGGTCCGGTACCCCTCAGACCCCTCCTCAAAATGCGGGTGGTGCAGGTAGAAAAGACCATTGCACACGAGGTATAGGAACCACGGGGTAAGGAGGAGCGTCAACGCCAGGGCAAGTGAATCATAGCTTGTAGCGGAGAGACTAATCAGGGGAACCACAAGGCACAGAACCGCAAAAATAGCCGCCGTCACAACACCCATACGGGTTGAGCGCCTATCCAACTGTTCCATGCGTTGCAGGTCAGGGGCGCCGTCCTTGGGGTCGGTGCGTGTGACTAGGGCAAGGACGATGGGCGACCCGGCAGCTATATACCAGGAGGCGAAGTTTGTTTCCGGGGTCCACGGAGTCGTATCCCCCTGGAGTACACCGAAAGCCGTAAGAACCGTCAGTACAATCAAGCCCACCGCACTGAAGGAGAAAACAAAGATAAAGAAGCGGTGGAAAGGGCCACCGTTTGCTTTGCCTGCAATGCTTTCATCATGTGCCATGTCTAGAGCTAAGAGGGTCACAGGCCCCCCAACGAAGAATATCGCGCCCCACGGCCAGTGTTCGACCATACCCAGCAATAAAGATGCGAGAGCCAAGAAAATAAAACCGAACCACATGAAGAGAAGCCTGGGGTCGGTGATGGCATTGAGAAATGCGTTCATGCTATTTCCCTTTCAACTATTTGGATTTTGCCGCGGCACGGTCGAGGATGCGCTGCAGGTGCTCTGTGGCGTACTCGCGGCCAGGTACATGGCACCTCCAGAAGATATGGTTGAGGGGCGCTCGCAGGCACGGCGGCTACCGCGTGAACGAACGCCCCACCCATCACATCATTGGTCAATAAACCAGACGGTCGGTCTACTTGTTGTCGTCTACAGGGTAGAGCCAGCCGCCGTATGCGCAGTAACGCTTACCGTCCTTCTCGGTGTAGTAGGCGCCCACAAATTCCTTGCTCTCACACTTCTGAATTGCTTCGCGAGCCATCTGCTCACGTTCCGCACGCTTCTGAGCGCGCACATTGTTACCCAGAACGAAGGTGACCATCGCAACCGCGACCAGCACGAGCGAAATGATAGCCATGACCTTGCCCTTGCCGGTGCCGCGCTTGACCATGACTAGGGCAATAATCGCGAAGATAACGGTCGGGATTGCGGTAAATGCGCCCAGGACAATGATGCCGGTCAAGGCGGAGATAATGCCCAGGACTAGTGCGGTTACTGCCGCCCACTTCTTCTTTTTCGGTGCCTCGACGGGTGCGCCGGATGCGGGCTGTGCGGCGGGTGCCTGCTGGGTGAACTGCGGCTGCTGCGGTGCAGTCGGCTGCGGGGTGTTTTCAGACATGAAAGTCCTCTTTTCGTATGTGGTTGGTGAATCTATCGATAGGGTGCCACCCAGAGTGGGCTGGCATTTCCTAAGGATACCGTAGCGGGAGAAATCCCTTGATGAGAGTGGATAAATGTATATGCACGCACTGTTGTGCAATGTCTACTATGAGAAATTTTTCTCACAACAGGGTGCAGAGGGTGCGCTTTGCCGCGAAATAGTGTAATGTTCGAAGTGGTGCAAAGCACTAACGGTGCGTATTTGATATTCGCGTATCTAATGCACATCTTCCGGCAACTCAACGACGAAAGAGGAACATCGTGTCCGATCGCGTACTCTCATCGCAGGCAGCCAAGGATGCCATTACTGCTCTCCAGAACATCATCAATGGCGGTCTGCAGAACGAAATCAACAACCTCAACCAGCAGGGTAACCAGCTGAAGGACCCCAACAACTGGGACGGCCCCCTGGCTGAGCGTTTCCGCAATGACACCTGGCCCGGTGTAGAAAACACCCTGCGTAACCTGACTCAGGAACTGACTGACCTGCGCGAGCAGCTCAACCAGATTTCTACCGATATCTTCCAGGCAGGTGGCGGCTCCTAAGCCTTCCCTGGTAAACGCCGTTTACCGCCCCGCTCCCCGGCTACGGGGCGGTGAGCGGTAAGCGGCGTTTTCTGTATTCGGTTATACCCACGTAGTTTTCCAGACATGGTGTGCATGTCTGTCTACATCTGTTTAATCACCACACTTCCGAACCAATCACACCCGAAAGGCGGCAGAGCATGGATGCGCCCGATTCAACTAATGTGAGCACTGAAAGAGTTAAGTTTGATGATGCAACATCTGATGCTTTTGCGAATGCCTGCCGCGGCGTAGCGCAGAACATTGATAATACTCTTCCCGGCCTCAAGTCCTCTTTGACGAGGGCTCTTGAGGATTTTGAAGGTCACTACGCAGAGATTACGGCGGCCAATATTGACATTGCGGTCAGTGACGGTCGTGATATTGCGAATATTCTGCGCCAGCTGGCAACGGTGGTGGACCGCCTCAAGGAAGCCGCTCATAAGGAAAACGAGAACCGCGACCGTATGTACCACTATGAGACTGACTGGGGCGGTTTCCGTAAATGGTGGAATGAAACGTTCGGAGGTGATCCTCCGAAGGCTGAGCATTACGTACCTGACACCAATATTGATACTGCGTCGTTAGGTCATCGTGAGAGCACTGAGACTCGTTCATCGGGTATGCCTGTCTCTTCGGCGCGCCCTTCAACCGTGCGTGCTCTTTCTGGTACTTTGGCGAACCTTGGTACTAGCTTTGATGCTGAGCCGGGTAAGCTCCGTAGCCTTGCTTCTGAATTTGCGGCTAAGTGCCAGTGGGGAACCATTGATGCTGAAAATCTCATCAGCACGTTTGAAGCGTGGAATAAGTCGAACGCTAATGATAAGACTTGGCTGGGCGTCGTAGCCGATACTTTTGAAAAGTACGGTAGCTCAGGCCAGATTGTTGCCGTTGCTGATTCTGTTCTGGATGGCGCCATTAGTGCAGCTGGAGTTAGCACCGAGCGTCACGATTTGGAAGTTCCGACTCCGGCTATTGTGGGTAAGTCTACGACCAGCGGTTATGTGAATGACCCCGTGAACGTTGCAACCGGTAACTTCATTGAAGAAGAGACCGACATGGCGTTCTCCGGCGTGGTTTCTGCTTGCGCTGTATCCCGCATGTACAACAGTGTGGCTGTGTTCGGTCAGCACGCTGTATCCGGTGTATTCGGTGCTGGCTGGTCCTCAAATATTGAGAGCCGTGTGCAGCTGAACACTGAGAATGCTGTCTGGACGATGGCTGACGGCCGTGAGGTTACCTTCGACCGAATGGTTCGTGAGGACGGCACCCACGGCTATGCTCGCGCTCCGCGTGAAGCATGGTGGCTTGAAGAGCTGCCCCTTACCCAGCTGATGGGTGAAGAGGGCTCTATTGCAGACCCCTCCCTGCGCTATATTTTGCACGCGACGGGCTACGATGCCTCGTCCCTGCTGCGTATCTCCGACAACGCTGGAACCCAGCACATTTTTAGCCTCACCGGTGTTTACCTGGGCATGAGCGCTGGAGCAGGTACTGCTGTCGCGTACCTGCGCGATGAAGAGGGCCGCGTTGGCGCTATCGTGCATCAGCGCGGTGCACGTATCAACGTGGAGTACACCGAAGATGGTCTTGTCGGCGCTATTCACTCTTCACGCGGTCAGTCCGTGCGTTACGAGTACGTCACCCTTGACGGCCGTACCCACCTGTGCGCTGTGCACGGCGATGCCGGTACCCGCCGTTATGAACATGACGCTGCCGGTCTGATTCACCGCGTGGTGGCTAGCACCGGCACCGTTGAGGTAACCAACTACTACGACCCTGCCGGCCGCATTACCGAGCAGGACACCGAATATGGTCGTCGTGTTCGCTACCGCTACCTGCCGAACGGCATTACTGACGTTTCGAACGAAGATGCCTCCTACACGAACCTGTGGGTTAGTGACCAGTACGCACGCCTGACCGCTATTGTTGACGCGGAAGGTGGGCGTGCTAGTTATGCCTACGATGACTTTGGCAACCGTGTGAGCGTGGTGGACCGCGATGGCTCCCGCATCACTCGCTATAGCGATGAGCGCGGCCATATTATTCGTGAAATCACCGATGAGGGTGCTGAAACCCTCTTCGCGTATGACGAGCATGACCGCGTAGTTTCTATGACGGTGAGTGCCATTGAGACGGATCCGCGCGCTCGCCGTGCCGCCCGTCTGGCTCGTCGTGCCCGCCTGGAGGCTGAGGCTCAGGGCCGTACCCTCGATGAGGGTGCTTCGGGGCAGGAGCCTGCTCAGAGCCCTGCCGTAAGTCCGATGACTACGGTGACTTACGAGTACGCGAATGATTTTGAGCGTAACCCCTCTTCTATGACCGATGGTAACGGTCATGTGACCCGTTTTGAGTGGGCTGACGGCCTGCTGCAGCGTGTGGTGAGCCCTGAGGGTGTTACTGTTTCCTTCGAGTATGACGATTTTGGTCTGCTGACCGGTATTCGTAATGCTGAGCAGCAGCTGACCCGTTGTGAGTACTCTGCTGCGGGTCACCTGGTGAAGATTGTTTCTGCTCTTGGGCTGGAGACTGAGTTCACCTATGATTCTGCCGGTCACATGGTGTGCCGTCAGGACCCGGATGGTTCCCGCTGGCGTTTTGAGTACGCTGCTGGCGGTCGCCTGGTGGCTTCGGTGGACCCTGCTGGTGCTCGCACCGAGTACGAGTACGGTCCGAGCGGTGACATTGTTGCCGTGGTCGACCCGCTGGGCCGCCGTATGGAGCGTTCCTTTGATACGAACGGCAATATTGACCGCATTACCCTGCCGGGTGGCGCGCAGTTCAGCTACGCCTACGATGGCTTGATGCGTCTGGTGCGCACCATTGACCCCGCCGGTGGCGTGTGGACTCGCGAGTATGATGCCGCAAGCACCCTGACCGCGTTGATTGACCCGACCGGCGTGAGTGTACGTACTTCCGTCGATTCCTCGCGCAAGACCTTCACCACTAACGATGGTGTTGACCGCGTGCGTATCTCGTGTGACCACCTGGGCCGCCCGGTACGCAGCGAGGTTCTCTCTGAGGATTCTGGCCCGCAGGTTAGTGCAGATGCTGACGACCCGACTGTCTCTACGATGGTTTATGACGGCGCGGGTAACCCCGTGCAGGTTCTGGACGCTGAGGGTGGTCTGAGCCGCTACGAGTACAACGGTTCGAACCAGATGGTGCGCATGATTTCCCCCGCGGGTCGTGTGACCGAGTACAGCTATGATGCGTGCGGTCGACTGGCTGCAACCTATGAGGCTGCCGGTACTCCTGAGCAGTCTGTGACTCGCTACGAGTACGACGCTGATTCCCGTCTGATTCGCCAGGTGTACGGTGACGGTTCTGAGGCGCGCGTTCGCTATGACGCCTGCGGTCGTGTGCTGTCCATTACCGGTTCCGGTGTGGCATCTCCGGTGTTCTACACCTGGGATTCTTGTGGCCGCGTGAAGAGCATCCGCGATAACAAGTGGGGTACTCGTTCGTTCACCTATGACGCCGCTTCCCAGGTGGTTGCGGTGACTAATGGTGCCGGTGGCGTGACCCACTACCGCTATGACGAGGCGGGTAACGTTACCTCCGTGATGGACCCTGCCGGCCGCACTACCAGCTACGAGTATGACCTGATGGGCAATGTCCTGGCGGTAACCAATCCGCTGGGTGTGCGCACTACCTCTACCTATGATGCTGCCGGTCGTCTGCTGACCAGCACTGACGGTAATGGTGCTGTACATTCCTTCGGCTATGACCGTGACGGTGTTCCCTGTTCCCATTCGGTGAACGGTTCTCTGTTGTACCGTATGGAGCGTGATTCTGCGCGCCGTACGATGACGACTTATGATCATGCGGGCGTTGATGCGTTTGGTGCTCCCGTGGTGACGGTCGAGTCGTATGACCGCTTGGGCCGTCTGATCCGTCAGCGCCGTGAGTTTGGTGCACAGATTCCGGAGTCTTTCCGTACTGCGTACATGGACGAGACCGGCGGCTATGAGCTCTCCTACGCTTACGATGCTGATGGTCTGCGCACTGAGTTTGTGCACCCTCTGGGTTCGAGCGCTTATGCGTATGATGCTGCTGGCCGCATGGTCAAGCAGACTGACATTACCGCGTACCGTCTGGATGGAACCGCCGTTACCTCTGAGTCTCGTGTGGAGTCTTCCTTCGAGTACAACGCGGTAGATGCGCTGGTGCGTGCACAGGTGTCTGACCTGGCGGGTACCTGGGTTCGCGAGTTCGGTTACCGCGGCGCGCACATGACCTCTGTGACCGAGCAGCCCGCTGTGGCAGACTCTTCTGAGGCTCTGCACACTGAGATTATCCGTGATGATTTGGGCCGTATTAGCGGTGTGGATTCACCTGCTGGTCTGGTCATGTACACCTACACTGACGCGCAGATGCTCTCTTCTGCTGTTCGCGGTACCGAGACTCTGCGTTGGACCTATGATGCCGCTGGTGCGCTGGTGCGTGTTGAGTACTTTGATAGCGCCCAGCCGCAGAATGCTTGGGTGAAGGTGCTGGTCACTGACGAAGGTGCCCGCGTTCGCGCAGTATGCCTCTACGGTGTGCAGGATGAGACGAAGGCCGACTCCCAGTTGGCTGAGTTTGCCTCTGCTGTTGAGGATGCTCAGGCGTGGCTTCCGCAGTGCCCGGAGTCCGTGGAACTTGAGGGCGTTACCCTGGTGCCGGTTTCGACGAGCGTGTTCTCCTATGACGGTAATGATTCGCGTCTTCTGCAGGTTTCTTTGGATGGTTCCGGCTCGTCCCTAACCTATGGTGCGGCTGGGTTCGTGAACTCTGTGGCGTCGTGGGGTTCTGCTGAGGATTCGGCTGTGTCTTTCTCCTTGCTGTGTGCCTCTAACGATGGTCGCGTGCTTGCCGCCGGCGGTGCGCCTACTGGTGTACCCGAGTTTGGTGTACTCTCAACGGGTGCTGGTGCTGGTGCTGGTGCTGTGGCTGGTTTTGATGCTTCGGTGATGCACCCGCTGGTGTGGGATGAGAATTCGTTCATTCCGCGTGTGCTGGGTGTAGCTGGCTCCTCGATGCCTTCTGTGGGTTCGCTGGTTCCTGGTGCTGGTTCTGGTGCTGGTCTGTTGGATCCGTATGGTTGGGCTTCTTTGGGCGTTGCTGCGCCTGCTGTGCCTTCTGCTCAGGGTGCTTCTGCTGGTGCTGCGCCTGTGTTGCCGGATTCGCTGGTTGGTGTATCTGCGGCTTCGGGTGTGGTGCTGGGCTCTACCGGTTTTGAGGTGTTGGGCGCCCGCGTGGTGGATTCGCGTGTGGCTCGTTTTACGGCGCCTGATCCTTTGGCTGCGCCGGTGGGTGCTGGTTGGGGTGCTGATCCGTTCTCGTTGGTGGGTGGTAATCCGGTTTCTTTGGTGGATCCGTGGGGTTTGTCGCCGATTTCGTTTGAGGAGTATGAGCAGTATCGTCAGGAGCGCATTAAGAATAAGGGTGCGATTATGGCGGCTCGTTGGTTGCAGGTGGCTGCTGTTGCGTTAGTGGTTGCGTCAGTGTTTATTCCTGGGCCAGGTTGGGTCATAGTAGCTGGTGCTGTTGCTGGGGCGATGGAAGGCTCTGCTGGCGCTTTGGAGAAGACTAAGAATGGTCAGGTTGACTGGATGCAAGTAGCTTTAGAAGGGGCTTATGGTGGTTTGAAAGGTGCTGTTATGGGTACCACCGCGAAGCTTTTCACTCATGCTAAGGTCTTCGCTAAAGTTCCGGTAAACGGTTTTACGGAGAATATGGCTTCTAAGGTGGCTTCTAAGGCTGCCTCTAAGAAGGGCTTTGATAGGTTTGTGCCTTCGTGGGTTCAGAAGCCTGCGGAGAAGACTGCTTCGTTTATTAATGCCCGGAAGGATGGTATTGCGCAGGCTATTGAGAAGGGGGAAAATCTTGCCTGGAACAGGATGCAGCGTATAGCAGGTACGCATGCTCCTGATATCGCGGGCGAAACTCTGTCTGCTGGCGTGGGTGCTGTAATGGATTATACGAAGAATGCTGAGAATTTTAAGGTAGAGAATGCTGCGGCGAGTTTTGCTTCAGGGGCTACTTTTGGATTCCTTAAGAGTGGTATAACCAAGGGTGCTAAGGTAGGTGTATCCGATAGAATCGGAGCGAAGACTAAACTCTCAGTTGAAGAAAAAATTGCGGACAAGGTTAAACTTGATAAAGCAACAAGTAAGGGTAGGGCAGACGCTGCAAAAATTAAAGCAGAAATGAGGAAAGAGATTGTATTGGGTGCAGTAAAACAGGCAGCAGTTAACGATGGTGCATCACGTGTAGCAAATGGATCTTTCGACTGGATGGATAAGTCGATTCAGCGTGACTTGCTGAATAATTCAGCAAAAAATCCGAAGACCATGTCTAAAAATCAAACTCTTTTGTTGCAAGGAAAGGACTTTAAGGACGCTGTTATGGGTAACCCAAAGAGTAACTTGAAGTCTGCAGCCAGTGGTGTAAAGACAGCTCAGAGCGATTTCGATGAAACAGCAAAGAGTGAGAAAAAAGCTGCTGATTCATATCGTGAAGGGTTGAGCGGGTAAATGATGGTAGATATTATCCTTAGTATTTTCTGGGGAATTATTCTAGTGATCTCCATTATCTCCGTACCCTACATTATTATCAGGTACGAGATTAATCGACGCCAGGATAAAAAGAAAGCAGCAGAAGGAATTTATATTAGGCGAGTCAATCGTTTCGAGGTTGCACTTTGTATATTTAATCCAATGTTTCCATTTTTAGGTTATATGGCTAATAGTCATAGTGGAAATACGGGTATTTTACTTAATCTAGGTGTTATTATCCTCACATTTCTCTTTTATGTTTATTCTCGCTATATTCTCGTCGCTTATGTCAAGCTCTCCCCCGAAGGTGTCGAGCAACGCATTTGGTTTGCAAACCCGACTCGCTACCCTATTAACGCAATAGATAATGTCACGTACTTTGAAACACCAGATATTGATGACCAAGATATGATTGGTTTCTACACTCGTTCCGGTAGGCAAATTGCCGTATTCGGTACAACCGGCCATAAGAACTACCGAATCATGGCAATTGTGAGGTTCAGGATTGAACAAGAACGCTGGCCTGACATGAACAACCCTAATGATGTTGCTCGAGTAGATTATCTGGATGATAAGTACATGACAGTTGGCTATTTCAAGGACTTAGGAGAGGTCACCGGCCTCGCCGACGTTGATATGTAGCACGGCATAGAGAAAGCCTCTGGGCTGAGAGATTACCTCTCAGCCCAGAGGCTTTCTCTATACCAGGGTTAGCCATGAAACTCGGGTGATACGGGCCCAAGCCCAGCTGCTGGTGAATGGTCGCCTGGTCTTGACCCGGGCCTTGCGCCTAGTTAACTTTCTGGCCGATTAGCCCGTAGAGACCATCAAAGTGCTCAACATTTCAACCTGTCTAAGCTTTCATGCACATAGAGTATCCTTGGGAAAGAGTAGGCCACCTGCCGGTGGTGCACTTCCGGATATTCACCAACCACACGAAACGAGAACCCATCATGCGTACTTTCCTCATTATTTTTTGGGGTGCCGTCGCTCTGTTCACAACAGTTGCAACGTTTTACGTCATCATCAATTACGAAGTGCAGCGCTGGAAAGATAAGAAGCGGCAGCGCGAGGGTATTTATATTCGACGAGCTAATCAGGCTGAAGCTCTCTTGATGATATTTACTCCCGCCTTTCCGTGCCTTATGTTTGTAGGTCACATATACGGTCCTGAATCATTAGATATAGCGACTG
>ERZ773061.985-NODE-985-length-10966-cov-3.966456_pt1 | contig 10966 bp, 6 predicted proteins | sample MGYA00580627_ERZ773061 | MGnify/ENA primary metagenome ERZ773061 (study PRJEB29015, sample SAMEA2738119) | human oral metagenome | biome: human oral; feature: human-associated habitat; material: saliva | place: China | collected 2223 ...
ACAAACGTGAGCATATGTTCCACCTGTTGTTGTAGTCGGTTGTGCGCTTGTATCTGTTGCCTCTTCATACGCCTTCTGCATTGTCTTTACTAGCCACGAATTTTTATGGTGTAGCACTACGGGGGAATTGGATACCAATCTCACTTCTAAATCTACTGCTTTTATTTGAATTTGCTGCATGATCTTATCCATATCACAAGTTGGATAGCTAAGTGAGAAGCGAATACCCATCTTATCCTTAGCATGCAATAACAATTTATTGCGAATCTTCATCTCACCAAAATGCTCATCCTTTACAGCAATACCCAATCTATCACCATTGACATTCGCATTCATGAAATACTCATTCGCAAATTCAATTACTTTCTGTTCATCACCCCAGACCTCAATGACCGCTCTACCACGTTCACCATAAATGGCTGGAAATTTATTATCCGGTGTAAAACCAACAAGAGGTTTTTTCTCATGTTTCAAGAAGTAATGCATGTCTTCCATGCCAGTTTCTTCATTTGTCCCAAAGATGATATGTATCGCTGTTTTTGGCTGAATCCCTAAATCTTTCAATGCAAGCATGCCATACATTGCCGCAAAAAGTGGTCCCTTATCATCTAACGCACCGCGTCCCCAGATTCTTCCATCGTGGATTGCGGCAGAAAAAGGTGGATCAATCCAGCCATCACCAACTTCAACAACATCTACATGTCCAACAATACCAATATATTCTTCACTATTTCCGAAACTACCATAACCCATATATCCATCTACATTTTTCGTTGGCAGTCCCTCTCGTTTACAAATTTCAAGTGCTTTTTCCAAAGCGTTTGCAGGTCCAATTCCAAAAGGCATTCTATCTTGTGGCTCACCACGTCTTGAATCAATTTGTACCATCGTACAAATATCATCAATCATATCTTGTTTCCGTCTTTCAACCTGCGCAAATATGTCTTCCTTATTCACAATTGATCTCTTTTCTTTTAATCTTATATACATGCATGTATATAAATTTTCTATTTTTTAAAATAAGCCCGAACAGATAGAGTTTGTCCGGGCTTGACTTATTCTAATAACAAATTGTTTCTTTTAATGCTTCAAGATTTTCCGGATGATTTACGGATGCATCAATGAACTTTGCCATATTTTCAAATGACTCACTCAATCCTGTTCCACCTTTCTTAGGCATCTTAAGGATTGTAATATCATTCTTATATTGTGCAATCACTTCTTGATTTTCAATTGCCATCATACTTGCGACTTTTGCTGTTGTTTTTTCTGCAATTAATTTTGCACAACGAGCAGCCATCTCACTGTATTCAGGGAAGTTAAAGCATGGCCCACACAAGACAAAATCTGGTTCCAATTTCTTCACCATCGCAGTCATCTTCATAACCACTTCATCTTTATTCTGCTTGTAGTAATCCATTCCACAATAAAGTGTTGCACTAATCTGACCGCCTATCTCTTTCAAATATGGTTCTAAAAGCATTGCAGTCCCAGCAATCTCTCGTGTTGCACTTAGTGTACAATCAGGGTTGCTCTTACCACCTGCTCCAGCTAAGCCGGAATCAAAAATCAATATTACTTTCATATTAGTCTAACTTCAAATCATCGAAGGACAATTCATCAAGTTCATCCTTCTTCTCTTCCTTTGCTAACTTCTCTTCTTCCTCTAGATACTTACTATCTTGCATCTTGAAGAATGGATAGTAGAGAGCCATATCTGCAAGTAACATTAAGAACTGTAAGATTACAGCATTAATCGAACCAGTCGTCAGATAACCTGAAATAAAGATTGGCGTTGTCCATGATAACTGAACACCAGATGTAACTGGGATGAATCCTACTGCTGTTGCAAGCTGTCCAATAATTGTATTCATAACTGGCGCTAAGATAAATGGAATTACCATAATAACATTCAATACCATTGGGAAACCAAAGATAATTGGTTCATTGATACCGAAGATACCAGCAGGAAGTGCCATTCTTCCTAATGTCTTTAAACGCTTGGACTTTGCCATAAATGTCATCATCAATACAAGACCTAATGTAGATCCTCCACCACCAAAGTTGCAGAAGAAATCTGAGAATGCTGATGTAAATACATTTGTCATTGGTAAACCAGCCTTCGCCAATTCATAGTTCTCTAATGTTAATGCCTTATGAATTGGAGAGAAGATTGTATTTGTAACAGCAGGTCCATTGATACCAAAGAACCAGAACAATGTACTTAAGAACTGATAGATAACTTCAAATGCTTGAGACTTACCTAAGCCAACTAAAGGAGCTTGTAATACTTGATAAATAAATGTATGCACATTTCCAAATGGAGTATTAACAAAAATCATGTTGACAAAGAAGAATACAAGCATGGATAATCCTGCTGGAATTAACGCAGCAAATGAATCCATAACTGCTGGTGGAACACCATCAGGTAACTTAATAACAAGTTTCTTCTTAACTGCAAATGCAAAAATTTCCGTAGAGATAATTGCAACAATCATTGCTAAGAAGATACCCTTAGTACCTAAATTGCCAAATGCAAAACCAGAGAACATCTTGCCATCTGCATTCATGAACGCAGCATGTTTCATTGGAGTAATCATCAAGAATGTAACAAGAGCAACAACCGCAGATTCAATCTTATCTACACCCTTTTCACGTGCATATGCATATGCAATGCCCATAACAGATAGTAATGCATAGCAATCAAATGTAACTGCAGTTACTGCATCAAAATATTTTTCCCATCCTTCGCCAGCAAATGTCGCAATCATCTCTGACCAACCTTCGATTGGGAAGTTGGAGATTAATAGGAAAATAGATCCAACGATAACTACTGGCACTGCATACATAAAGCCATCGCGGATAGCCACTAACACCTTATTCTTAGATAAGGCATCAGCGATTGGGATAAGGAACTTTTCTAAAGCCTTAATCATAATAATTATTTACCTTCGCTTTCTGCTTTCTTCTTTTTAATTTCTAAAATGGCACGTTTGAGAACTCTCTCTCCGTCCATGTTACCGTACTCTTCAGTATCAATAACGAAAATTGGTTTTCCAAGATGGCCATAACGGTCTACAACCTTGTCATATAGATACTTAACCTGTGGACCTAAAAGAATAGCATCTGGATTTTGTTCCGTAATGATTTTATCTAATAAATTATCAGAGAATGCTTTTACTTCAATATCTAAAGAATGTTGATCTGCAACCTTCTGCATTTTACTTGCCATCATAGAAGTAGACATCCCCGCATTACAGAACAGATAGATTTTATGCATAACTCTCCCTCCTTTCTATCGTTCTATCATTATGTTAATCGCAAATCCAACTCGTATTCCTTAATTTATCTGCCGCATGCTAGGAAACTTTACTTGCTTTCACTTGATCCAGCCATAATAAAAGGATAACTACATCAGAATGCCAGTACTAGCACTCTATAGTCATCCTCTTTTACTATTCAAAACCCATTACTGATTTTAGAGCAGATTTTATGAGAAAGAAAGATGGGGGTCAATATTCGCCACATCCTTCTTTACAACCCATTTTCGACACCCCATCTAATTTTGGAACGCCAAAACTTCCGACCTCTCATACCACTGTACGTACCGTTCGCTATTCAGCTTTCCATTGAGATAGATTTGCTACGTATCGTCAACTCGTGCAGTTCTATTTTCAACTTCTCCACCAACTTAATGTGCAACTTTTTCTACAAACTCCAAGAAAGTTATTTTACATTACCTCTACAAATAATTGCTACTCTCCAGAAAATGATTATTCAGTAGATTTAGAATCATAATCGCACCTCAATTATTTTTAAGATTTTTGTTTCTTTTTTGTTCTGTCTCTTTATTATAGTTTTCAATTATAGACTCATTCACTCTCAGTTGAGAATTATCTTCGGAAACGTCGGGGTTGATCCTATTCATAGATATCACATCACGTGCCGGTTTTACCATTAATCTGTCCTTTCCAAACACAGCTCCGATTAGCATGCAAATCATTGAAATCATCATAGAAATCATCAGCATACCAAGGTATTTCTTTACATGAAGCGAATCGCTTGTCTTTGGTGTCGGAACATTCGGTTGAATTGAATCGCTTGGCTTTGGTGTCGGAACTTCTGGCGAACAATTCTGAACGAACTTTCCTTTGATAATAACATCTTGGTCTGGCATTGAGAACGTCTGACCAGCTTGTACATAAACATCATCAGATGCCCATCCGCTGAAACTATATCCTTCTAACTTCGGATTCTCAGCAACTGTCACAACATCTTCATAAATATGTGTTTCCGGTGCTGGAACAAGTGCTTGGCTTTCCTCTGGGCCTTCAATGACATAGGTCACTTTATATTGAATAGGTTCCCAGACTGCTGTTAATGTAATATCCTTTTTCACAATTCCTGTTTTGAAAGTATCGTTTTCTTTATATACGTTACCATCTTCATCTTTCCAGCCCATCAATCGATAACCCGTCTTCTTCATTGTACCCGCACCTAGCACAGTTACTCGATCTGTATTGGAATCATCAATACTTGGGTAGTATGGTGTTGTATCCACCGGTGCATCACCAGTAACACCCGCCGTATCATTCTTATACAATACGTTTGCATAAACAGCTGCGTTAAATTTACCCTCAACGACATCACCAAGTGTATTCGCCGTTGAAACCTGAATATCCTTCACCAAACCTGTTTGCTTTGGTGTTACCTTACCGCTTGCATCCGAATCAAGAATATCTTTCGAAACCAGAACATACGTTAATGCCGGTTTCAAATTATTCGGATTTTCGCTGCTTGCATTTTGGTTAAATACGGATGGTGATTCCGTTACATGGATCATTTGCATCGTCAAATTCAGCTCAGGAAGCTTAATAAGTCCTGCCGCAACATTTTGCGCATTTCCTGCTGCATCAAATCCATTGAAGGTTGCCGTCTTAATTGTTGTTCTATCAAAATCAGAATCTGCATCACTTACTGTCGGATCACCTGTCCCAGTTTGTTTTGTAGCTTTGACACCGACCGGTAATGTTCCTTGTACAGAATAACTTGTTGACTGTGTATTCGTACGTATTGAGAAATTTCCGTGTCCATCAATAATTCCTTCTTCTCCCGATGTTGATCCAACAACATTTCCATTGGCATCTTCCAAATTCATCACAATATCGGTATTCTCTACTGCCGGCTTGTCCGCATCAACGACTCCATCTTCGTTCTTGTCCCACCACAATTTACCTTTTAATGTATATGGCTTCCAAATATATTGGGCTGAAGATGTATTTGCTGAGAGCACTTCACTACCTGTCTTAAAGGTATATGTACCTGTGATATAACTGCTTAAGTCATCCGCTTTAGCCGGTGTATCTTCCGCATTAACAGGAATATTCACATCAATATTTGCATCACTTCCTGGATTCGGTTGATGTACAATTTTAGCCTTAATATAGCGGTAATCCTTCCAATCCGCAGATGAAATTGCACTTTCATCTACATAGTTTTGTCCATCTTTACTATACGTATACGTAACCGTATCCGTACTTCCTAATCCGAAGATGTGATTGCTCTTTGCTGGACCGGTTAAACGCATGGTAAAGTCACATGTCTTTGAAGTATTTATTTCTTTACCTTCGCTGTCAAAGGATATCACATTAATTTGATTTCCCTTTTCAGGAAGTTTTACAACAACTTCACCTTCATTGAGAGACCCTGGAATATGCACTTGCTCACTTACCATTAAATTCTCTTTTTCGCGTGCCAAGAATGTTACTGGCCCATTTCTATCGACAATATTATTCTTTCCTGGGTATAACTGCACACCGTTAAGAACATGCTGTAAAACTCTAACTGTGAATTTACTCATGTCACCGACTTCAAATAAAGTTGGTGTCGTCGTATCACCTGTCTTACGAATATCATCTACATCCGGAACAGCACCCTCAAACTCATATTTCTTATAAGCCGCTGCTTCTGATCCATCATACTTTGTTAATAAACCGGAAACATCATAATATACCTTTCCAAACGGATGATGGTCTCCCAAAGTAGCACCATTCCAAACCTGTAAGTTGATCTTGCCTAACTCATATGCCAAATATCCTTGGAGTTTCGCAAAATGACCCAAAGAACCTCCACTAGAAATCTTAAGATATCGTTTCCCATTTGCATGAACGACGGATATATCTTCGGCACTCAGATTATATCCATTTAAATAACCATGTTCTCTCGTCACTTCCGAAACAACGGAAGCAACATCAAACTCATCATCCTTCAATTCAACATACACTGCTTCCGGCACATCCATTGGAGCATTACCTGTAGACGATCTCTCATCATTCAACAGATCTTTGCGTTCTGCTCGGAAGCTTCCGTTAAATACTCCAGATTTTCCCCTGAACATATGCGTTGTATCTTTGCTTGCTTCTGCCGTTGCAATACCACCCTGATAAGCAACAACTGTGCGATTATCGCTCTTAAAATCTGTGCTCTTTAACGTCCAACGTTCTCCTTGTGGCTTATATCTCAAAGCCATTCCGTCTCCATATCTGACTTTACTTTCAATTCCGTTCGGATCCGTATAGACTGTTCCGGAGCAAGGATCGTCACATTTGAAATATCCATCAAAATAGATCTGCCCACGATTTGTTTCTGGGCCATTCACCTTTACATCCTGATTGTGATATAAAGATTTATTTCTTGATGCATCACCCAATATACGAACCATTCTAAATTCGATTTGGTGATTGTACAAGTAATCAATATCACTATCGTATTCCAAATGGAAAACTCCATCATACTTCAGCTGTAGAGATGTAAAATACTCGTTTTCATCTAATCCTAAAGCCTCTTTACTGATAACAGTATCGCTACCGCTTGGATCCATATTCGCAACGGTATACTCTTGATCATTCTTTGTTACACCGGTAGATTTGTTGTATGTTGAATAAACAACTTTCCAACCTTTCATGCGCTTGCTTAAAGTAATCGCCTTAATATAACTGATTGGCTCTTCAATGCCTGCAATATTATTTGCACGTGCCTTTATTGTAATAACAGGGTTCGTATATGTACTTCTGTAATTTGTCTCATCACCTTTAAAATAGATTGCACCGGCATTTGGCTCATTATACCAAAATTTTGCCTCATCCTTCTGTCCGAAGAAATATACATCTTTGGTTCCAATATAGCCCTGTTCCATAAATTCGTTACATTTTTCTTCACCGACCTTCACATATAAATAATCGGTATCCGTATCTGTATCGTATGTATATGGTGCACTATCTTTTTTCGGATGTTCTACATGATATCCGATTTGAATTAACTCATCCTTAACAAGTGGTGTTCCATCGGCATGCGTTCTCGCTACCGCATAATTAAATGTTCCTGGCGCTTTTCCACCATCTGAAGAATTTGTAAGAGCACTCCATTCTATCTTTACTTCACTTACTCTGTCTCCGTCTTCCAAATATTTTGCAAACGAGAAATTCGTACCATCCGAACTATATCGTATATCATTTTCATCAACCGCTTTTGTCACAGTTGATCCGTCTGCTTTTACAACCGTTAAAATAATATTTTTTAATTTTGACCCTGATCCATACGAATCGCTACGTTTAAATGACGTAGGTCTTATTTCATAAGGGAAACGATATGTTTCCGTATATTCACCTTCAGACATAATCAAATCACCATTTGCATCATAATTTGATAAGTATCGATGATTATATACCTCTACAAATTTTTGCTCAGATTTGGAGTGACCAGGAATGACTTCCTCAATATTTGCGGAATCCTTTTTGAAATTAGAACGTGGTGTTACCTTAAATCGATCATCATAAACGCCCTTTAAAACCTTCATCTTTGTACCGGTTACACTCTTAACAATTTCTTTTCCGCCTTCGCTTTCAAAAGTAATTTCCGTATCTGCAGCCTCACACAAAGTTCCACTCGGGAGGGATGCTCCCTCTTTGAATTTCCAAATTGCCCTAATCTTTTTCAACTGATCTCTATTATATGTCAGCCCTTGAAATCTTGAATCAGTTACCTTTGAATCCGCTTCTAAATCGTACTCGAATACATCATAGGTTCCCTTGGCATCTACCTGTGGAGTCGTATTCACCTTTTTGAATGATCCACCGCCGATTACATTTCCGGTTTCAACATCAAGCGAGTTTGGCCAGCATAAATCTTCCAATCCCTTTGGACGATAAACCTTGACTTGTTTGATTCGCATCAACTTATTATCGTCTGTTCCCACAGAAGGAATATCTAATTTTGCAAGAGGATATAAATGATCTCGGAAATACCAAACTTTTTCCACAGAATTATTTATATCGTTACTTATTGTGACATTTGCCGTATCCGTATCAAAAATGGAAGTTGCATTAATTTTCTCAGAGTTTCCCGTCTTTGGGCTGACAACATAGTTCTTGTTTTCGCCCATTAAATTTCCGTTACTGTCAAGTAAGCGGAAATAAATAGTTTCCTTAGGAATACCATTTTTTATGATGCTATCCAAATCATCGGTCGACATATACTTTATATCCGTATTCACCGCTAATGCAGTAGCAAGATTATCCAATGCACCTGCATCTCCCTTAAAGGTGACTGTAACCGAAGTTAAATCATTCGGATCATATTCCACACTTTTCACTTCCGTCTTATCCTTTAAATGGTCCAATCCTTCTTGATCAAACTTCATTCCTTTTGGAAGTGTTGCTGTCAACCTGAAATCGCCGCCGTGAAATGCCTCTTTTGGAATGGTAATGTTAAATACACCATTTGTCCCAGGATTAACTTGATAATGATATACACCCTCACTATCTTTTCCAACATCATTTAACATCTTGCAATCAACCGTCAAAGGTACATTTGTGATGCTTGGCGGTATCGGAGCGCCCAGCACACCTAAATAGAATGGGCTAAACGAAGAAGCAGTAAATGTGATTTGTCCCTCTTCATTCACTTTTAAATCAACCTTTTCCATCTTACCGTCAGTATAATGAACCAACTGGTATTGTTCTCCTTCAGGTAGCTTTTCTCCATCTTTTCTCGTTAATGTTATCTTTACCTGCTTATCTTCAGCCGGTTCAACTTCATTATTACCCCATTGATTTCGAAAAGATATATTCATTCCATAAATATTTTTAATTGAAATCTCTTCCTCTGTTTTTCCAGATTGTTTAATAAAGGCTTCCTTTGCCAATTCCATTCTTGCAGTAGATAAGTCCGAACTTACCTGTAACGTTGTGGACAAAGGAAATGTATTTTCACTATATTCTGCTTTAATCGTGAATATGCCACTAATATCGCCTTCAAAACTACCAGCCTCCATATATTGAGGGGTATTCTGTACAGCCTGAATGTCATCATTTCGTACAGCCTGAATATCATCATTTCCCAATTCTTCTACCTTATCTGTATTTTCTTCCTTAGTAGAAGGCTGGTTATCAGGAACGCTTGTTTTTTCCGAAGATTCATTCACTTCATCCGAAGAACTTTTCGCATCTAGAGAATCCTCTGTTGCTGTTTCATTTCTTTCTATAACATTTGTTGTCTCACTTTGATCGGCAGATGCTTCATCTGTTTCAGCACCAGTCGTTTTAGATGTTGTGCTTATATCAGTGTCATTTGCCGTCTCTGCATAAGTTGCCAAAGTATATTGACTAACCATACTGAATATAACCAGTAAACTAGTTATAAATGTTTTGAAATTCCTTATTGCTCGTTTTTGTGTTTTTTTCTTCATACTTTCTTTCCGATCTTCTTTTCTTTAAATACCCTTAAATAATTGCTTCCATATTTCATTTTTTTGACCATGATTTATTCCACAAAATCCTTCATAACAGTCTAATTTTTTCTTTAATATGCATTGTGCAAATTTTAATACCATTGCCAAGCAAAACCAAATTAATATTCCTAAAATTGTCAATTTATTCATAATTTTTATAACTTCCTATTTTATTTAACAGCAGCGTTTGCTTTCTATTAATCCAAATTAATGTTTGAACCATCGGTAATAAGATGAATATGCCATATATTCCAGTCAAAATTATAAATGTTAAAATAACAGTATTTAGTGCAGAGAGTTGCCAATCATAGTTAATATTCTTTGTAGGAATCACCTTTAGAACATCGTATCTTTTTTGTTTGGAAGATTTATCCTCTGCAACCGAAGAAATAAGGTTAGACCCATTTTCGTCAGAAATCTCGTTATTTTCCTCAACATCCTTATTGTTGTCAGATTCCACAAACTGATTCGTATCAATTGACTGGATTATAGTTCCTTCTATATTATCTGATGGCATTTCTATCTCTTCATCTGATACATTCAAATTTTCGTTGTCCTTATCAAAATCAACCGACTGATTTGTATTTGAACCAGATTCTGTCACATCCGATTTTTCAGATTCTGTCGGCTGATTTACATTTGGTTCGGATGCTGATGGTTTTGATTCTTCAGATTCTGATGGTTGATTTGCATTTGTCTCAGATTCTGGCGGTTTTGATTTTTCAGATTCCGAGGACTGATTTGCATTCGCTCCAGATTCTGGCGGTTTTGATTTTTCAGATTCTAATGGCTCATTTGAATTCGGCGCTGTCATTATATTTTTGGTACATATATTTGGGAAACCATCAACCATTAGAAAATCTGGTTTTCCCTGATTATTCATATCCACGATAGTATTAGAATTGATTTCTTCTGCCTTTACTACGAATCGAGGTGATAATATCAACAACAGTATAGTTGAACCTATTAATACCATTTTATTTTTACTCATATATTTCCCTTTTTAACATTAATAGTACATAATAGTATATTCTATTTCTTGTTATAATACCAATTTTTGTATAAACGACATCTATTGTGGGTAGACAGCGGTCTAAGTATATAACTTGAAATCTCTATCTATAAAAAACTCCTATGCTAAAATTCAGTCTTGCAAGTGATTGAAATTAAACATAGGAG
>ERZ773061.987-NODE-987-length-10950-cov-17.917852_pt1 | contig 10950 bp, 9 predicted proteins | sample MGYA00580627_ERZ773061 | MGnify/ENA primary metagenome ERZ773061 (study PRJEB29015, sample SAMEA2738119) | human oral metagenome | biome: human oral; feature: human-associated habitat; material: saliva | place: China | collected 2223 ...
AGGAAAAATAAAATCTCGCTATTAAAACCTCTAAATTAAAGAAAATTGCATTTTTTCATTCTTCTTGTCCTTCTAGCATTTTTTATAAAAGAGAAAGGACTTTCAAAAAACATACTCTGCATGCACTGAATATAAAATACAAAAAACGAACCATCAACGACGAAACAATAATTTAAAATCCTATTTGCAAAAAAGACCACGATCCTTATAATAAAGAAAATTTATATTTCTCGAAAGCGGTCCTCATGCTTATATACCTTTTTACCTATATGGTAGCAATAAATCTCCTAACCTTTGTTATTCGATGAATCGACAAACGAAAGGCAAAAAACAACAAACGAAGGATTTCAGAAAATACCCTACTAGGACTGAGCCTTGCCTGAGGACGAATCGGAGCAATCTCTGCAATTGGTTTTTTTAGACACAAAACCATTAAATCAAGCTTTCTCTGGAGATTCTACTTAATTGGTTTTATCTGGATCTGTGGACTGATAACACTAACGCTTATTTAATTTCTATTGTTTAAAAACATGCACATTACTCTTACCTGCAACGGAGAATACGTAAACGCTCACTGTTGAAGTCTTTGACACTGCAATGATAGACTCTCTGAAAAAGGAATTCTTACATCATTAAGACTTGCAAAAGAACTCAAAAATCAGATTTTTGACTATATTTTTTGTAGTGACTTTGGATTTAGAAGAACCACTACCGATATTATCGTTGAACAGCTCATCTACAAAGAAAGTAAAATCATCGTTGACGCCAATCTTAGAGAAAAAGATGCCGATATTTGTACTCAAAAAATAAAAGAAAATATGAAAATAGCAGGAGACCCTAATCCTGAAAATGCACAAATCATCTCCAGACTATTTATCAGAAGCGATAGCATTCCAAGCGAAAAGAAAAATAGTGAAACGATAGAAGAAGTCCTTGTTCGTTCTCAAAAATTTCTTCATCAACTTCTTCATACTTATCCAAGTTCAGCAAACATTCTCATTGTTGGAAGCCCAATCATCAATAGTTTTATCATCGCACAACTCAAGTGAGAATCTACTTTTACAAAATATATTACAAGCCCCTGCTCGCTAAGTGAATACGACCAAAGGGGACAGAAACGAAAAGAAATTCGCTTCAATAATATTCAACATTTACACCTAAAATAATTTTCATGTATTTTACATTCAAAGACCAATATGAAGACTTTATTGTAGAGGAAAAATTAGACTATACACCAAATGGAATTTGAGATGCATGGCACCTTTTTATCGAAAAAAAGGGGATTAATACTATGGACATTATCAGCCATCTCACATCAAATCTCCCCCTAAAAAGAGAAGATATTGGAATTGCTGGACTCAAAGATAAAGAAGGAATTACTAGACAACGAATCACCATCTACAAAAAAAAGATCAAGTCTTGCTGAGGGGAGAACGCAATCTTATCTCTTTTAAGAGAAAAGTGCACAATTCTAAAACAATCCTGGCATGAAAGTCCTCTTATGGTTTGAAAAAACATCGGGAATAGTTTCAAAATTAGACTTAGAAAAAGAGAAACTCTTTCCCCTGAACTAAAGCACCAACTTGAAGCAAACCTTGAAAAAAGCAAAAAAGACTGATTTCCGAATGTGTTCGGATTCCAAAGATTTGGAAAAGGAAACAAAAACTTCAAAAAAGCTGATAAAATATTCCAAGAAGGAATAAATCATCCTGATACCTACGAAGCTAAGTTCAAACTTCAAAGCTGGGGGAGCATGCGATTTAATGAATATGCTATGCAAAGACGAGAAAAAGGGAAACTTTTAATGGAATGAGATATTCTCATCAATAGTCACAATGGCTTCTGAGCTCAAGTTGCCTATTACCAAGAAAGAAAGCTCCATCACTTCGATTATCGAAAGTGTAAAGACCAACACCAAAAATCAGACTTCTTCTACCCTGATTTCGAAACTTTCACAACAGACTACAATCCTGAAAGACGACGAGTAACGGGTCCCGTATTAGGATGGAACCAACTTTTACCGCCTACTTGAAGTAAAGCATCATTCTTTGACCAAGAAATAATAAAAAAAAGCTGATTCCTAAAGGGGGGAATCGCTATCAGCAAGAAATATCATCTCTACGGATTCAGAAGAGCACTAGTTATCAAACCTGAAGATCTAGAACGAGAACGAGATAATCAAGACCTTATCCTCTCTTTCTCCCTACCAACTGGATCTTATGCAAGTAGTTTTCTTGCGCACATCTTAAAAAATATCGATCCCAAAGGATGTATAAGCAACTGACTCACTATTCCAAGAATAACTTCTACAGAAGAGATAAAATAAAAAAGAAACCTGACCAAAAAGATCAGGTTTTTCTTTTCCTTAATCATTATACCCTTGTTCCTCAAGCGTCATACCAATAATTTCATCATTTGGCTCCACTTGAATATTTTGAACAGCTTCACGATTAATATACACATACATAAGCATAAGCATAGGCACTCTACCAATAATTTTTGTAATATACTCTCCAAGATCTTCTCTAATATTTTTTAGGTTATCTTTAATATCCATTCTTTTTTTTGCGTTTACTCTATACTTTTCTCTCGCAAATTCAACGATCTGAGTGTGAATCTTTTTAACCTCTGAAGAATATACAAATCCCCTAGATTCTATCTGGATATTTCCAACAAGCTCCTTTGTTTTGGTATCTACCTTGAAAATAAGCCCAATAACTCCATTTTCAGACATAATATTTCTCGCCTTCATCACATATTCTCCAGACAAATGTCCCTGCCCCTTTCCATCAATCATGACAGTATCAAGCTTAATCTTCTTTTCTGAAGTAAAGACAACATCGTCATACATTTCAATAAACTGCCCATTATCTGGAAGAAGAATGTTCTGCTCTGGAATACCCATTACCATAGCAATTTTCTTATTAGCATGTCTCATATATGGCTCTCCATGAATTGGACAATAGAATTCAGGATTGATCAAAGACATCATCAACTTAATATCCTCCTGATATCCATGTCCTGAAGTATGTGTATCCAATCCTGGTTCATCAATAACCTCAACCTTAAGCCTCACAAGATTATTGATCATACTAATTACTGACTTTTCATTTCCTGGGATAGTATGAGAAGAAAGCAACACGGCATCTCCTGGTCTAAGTTGAAAATCCTTAAATTCTCAAGTAGCCATTCTCACCAAAGCACTATTTTCTTCTCCTTGAGAACCAGTACAAAGAACAAGCACCTTTTCAGCTGGCATAGATTCAGCTTCAGCTGAAAGTTGACGAATCATCCCCTTTGGCGCTGTAATATATCACAATTCTTGACAAAGCTGAACATTTGCAATCATTGATCTTCATGCAAGAAACACAACCTTATCATATCTAATCGCACTGTTGATAATCTGAATAATTCTTCCTACATTTGATGCAAAAGTAGAAACGATCATTCTATAACTCTTATAAGAACGAATTACTTTATCCAGATTTTCTCAAATCAATTTTTCTGAAACTGAATGACCTGGCTTATTTGCATTAGTTGATTCTCCAAGATAAAGCCTAACACCTTCCTGTCAAATTCTTGAAATCTTCCCAAGATCTGCTGGTCTATCAATAGATGGAGTAAAGTCTACCTTAAAATCTCCAGAGAAAACAACCAACCCCTTTGGAGTATGTATAGAAAATCCCATAGATTCTGGAATCGAGTGATTTACCCTAAAAAACTCTACAGTAAATACTCCCAACTTCAGAATATCCATATCTGGATCAATAAGCTTGAATTTTAATTTTTTGAGATCTCTATCATCAAGAGACTTTTTGATCATCCCTAATGTCAATGGAGACGTATAAATAACAGGAAAATCAAGCGGAGCTAAAATATTCTTAAGGGCTCCAATATGATCCAAATGTCCATGTGTAATCAAAATACCCTTAATATTTTTCTTTTTAGCTACAAGATAACTCACATCTGGAATAATATAATCTACACCAGGCATATCATCTGAAGCAAACTCCATACCTGCATCAATAACAATAATATCATCTTCATACTCCATCACATTCATATTTGATCCGATCTGTTCCAAACCACCTAACCCAAAAACTCTAACAGGCTTTTCACCTTTTTTGATAAGCTTAGTAGGATCTTCAATTTTTTTTACAGCAGGACGATTTCTGTGACGAAGAAATGCCTCTGAGGACATTTTCTTCTCCCCCTTATCATTAGAAGATCTACGAGGACGAGGTGAACGAGTCTTTTGTTCTGACTTTTTATTGTTTTTTTCTGGTAAATTAATAGAAATGTTTGATTGCATAATTGTTTCCATTTTATATGTATAATATAAAGTAAATAAATGATTGATAACTATTTAACCACATTAAGAGCCTCTTGCCAACAAAGAAAAGTCCCTCTCATATCTCCTGAATCTCAGAATATTTTGCTCAAAATTCTCACTACTTATCAACCAAAGAACTGCCTTGAAATAGGAAGTGCCATCGGTTATAGTGGGATCTTTATAGCAAAAACTATTGCAGAATGGGGAGGAAATTTAACTTCATTTGAAGTAGCCTATCCATCATATTTAGAAGCACAATACCATGCTCGTCAATGTCAGATAACTAATGTGAAGCGGTATCCCTTTGATTTAACCAAAATCGAAGATACAAGCAATATCTTGCCAAAGCAGTGTGATTTTGTATTTATTGATGCACAGAAAAATCAATACTGAATCTATATGGAGAAAATACAAGAAAATCTAAGCTCGGAAAATATAATTGTACTCGATGATATCCTCAAATATCATACCAAACTAACATGATTATACGAATTCCTAGAAAAAAATCAAATCAATTATGAGATCCAACAAAGTGAAGAATGAGATGGAATGATGATTATCCAAAATGCAAAAGCCAAAAATCTTAAATAAAAAAAGAAAAGCTGACCTAGTATTTAGATCAGTTTTTTTAAATTCAATATTTTACTTCCCAAAATTTTGGCTTTCAAGACTTTGCTCATACCAATCAAGGGCTTTCTGAAGTTCCTTTACCGTAAAATCTGGACAATAAAGATCTGTAAAATACAGCTGTGCATATCCAATCCACCGAAGCATAAATCCAGAAAGTCTTTTTGCTAGCTGTTGCTTGGTTCTAATCACCAGTTCAACAGGAGGCAATCCTCAAAAATCTAAATATTTTTCTAGATTTTCTTTGCTAATAGTATCTCCATTGGCAACTAACTTTTTCATTGCTCTCAAGATTTCATCTTGACCTCCATAATTAACTGCAAGAACAAATGTTTTTTTACTCTCTGGATAATTAAATTCATCTTGCTTTTGCTCCAAAAAATCAACTAAATCTTGAGGAAGTCAATCCATATCACCAGCAACACGAAAGTTAACTTTCTGTTGATAAAACAAGTCATATAAACTTTCAGTGATCTGCTTATACAAATCAAAGAGATAATCAAGTTCCTGTTGAGTCCTATTGGTCAAATTTTCGGTACTAAGCCCCCATAAGGTAAACACCTCAATATCTGTTTGAGTATAAACATACTGAGCAAGTTTAATCATCTGATTAAAGCCCTCCAAATGTCAAAAAAAACCATCAAGTCCTCTTTCCTTGGCCCAGGTTCTATTTCCATCAGGAATAATAGCAATATGTCTTGGATAGTTCATAATATTGTAATAAGTAAATGTGAACAAGTGTATTAATCGTAAATCTCAATGCAAATAAAAATCGCAAAAAAATTCCTAGAACACTTGTATGAAACAAACTAAAAAACTGATTCTTTATTACACTGAACCTTTTTTCTTGGATATTAAAGTTCTTGATAAATTATCAACTTGTTCTTTTTTTAATCAAAATTGATCTGCAATTTGCTGATTAGTCAAATGATTGCTATCTTTATTTTTCAAGAGATTAATCACTTCATCTCTATGCTTTTGTAGGGGAGACTCTTCAAGTACACCTTTTTCAATCAACCTTTTCTTGATACGGACAATTGGAGCTGTTAAAAGCTTTTTAGCGGCATTCGTTGTCGCTTTTCAGGCCTCTTCTGGGAAAAGCTCTTTTGCAATTTCTAGATTAGTCTTGTCTGCACCATTATTCATAAAATACTCATAAACTCTCACATGCAAACTTGTTACATTAAATCACAGGACTGAACTAACTTGTTCAAAAAGTTGAGGCTTTAAAAGCCCATCAGATTCCAATTCTTTTCTCACACTCCAAACATGTACACGAGAAACTCCTGTTTTTTCGGCTACTTCTTGATCTGTCAATCATGGGCACAATTCAAAAAACATTTTTACAAGTGCCTTTTTTGTTCCCAGCTCCCTATATTCTTTTTTAGGAATAAAAACTAAATTTTTCCATGAGAGATTTTCCCAGTTATCATCGGCAGGGATCAACATATACTCATCAGGATGTAATCTTGCTTTTGAATATCCAGGGAAATAGGGTCAAAATTCCTTTTCCATCAGTTTTAGCACATTGATCTCCACTTCTTTATTGATAATCTCTCAAGTTGAAGGATCTTTAATAAGCTTATGAATGCGAACTCTCGGAGCTTTTTTTCTTGGAAGGGAAAGATATTTCATTTTTTCACCATTAAACCCCCAGACATATCAGTCTCTATCTAAGGTATAATACTTTTGATGATAAACTCCAATAGCAATTCTTCATTCAGGAGGCTCTGTCCCCTCTCTCAATCTCCCTAAAAGTCACTCAATAAAACGATCCGTAATCTCAGGGCTAGTATGATTTTTTCCCATAGTATTGCGTTGCCTAGCAAGAGCAATACCTGAAAGACCTTTCTTTGCCATAAAAAAGAAATAAAAATTAAAAAACTGGATTATTGAGAATATTCAACATAGAATTCAGATTTTTACCCTTTTTCAAGGAATATATTTTTCTAAACCAAGCTTTCTCTATTATATCCAGTTTCCCTATTTTTTCAATTTTTAGACATTAAATTTGAAAACAATCACATCACCATCTTGTACAATATAGTCCTTTCACTCAAGTCTAATTTGCCCCTTATCTCTTGCCGCAGACCATGATCAAGCTTCCAAAAGCTTTTCTGTACTGATCACTTCCGCTTTGATAAACCCTCTCTCAAAGTCTGAATGAATAGCACCTGCCGCTTGTGGTGCAGTAGAGTTAAGTGGAATAGTCCAAGCTCTCGTCTCCTTCTCCCCAGTAGTAAAATAATACATTAGTCCAAGCTGATTAAATGCTAAACTGATCAAATCATCCAAGGTTGGAATCTTCTTTTCTCCTGAGATTTCAAGCAGTTCATTAATAAATTCAGCTCTTTCCTCTGGTGAAAACTCCATCATCTCAGATTCTAACTTAACACATACAATCGCAACTGGAGCATTAAGCTTTGCTTCATATTCCGCTTTAAGTACATCTGCATTTGCTAGATCCTCTTGTGCAATATTCAGTGCATAAACAAATGGTTTGAGCGTAAGGAAATTATAGGATCTAATCAATTTCAAATCTTCTGCACTAAGTTCTGATCTAATTATATTGGCCAATTCTCCTCTATTCAATACTTCTTGAATCTTTTCCAAAATTGCAACAACTTTCCCTTCATCTTTATTCTGACTTATTTTTGCTTTTTTTTGCAACGCTGGTAAGCTCTTCTCAATCTGTTCAAGATCTGCAAAAATAAGTTCTGTATTGATGATTTCTCTATCCCTAAGCGGGTCAACACCTCCTTCTACATGGACAATATCAGTATCTTGAAAGTGTCTAAGCACCTGCACAATCGCATCTACTTCTCTAATGTGAGACAAAAACTTATTTCCAAGACCTTCTCCTTTACTCGCTCCTTTCACAAGCCCCGCAATATCCACAAATTCCGTATGTGCATAGACAATCTTTTGCGTCTTGGACATCTCAGAAAGAGCGATCATCCTAGGATCCTTTACATCTACAATTCCCACATTTGGCTCAATCGTACAAAACGGAAAATTCTCCGCAGGTGCGGCGTACGATTTGGTCAATGCGTTAAATAACGTCGACTTTCCCACATTTGGTAATCCTACAATTCCTATCTTCATTCCTATTTCAAAAAACTAAATACTGCCCTTTACTATAAAGAAAAGCAGGGGAGTTTTCAAGGACTTTTATACAAAAAAAGACAAAAATCAGATTTCTATCTTCTTTTTGCCTCCTATTGTTCATATTCTTCTATTTGTCAGACTTCCTCCTATTGCATGGACGACAAAGCATTTGACAATTATCCGCTATCGTCTTTCCCGCTTGAGACCAAGGATCAATGTGATCTGCCTCCATTTCCGAGATCTCAAAATGCTTCCCACACTGCATACAGATTCCAGCTTGTTTTTCATAAATTTCTCTCTTGATTTTATCAGGAAATACACGCAAATTGAGATATTTTTCATCTCAGGTCAATAAATACGGATAAATTCCTTTCTTGTTCTCTACTTCCTCATCTTCCATCAAGTTTCTAATCTGCTGATCTAGTTTTTGTGCATCAAAAAACTCTTCTTTATACCTATTATACCAAGCACCCCAGTCTAAACCTTTCATCTCCTTTCTATAACTCGGAAAAAGCATCTGTACCCAGTTTATCACAGCTTGAAAATACTGCCGTAACTCGCTTGCATTTTCATCAAACTGATGATCTGCCATATATTGTGTTACCTGCCCTTCCGACTTCCATTCCAAGACCTTTTGCAAATAATCCTGACGAATCGCCGCTCCATTCAAATATTTATTTCCAATTTGATAAGCTGGACAAGAAGTCTTACTAAAATATCTCTTTGCATCACTTAGCCAAGTCCCCGTATAAATACACTATTTCTTAGCTCTTGTTCAGTGAGTTTCTCTCCTGCAATATTGACGATCTTAAACCAATCCAACTTCTCACTATCCTCCCCATCACAAATATAAATCATCAACTTATAATCCAAAATCTGCTCTTGCTGATCCTTTGGCAAGGTGTAGAAATACTGTTCATTGATACTGTAATCTCCAGCTACATACTGACAGATAGAAATTGTTCTCTGCTGACCATCAAGCAATTCATAGTTGCCATCAGGAGAAACTACCCAATACATCACATTCAGAGGAAAGCCTTTACGAACAGTATTGATCACTTCATTTCTTTGTTTCTCAGGATAGACAAATTCTCTCTGATAAGCAGGACGGATATTGAGCTTCCCATCATAACCAAAAACTCCTTCTTCGTCATGATCAACATATCCTTTAGTGATCTCTCTGATCGCAATCTCCTCTAGTCTAATTTTCATTCTCATATCAACAAAAAATAAAAGTCTGATTTTTGATTTTGTTTTTCTTTTTTGTCCTCATTTTTCTTTTTACTCATAAAAACAAGTGTTGAGAATTATTGATTTATCTTTTACGAATCAAAATACGAGCATAAACTTCCTTATAATCAAGCATAAACCTTTTTCAATAATTAGGATTATCTTCAATATATCTATCTATCCCTAATATCTCAAACTGCTCAGGATTATACTTATCCAAAAAAGTTATCGGCACCCCCATCGCCCCCTCATAGTCGCAAGGGATATCTGCTACTTTACTAACTTCTATCGCATCATAATTATCATATTTTGGATATTCATCAGCAGAGTAATGCTTGTAGAGAATTAGTGGCTCATGTCTTTTTTTGTGTTCAAGATTAGTATATCGAATAACTCACATAATATTAGATATGATCTGTCAACACTCATTGACATAATATTTTTTTATTTTACTAGAATCAAAAGAATTTTTAGGCATAATCATATCCATTCCTCATCAAAAACGCTTAAATCCAGACCATATTTTATTATCCTTGATCAGTGGAAAAATCTCCTTATAGGTTATAGCATTCATATTTCAGAGGATGAGAAATTTCTTGTCATATTCTATCAACTGAGCAACATATTCGCGGAAAAGAGAAAACGGAGGATTGGTCACTACAATATCTGCCTCTTTCAAGATTTTAATGCTCTCATTGGAGCGAAAATCTCCACCGCTATATTCCCCATTTCACTTCAGAGGAGAAATTGTGATATTCTCCTTATTCTCTCTAATCAAAGCTTTTACATCCTCCAAATCAAAAGCACCATTTTCATCTTTATCACATACCCCATTAACTTCGATCTTATAGGCTTTATTTGCTACTTCTTCATACCCATCAATCTCCAACAATGGCAGTTGAGATCACGAAATTGGTGAAGTAGCATATCCCATAGCTACCAATTTCTTAAGACCAAACCTTTTGAAATTAAGCACAAAAAACTTAAAAAAATTACTCTCATACGGATCATCACAATTACAAAAAACTATTTTCCCTTCAAAATGATCTTTATAATTTTTGAGCTCTTGTTCAATATCTACGAGCTGAGTATAAAATTCATCATTCTTTTCTTTCTTTGCCTGATGCAAATTTGAATTTTTCCCTTCCTTTTTCTCCATAATCAAAAAAACAGTTGCAGATAAAGCACCGTTTCTTTCTGAAAATCAAAAAAAACGGCGAATGAATAAGCACCGTTTTCAAAGATAAACAAAAAGCACCTTTACTTACGGTGCTTATCCAATCAATGTAGAAATTCTTCGCCAATTGATTAGTCCGCAAGCAAAAGTGCTTAAAAGACCGATTAGCAAAGAATCGAACATTGAAAATAACTACATAATAATTAGATTGGATAAGCATCCAAACTATAACAAATAATTTCAAAAAAGCAAGAAAAAAGACTAAAAGTCTGATTTTTAATCTTTTTTATCAAAAAACTACAATTACAAAAATATTTTTCTTTTTTTCTACTTTTACTCTAGCAAAAACACAGTTCTCTTCATAATAAAAAAGAAAATAAGCAATGAAAAACCTCATACCTTCTAAACTATTCTTTCACAAAAAAAATCTGACTCAAAAGATCAAGTCAGACTTTTTTTATTATTCATAAGTTTC